>MDTC01157500.1_pt1 | contig 26103 bp, 23 predicted proteins | sample 811181 | NCBI WGS metagenome assembly MDTC01 (sample SAMN05326644, study PRJNA326480) | marine metagenome | isolation source: seawater | place: Pacific Ocean: North | collected 2011
CTGATGGAACGGCACCGCATCACCGGCGACGAAGCGTTCGAGATGTTGAAGCAGGCGTCGCGCCGAGCGAACCGCAAGCTCGTCGACGTCGCCGAGATCCTGGCGGCCACCGGCGAACTTCCACAGCCGTCTGATTGAACCGCGAACTTTCGGGTACAGGCGGAGGGCCGGATTTCCGCCACGCCAGACCCGCGGGCGGCCCGCACCCGACGCAGGAAGTTCTTCCATGCCCCCCTCACGTAAACCATCGCAAGCAGCTCCCCGTCCCACCAGCGCGACCGGCGCCCGACTCGACGACGTCGTCGACGGACAGGATCCGCGCGCCCAGCAGGGCGAGTACCTCACCACCGCACAGGGTGTCCGGATCCCGGACACCGACCACTCGCTGAAGGCCGGATCGCGCGGCCCGACCCTGCTCGAGGACTTCCACCTCCGGGAGAAGATCACCCACTTCGACCACGAGAGAATTCCCGAGCGCGTCGTGCACGCCCGCGGCGCCGCCGCGCACGGGGTGTTCGAGTCCTACGGCACCGCGGCGTCGGTCTGCAAAGCCGGATTCCTCGGCAAAAAGGGCACGAAGACCGACGTGTTCTGCCGCTTCTCGACGGTGTTGGGCTCGCGCGGCTCCGCCGACACCGTGCGCGACACCCGCGGCTTTGCGGTCAAGTTCTACACCGAGGAGGGCAACTTCGACCTCGTCGGCAACAACATGCCGGTGTTCTTCATCCAGGACGGCATCAAGTTCCCCGATGTGATCCATGCGGGCAAGCCGCACCCGGATCGGGAGATCCCCCAGGCGCAGTCGGCGCACGACACCTTCTGGGATTTCGTGTCGCTGCACACCGAAGCCACCCACCACGTCATGTGGAACATGAGCGACCGCGGCATCCCGCGCTCGTACCGCACGATGGAAGGGTTCGGCGTGCACACCTTCCGGCTGGTCAACGCCGAGGGCGAGACCAGTCTGGCGAAGTTCCACTGGAAGCCGGTGGCCGGTGTGCACTCGCTGGTGTGGGAGGAGGCACAGATCGCGGCCGGCTGCGATCCCGACTTCCACCGCCGCGACATGGCCGACGGCATCGACGAGGGGGCGTTCCTCGAATACGAACTGGGCGTGCAGGTGATGCCCGACGACGGCTCGGAGACCCACTCCGGGATCGACCTGCTCGACCCGACGAAGATCGTCCCCGAGGAACTGGTGCCGGTGCAGCCGATCGGCAAGCTGACCCTCAACCGCAACCCCACGAACTACTTCGCCGAAACCGAGCAGGTCGCGTTCCACACCGGTCACTTCGTGCCCGGCATCGAACCGACCAACGACCCGCTGATGCAGGCTCGTCTGTTCTCGTACCTGGACACGCAGCTGACCCGGCTGGGCGGGCCCAACTTCTCGCAGCTGCCCATCAACCGGCCCCGCTGCCCGGTCAACGACATGCTGCGCGACGGTATGCACCAGACGGCCATCCACACCGGCCAGGCGCCCTACCGGCCCAACAGCATCGACGGCGGCGAGCCCGTCGTCGCCGGAGCCGACGAAGGCGGCTATGTGCAGACCCCGCGACAGGTGGACGGACCGGTGGAGCGGGCCCAGCCCGCGTCCTTCGACGATCACTTCACCCAGCCGGCGATGTTCTACCGCAGCCTCACCGAGGTGGAGAAGGTCCATCTCATCGAGGCGTTCACCTTCGAGCTCGGCAAGTGTTACGAGCAGGCCGTCAAGGAACGCCAACTCGAGGTCCTCGCCAACGTCGACACACACCTGTGCGAACAGGTGGCGGCCGGGTTGGGCTTACCCGCCCCAGCAGGGCAGCCGCCCGCCGACGTCGAGGTGTCGCCCGCGCTGTCGCAGATCGTGGACACCCCTGGTCCGATCGACGGCCGCAAGATCGGCATCATCGCCGCGGCAGACTCCGATCTCGCGGGCGTCAGCGCGCTGACCGAGGCGATCGAGGACCGCAAGGCCAGCGCACTGGTGACCGCGCCGTTCGGCGGTGTGCTGGAGTCCGGGCGGCACAAAGCGGTCATCGAGCGCACGCTGTTGACGGCACGATCCATCGAGTACGACGCACTCGTCGTCGCCGACGGCACCCGGCCGACCGGCGACATCAAGCTGGTGCTGTTGCTGCAGGAGGCCTACCGGCACTGCAAGCCGATCGCGGCGTGGGGTGACGGCGTCGAGGCGCTCACCGCCGCCGGCATCGACCCCGACGCACCGGGTGTCCTGGTGGCGAAGAAGGTCGACAAGGGCTTCGGCGAGGCGCTGGCGAACATGGTCGGCCTGCACCGGGTGTGGGACCGGGCGCCCGCCGTGATGGCCTCGAAGGTCGCGCCGGCCGACTGACGGCCGACCGAGACCGGCCGCCGTCCCCGGCGGCCGGTCTCAGGCCCGGTGTGCGCAGCCGGGTGGTCTCAGGCTCCGGTCTTGGCCGGTGGGCGGTAGAAGATCACCAGCTGACCGATGCCGCCGGCGAGGCCCAGGACCGCGGCGATCACCAGGCCCCACCAGCCGTGCAGCAGGTCGTAGAAGCCGGTGCCGCTGAACAGCAGGTAGTCGAGGCTGAGCTTGCCGGCCCCGATGGTGGCCACGGCGACCGCGGACACCGCCAGCACCAGGTTGTACTCCCAGCCTTCCTTGACGATGAAGAAGCCGTTGTCCTTGTGCACCGTCCACGCGGCCACCAACATCAGCGCGACGAAGCCGGCCGCCGGCACCGGGGTGAGCAGGCCGACCGCCAGGCCGAGACCCGCGGCCATCTCGGTGGTGGCGGCGACGCGGGCGTGGAACATGCCCGGCTTCATGCCCATGCTGTCGAACCAGCCGGCAGTGCCGCTCAGTCCGCCCTTGCCGAAGAACTTGTTGTAGCCGTGCGCGGCCATGGTCAGGCCCAGCGCGACCCGCAGGATGAGCACGCCGACATCGAGAGCTGTGTCATACATGCAACAGAATGTAGGCCATCTGTCACGTCCGCACCGACCTACCCCGGCTGTGGGCCCGTCAGTCGGCAGGCACCCAGTTGCCGTGGAAACCGGAGGGGACGCGGTGCGGCAGCGCGATGCTGGCGACCTCATCGAGGGTCTGGGCGTCCAGGAACGCCAACTCGCTGCGGTCGGTGCGGCGATCGTAGACGAAGCCCATCAGCACGCCGTCGTCCTCGGCGGCCTCCGGCGAGGACGGCTGGAACACGAACTCACCCACCACCTTGTCGGCGCCGAAGGAGTGGGCCGCAGTGGAGCTGCCGACGAAATCGTGCTTGAGCAGGGTGTCACCGCCGTCGCCGTCACCGACGCAGGGCGCGTACCCGTAGCGATGGCGCTTGCCGACGTGCCGCTCGTCGATGCGCGGGAACTCCTGGGGCCGGTCGTCGATCCGCGATTCCCGCACCTTGCCGTCGGCGAGGTCGACGGTCCACCGCTCCAGGGTGGGTGGACCCTCGTCCGGCCCGAAGTGGTTGGTGTCGAACATCTTCGGATGCCGGATGACGTCGAGGACGATGGTGGCGTCGTCCGCCTCGTAGGCGTTCATCGGGTGGAAGACGTAGCACGGTTCGACGTCGAACCAGCGCACGTCACGGTTGCCGCCCTCGCGTGGCATCACCCCGATCCGGGCCGGATACTTCGGGTCCCACGAGTAGGGGAAGCGGCGGTCCGACGAGGGGCCTTTCGGCCTGCGCGCGGCGAGCGGGTCCGGGATGCGGATCCGTCCGATCACCGCGGAGAGCATCAGCCGCGCCGGAAGCCGAAGGGCGCGAGGCACTCCCATGGTGGCCGCGGTCCGGACGTCGAAGGTGACCGGAAGATCGTAGAACACGACGTAGCGCTCGGTCAGGGAGAAGTCGTGCATCATCGGGCTGCCGCCGACATCGATGTCCACGGTGCGCCGTGCCCGGCCGTCGGCGCCGATCACGGAGTACTGCACGGTGTTTCCCCGCAGCATGCTGTAGGAGACCGCGTGCAGTTCGCCGGTGTCGGGATCACGTTTGGGGTGCGCGGTGTAGCCGCCGGTCAGCGTGCCGTCGAAGTCGCACGGGCCCACGGTGTCCAGCTCCTCGGTCAGCTCGTAGTTCGCCACCCCGGCCTCGATCAACGCGAGTGTCTTGCCCGCGTGCCCGATGACGTTGGTGTTGGCGCCGATTCCCGAGATCGCGACCTCTCCGGCAGGCACCGGCTCCCCCAGCGCGCGGGCCGCCTGCGGCCCCCGCACCCACCGGTTGCGGTACCACTCGGCGCGTCCGTCGCGGATGCGGATTCCATGCACCATGCCGTCGCCGATGAACCAGTGGTACAACGCGGGGTCGATCTCCCCGATCGGGTTCGGCCCGTTGCGCAGATAGCGCCCGTCGAGATAGCCGGGAAGGTGGCCGGTCACCTCGAGATCGGTCAGCGTGTGCTCTTCGGCGATCGGAGCGAACACCCCGCTCAGATAGCGGTTCGTCATGCCCGCCTCCCTATAACAGCGTTATATGTGCCCCTTGTATAACACCGTTATGGCAGCATGGCAACCATGAATGCGAAGGAGTCGTTGGTGAAGGCCGGCGTGCGGCTCCTCGAACGCGACGGCCTGGACGCGCTGAGCGCGCGCAACGTCGCCGCCGAAGCGGGCACCTCGACGATGGCCGTGTACACCCATTTCGGCGGCATGACCAACCTGGTCGACGCCGTCGCCGTCGACGTCTTCGTGCGCTTCACCGCGGTACTGACCGAGGTTCCGCACACCGACGACCCAGTGGCGGACTTTCTCGCGATGGGCTTGGCGTACCACCGCTTCGCCCTGGCCAATCCGCAGCGCTACCAGCTGATGTTCGGCACCGCCGCTCCGGCGTCGCTCACCCGGTTCCGGGCCGACCTGACCGTGACCGGCAGCGCGACCAGCCGCAGCGAGCTCGCCGAATCGTTCGGGGCGTTGCGCGAAGGCGTGCGCCGGATGATCGCCGCGGGCCGCATCCGTCCCGACGACGAGCTGTCCGTCGCGGGCCGGCTGTGGAGCGTCAACCACGGTGCGGTGCTGCTGGAGATGGCGGGCTTCTTCGGGCACGAAGGGCACGGGTTGACCCAGATCCTGGGCCCGCTGATCATCGACACGCTGGTCGGGATGGGTGACGACCGCGCCGCCGCCACACAGTCGTTGGCGAGCGTGGTGACCGCGCAACCCGCGGATGCCTAACCTCTCAACCCGCGGAGCCTCTCAGCTCACGGGGCCTCTCAGCTCGCGGGCGAGGCGTTCGACGTAGGCGTCGACGTCGCCCACGGCGGATTCGGCGGCGTGGACGCTGACGGCCACGGTGTCGCCCAGTCCGTGCACGCCGTGTGTCAGTCCCATCATCGGTGACAGCCCGGGGAATCCGGTGGTGAAGAGCACCGGCGAGGTGCCGAGAACAAGGTCCTTGGCGCCCCGGTCGACACTCGACACGACCGTGTTCCCGGTAGCAGTCTCGGATCGCACGGCGGGATCGAATTGCCTGACGCCCCAGCGCAACAGCGGTGCCGGCACGGCCCCGAAGGCCGCGCTCGCGGCCACCATCGCCGGATGGTTGGCCCGCCTGCGCCGCTGGTGCAACTCGGCGCTGATCGCCCGGCACCGATCGGCGAACGGCAGCTGCGGATGCAGCCCGACGCCGACGTTGCCGAAATGGTTGTTTGCGCGGCGCGGGCCTGCCTTGGCCATCGGCACCTCGGCGCCGAGCTGCGTGGTGTGCTCACCCAGCTCCTCGAGATGCCCGGACAGAGCGTCCGCCACCGCGGCCAGCACGCTCACGGTCACGGTCGGGCCTGGCAGACGACGCCGGTCGCACAGCACGGTGCGGAGATACCGCCGGCCGTCGGGCCGTGTGTTGCTACGCAACACCGGCCGTGACTTCCCCTGCGGCGGAACGAGTCCGGCAGCGGTGTCGCGGACCAGCCCGCGGTGCGCCCGCGCCGCCGCGGCGGCCCGCTGCACCCAGGAACACTCTGGATGTCCGGTGACCTCGCCGGACGAAATCGGCGCGTCACGGCCGAACAACCAGGCCGCCAGCGCCGCCGAGCGCTGGCCGTCGCCCAGGGCGTGCGACATCTGCAGCACCGCCACCGCCCCGGTAGCGGAGCCCGGGCCGCGAAGTTCGGTGACCGCGGGAAAAACATGCAGACGCCATGGCGCCACCCGCGCGTCGAGCTGGTCGTCGCCGAGGTCGGCGATCGCGGCCAGACACGCCGACCACGACGCGTCGGCGGGCCGGTGCACCGTGAAGCGGTCGGCCTCGATCGCGCACGGCTGCCACTGCGGGTACCTCCAGAACCCCGCGTCGGCGACCCGTACTGCCAGCGCGGCACAACCGCCGGCGCGGCTGCGGATCGCCTGCAGCGCCGGGCCCGGATCGGTCAGCTCGCCGTCGAACGCGTAGACAAGGAACTGATCGTTCGGGATCGCCGATGCCATCCAGTACATCTGCGCGTCGACCGCTGCCAGCCGACGCGATGTCATGACAGCAGGATCCGGACTACACCGGGTCGAACGCCGAGATCAGCCAGCGGCCGTCGACCTTGTCCAGGGTCACCCGCACGCTGGACGCCGTGTCGGTCGGCGGCTGTTGACCCACGGTGACGGTCTGGTTGACGAACAGCAGCACCACTGCGTGCTCGGGGTCCGCCGACACCGGCGCCGCAGCCGGAACCGATGCCAGGGCGGCGATCTGTTGCTCCTTGGCGCCGGGGATGACGACATCGGTCGTCAGATCCGTGTAGGACTGCTGGAACTCGCCGGTCAGCAGATTGCGCGCCGCGCCGAGTTGCTGCTCGACGGTGTCCGGCGAGTACGACAGCAGCGCGATGGTGCTCTCGGTCGCGGCCTGTGTGGCGGCGTCGGCGGCGTCTTCGGCGATGCGTGCGGAGTTGGCCTGCCACTTCAGGAAGCCGGCGGTCAGCGCCAGCACCAGGGCCAGTGCGGGCAGCAGTCCGAACGCGACGACCTTCGACCAGGGCACCGCACGCTTCGGCGCCGGGGTCGCCACCGGCTCGGCGGGCGAAACGTCGTCGCTCGGCTCGTCACCGGACTCACTGGGCACCTCGGTGGCATCGGCCTCCTCGGTGGCATCAACCTGCTCGGTGGCGTCAACCTGCTCGGTGGCGTCAACCTGCTCGGCGTCAGTGGCGGCAGCCTGCTCGGCGCCGGTCGAGGTGCCCCCGGCGTCCACGGTCGTCTCGTCCTTCTTGTCCTTGCTGTCCCCGCTCATGGCACAAACTCCACGTTCGACACCTTGGCCTCGTCACCGACCTTCTCCACCGAAATCCGCATGCGCCAGGCCCGCGGCGCCTGATCGGGCGCGCCCGCGTTGGACGTGCGCACCGTGACCGCAACGAGAACCTGGGCCTCGTTGTCGGAGAACGACTCCAGACCGGCCTCGGCGATGGTGCCCTCCGAGGTGGACTGCGCCTGCTTGACGACCTCGACGAACGGCTCGGCGCGCCGCTGGAAGTCGTCGTAGAACGTGCCGGTCGCCGAATCGAGGATGCGCTGAACGTCGGCCTCGGCGTTCTCGTAACCGATGGTCGTGAGGTTGAGGGCACCCTGACGCCCGACCTGCAGATAGAGGCTGCGCAGGTCCTGGGTCTGCTGGGCCTGGTAGGCCTGGAAGCCGAGCCAGCCGGTCAGCCCCGCCAGGGCCACCACCGCGACGAGACCCGCGATGAGCGCGATCTTGACGTGCGACATCGGCGCGCGGGCCGGTGCGGACTCCTCGGCGTCGGTGGCAGCATCGGCAGCGTCAGCCTCGGCAGCGTCAGAATCGGCATCGTCAGAATCGGCGTCCTCGACTTCGGCGTCGTCCGCCTCGGTCGCCGCGTCAGCTTTGGTGGCGGTGGCGGCCTCGGTGGCGGCTGCCGGCTCCGGCTTCCCCGTCTCGGGCACGTCGGTAGCGGTCGACTCGGGCTCGACCGCGCCGGATGCCTTCCTGTCGGTGGTCCCTGCCGAATCCGCCCTCGACGTCGTCAATTCCCCGTCGGGGGCAGCAGCATCGTCTGCCATGTTCGCTCCTCTGCGGCACTGTCGGCCAGATTGGACTGTGTGTACACCCGTCCGTCCGGTCCAACGTACGTGCCGCTCGCCGGGTCGTACTCCGCGGCCGCTATGGGTGGCGGCGCCGGAGCCGGTGGCGGAGCTGCGTCTGCAGGTGGTGAACCCGGCGGCAACTGGGGGACGTCCTGACCGGACAGTGTCGCGTTCGGGTCGCCCTTCCAGTTCCAGCCGTCGTTGAGCGGCACGTAGTTCTCGTCGCTTTCGCACATCTTGACAGTCGGGGCCCGCTTACCGGGCACCGTCTGGCACGGCAGGTTACGTGCGCCGCGCACGTTGAAGGGCCCGTCCTGCGGTACCCGGCAGTACACGTCGCCGGCGGGGCGGTCGGGGTAGTCCTCGAACGTCGGCGCCCGCTGCTGCTGGGCCGGCAGGAACCCGGTGGTGCACGGCGGGGGAACGTTGAGGTTCAGATTGAACACCAGCGAATCGCCCATGTAGTCCTGCTTGGTGCCGTTCTTGGGCACGCCGATCGCCTGGGTCACCGCGGTGCCCTGCGGCAGCAGCACCAGCAACTGCTCGAGCCCCGCCTGGTAGGCCACTGCGACCTCACCGGTGCTGACCAGGTTCGCCAACACGATCGGCAGCGTGGGCTGCAGTTCGTCGAACAGCGCGCGCACCTCTTCGGCCGCGCCCGGACCCCGGTCGAGGATGCCCGCAACCGAGGCGTCCTCCTGCTGCAGCTGGCCGGTGATACCGGCCAGATTCCGGGCCCAGGCCTGAATCGAATCGGCGGTGTCGGTCTGGGAGTTCAGCACTGGTTGGACATCATCGACCAACGTCGTCAACGAGTCGAGGTTGTCCCGAGCGTCGATGGCCAGCGTCGTCGATCCGTTGACCAACCGGCGCAGGTCGGGCCCCAGCCCACCGACCGCGATGTACGCCTCGTCGATGACCGTGCGCAGGTTGTCCTTCGGGATCGCGGCAAGACCTTCGTTGGTGAGGTCGAGCACCGTGTTGACGTCCGGTGGCATGCGGACCCGATCAACCGGGATCTCGTCGCCGTCACGCAGTTCGGGACCGTCCCCACTCTGTGGCAGCAGCTGCACGAACTGCTCGCCCACCGCCGACTGGCTGCGCACCTCGGCGATAAGATCAGCCGGAATCGACACGCCTGAATCGAGCGACAACACCGCTGCCACACCGGTATCGGTCAGCGCCACGCTGTCGACGATGCCGACCTGCGAACCGCGGTAGGTGACGTTGGCCCGGTCGTAGAGGCCGCCGGTCTCGGGCAACTCGAGCGTGACGCGGTACTGGCCGACGCCGAGCAACTGGGGCAACCGCATGTAACCGAAAACCATGATCGCCACCGCCGTGAACGCCACCACGGAGAAGATCACCAGCTGGATCAGCATCTGTCTGGTCACTCGCATGTCAACGCCCCTGGTCGAAACGGTACGGCGCGACCAGCGGGTTGCCCCCCGGCGGCGGAACGTTCTGGTTGCACGGGCTGGGCATCTGTCCGACCGTGCGGCCCCACTGCAGCTCGAGCCAGGTCAGGTTGCACTCGAAGCGGGTGCCGGTGAAGAAACCCTGGTCGATGCGCGACAGGGTCAGATCCACCACCAGTGTCAGGTTGGCGTAGTCGCCGCGCATCCAGTTGGTCAACGTCTCCTTCGGGAACGGGAACGTCGGCAGGAAGCTGAGCGCCCGCGTCAGGGCGGGTCCGGCATCAGCGAGCGACTGCAGCACCGGGCCGATGTCCTTCAGCTCGGCGACCAGGGATTCCCTGGTCTGGTTCACCGAGTCGGCGGCCAGCGCGCTGAACCGTCCCAGCTGCACCAACGCCTCGGCGAGCGTCTCGCGTTGATCGCGCAGGACCGCCAACGCGTCCGGGATGGTCTGTAATGCCCTGTCCACCACGGGTTTCTGCTCGGCGATCTGTCCGACCAGATCGTTGAGGCTTTCCGCGGTGGCGATGATGTCGTCGGTCTGGTCGTCGAGGTGTCCGATTGCGATGTCGAGCTGCTCGATCAGGCTGCGCAGATCGTTTTCCCGCCCGGTGAACGCGGTCGACAACGCCTCGGTGATGTCCTGGATGTCGCCCAGCCCGCCGCCGTTGAGCAGCAGAGCGACCGCAGCCAGCGCCTGTTCGGTGGTCGGGTACGCCCCCGAGGACGCCAGCGGGATCAACGCGCCCTCGGTCAGGCGGCCCTGCGGCGCTTCGTCGGTGGGCGCGGACAACTCGATGTGCTGAGAACCCAGCAGGCTGGTCTGGCCGACCCGGGCGGTCGCGTTGGCAGGCAACACGACATTGCCGTTCAGCGTCATCGTCACCAGCGCATGCCAGCCCTGCCGTTCGATCTCCGAGACCGTGCCGACGTTGACGTCACCGACGCGGACCCGCGAGTTGCGTTCGACGTTGTCGACATCCGGCATCTGGGCCTGCACGGTGAACGATCCCGGCCCGCCACCCTGGGTGCCGGGCAGCGGAATCGAATTCAGCCCCTGCCAGCCGCATCCCGACAGCGCCATGGCCATGGCCAGCGCGGCGACGCCACCCGCGCGCCGTGTCCTCGCCGCGGTCATGAGCCACCTCCCGGCGGAACCATCATGCCCATCAGTCCGTCGGTCGGGTTGGTCGGCACCGCCTCGGCCGGGAGGAGGGGACCGCTCACGGTGTCCGGCGTCGGGCCGCTCGGCGGGGGTACCGCAGCCGGGCCCGGCCCCGGCCCGGCCTCCGCTGGCAGCGGGGCGACGCCCATCGGCGCCGGCTGACCGGCTGGTGGCGGACCGGCCGGCTGCGCTCCACCAGGCGGGATGTAGTCCGGCCGCAGCCAGTCTTCGCTGTAGGTCAGCTCATTGGGCCGCGTCGAGGCGCCGACGACCTGATTGATGCCCAACGGCAGGAAGTTGTACTGCCGGTTCTTGATGATCGGCGCCAGGTACTGCACGCAGAGCTTGGCCGACTGCTCGGCGCCCAGCCGGGACGCGGCCTGCACTGCGCCACACAGGAACTGGATGGGGTTGGCGAAGTTGTTGATCTGGGGCACGCTGCTGACCGAGCCCTGGGCGGGCTGCCAGATGTTCACGTAGTTCTGGAATGTGTTGGGCGCCAGATGCAGGAACTGCTTGACGTCGTCGAGGCTGTCGTTGAGCGCCTGGGTGACCCCGGCCAGTTTCTCCGACGTGGTACCCAGCGCGTCGCGATTGTCGGCGACGAAACTCTGCACCTCGCCCACGGCGACGTTGAGGTCACGCACCGCGGTCGCGACCTCGTCGGGATCGTCGGCGAGCAGCCCGGTCACCGAAGCCAGGTTCTGGTTGAGCTGACGCATCAGGTCGGTGCTGTCCTGCAGCGCCGACACCAGTGTCGCGAGGTTCTTGATCGTCGAGAAGATGTCGGTGCTCTTGTCGCCCAGCGCCGAGAACGCCTGCGACAGTTTGACGACCGTATCGCGGATGTTGGCGCCCTGTCCGCGCAGGTTGTCGGCGGTGGTGTTGATCACCGACCCCAGCGGGCTGACCCCGCCAGGCTCGGTCGGCGTCGGCTGCAGCGTCTCGCTGAGCACCTGCAACTGCCTCCGTACCTGGTCCCACTCGACCGGCACGGCGGTGCGCTCGATCGGGATCACGGTGTCGTCTTCCATCACCGGCCCGCCCGTGTAGGCGGGCGTCAGCTGGATGGCGCGCGAGGTCACCAGCGCGGGCGACAGGATCGCGGCGTTGGCGTCCGCGGGGACGTCGTAGCGGTCGTCGTACCAGAACGAGATCTTCACCCGCTCGGGCTGCGGCTCGATCGAGACGATGCTGCCGACCGGCACACCCAGGATGCGCACGTCGTCGCCCTCGTAGATGCCGTTGCTGTTCTCGAAGTAGGCCACCACGTTCACGCGGTTGACCCTGTCGGTGGTGCGCACCAGCACCGCGACACCGGCGACCAGCAGCGCGGCCAGCACGACGGCCACCCAGGTTCTCGGGTTTCTCATGGCGTGTCCTCCACCGGAACGAGCGGCGGTGCCTCACCCGGGGCTGGAACATAGATCGGGTTCGGTATCGGCGACGGCGTGGACGCCAGGCCCGGCGGCGCCTCGGCCGGCGGGCCGGGCGGGGGTCCGCCCGGCGGTGGTGCCGGCTCGGGCTCACGGTAGGGGTAGCAGCCTGTCGGACCGGGCAGCGGCAGACCGGGCGGGCCGCAACCCTGATCGCCCGGATTGCCGGTGATGGCGTCGGGCAACGTCAGATGCGGGTCGCCGCCCTGGCCGGTGCGCGGGTACGGCAACGGCATCGCCGGTGTGCCCGGCTGACCCACCTGCGGGTCGCTGCGCTCCGAGGGCGCCAGCACGTTGGGGTCCAGACCCAGATCGGAGAAGGCCACGTCGATGAACGGCTGCAGGAACTGCCCCGGCAGCAGATTGGCCACGTAGGTCTTGAAGAACGGTCCCGCAGACACCGACTCACCCAGCGACATCGAGTACGAGTTCAGCAGACTCAGCGACTCCTGCAGCCGCTCTTTGCGGTTGTCCAGGATCGTCAGCACGCCGTTGAGCTTGTCCAGCGCGGGCCGCAGGGTCGCGCGATTCTCGCCGATGAAGCCTTGCAGTTGGGCGCTCAGCGCCGAGATGTTGGCCGAGATCTCGTCCACGGCCGCACTCTGGGTCTGCAGCTCGGCCAGCAAGGCGTTGGTGTTGGCGACCAGGCTGACCACCTGATCGCTGCGTTCGGCCAGCACCGTGGTGGCCTCGTCGGCGTTGTCCAGCAGGCTGCGCAACTGCTCGTCGCGCTTGTTGAGGGTGTCGGAGAACCGCGCGACACCTTCCACCGCGATCCGCAGCTGAGGTGGGGTGTCGGCGAAGGTCGCCGACAGCACCCGCAGCGACTCGGAGAGCTGGTCGGTGTTCAATCCGCTGATGGTGGTGGCCAATTCACCGAGCGCGTCGGGCAGCTGATACGGCGACCGCGTGCGGTCCAGTGGGATCGTGCCGTCCTGTTGCCCGTCACCGCGCGCGACCACCTCGAGGATCTTGGTGCCCAGCAGGCCTTTGGTCTTGATCGCGGCCTCGGTGCGTTCACCCAGACGGATGTCGCTGTCGACGGTGAACGTCACCAACACGCGCGGGCCGTCGAGTTCGATGGACCTGACCTGGCCCACCCGGAATCCCGAGACCTGAACCGCTGCATCGGTGTTCAGTCCGCCGGCTTCGGCGAAGTACGCGGTGTACTCCCGGCCGCTGTCGACGAAGGGCAGCCGTTCGTAGTTCACCGCGCCCAGCACGATGGCGGCGGTGAGGCCGAGACCGATGCCGCCGATGAGCAGCTGGTTGCGTTCAGCGAAGGGCTTCATCGTGGCGCGCACCTCCCCGAGGACTGCCCGGCGACCTTCACGTACACCGGCTGGCCACCCTTGCCGTTGAGCTTGAGCACGAGATCGCAGAGGTAGAAGCTGAAGAAGTCACCGTAGATGCCCTGGCGCGCCAGCACCTGGTAGGCGTCGGGCAGTGTATTCAGCAGATTGTCGAAGTACTCGTTGTCGGCGACCACGATCCCGGCGGCCCGGTCTGTCTCGTCGATCGTCTTCTTCAGCGGCGGGCGGGCTTCGGCGAGCAGGTCGGCAATGGTGCTGGCCGCGGCGTTGGTGTAGGCCAGACCGTTGGCGATATCCGTCCCGCGGGCCTCGAGGCCTTCGACCAACTCCGACAGGGCCGTCACCGCCTTGCCGAACTGTTCGCTCTGATCGCCGAGCGAACCCAGCACCGTGTTCAGGTTGACGATGACGTCGCCGATCAGCTGGTCGCGGTCGGCCAGCGTGCTGGTCAACGCCGCGGTCTGGGCCAGGAAGGAGTTGATCGTGCCGCCCTGCCCCTGCAGTGCCGAGATCAGCTGTCCGGACAGCGCATTGACCTGGTCGGGGTCCAGCGCCTGGAACAGCGGCCGGAACCCGCCGATCAGCGCGTCGAGGTCCAGCGCCGGCGAGGTGCGAGCCAGCGGGATCGTCTCGCCCCCGGCCAACCGCTCGGTGCCGCCGACACCCTCTTCCAGTGCCAGGTAGCGACCACCGATCAGATCGTCGTAGCGGATGACCGCCCGGCTGCCCTCGGTGAGCACCACCGAGCGGTCGGCGTCGAACTCCACCAGCGCCGTCGTGTCGGGCTGGATTTCGACGTTCTTGATCTTGCCTACCTCGACGCCGGCGATCCGCACGAAATCGTTGGTCTCCAAACCGGTCACGTTGACGAACTCGGCGCGATAGCTCGTGCGCTCCTCACCGAAGCGCAGCTGGCCGAACACCGCGTAGAGCCCGAACACACCGAGCAGGCAGACAGCCAGGAACACGCCGAGACGCACTGCGTCGCGTCGGATATTGGCTGTCATCGATTACCTCTCTCGGTCGATGTGACGGTTCAGGGCGGGCCGGGTGCCGCCGGAACCGGCGGCGGTACGTACGGATGCGGCACCGCGGTGGGCTGCAACTGCATCGGATGTTCGACGATGAACGGCTCCGTGCCGGGTCGTGGCCCCGGGTCGCGCGGCGCGCCCGGCGGCGGCGCCGGCGGCAGGCCGGGCCACAGCGGGGTGCCGTCGGGTGCGTACAACTGCGCACCGTACGCGGGGGCACCCGGATACGGAACCGGTCCGATCGCCGGACCGCCGAAGAGATTCCGGATGCTCGGCGGCTCCGGCACCGCACGGGTCACCGGCAGGGAGTTGGCGTAGGTCGGGAACGCGATGCCCGGGTTGGGGCGCCAGTCCAGGCCACTGCCGAACCCGGTGTGGGTCACCAGTTGACGGACCGGCCAGTTGTCGGCCACCACGGGCAGCGAGCCGCAGCCCGGCTTGCCGCCGGGCCCACCCTTGGCGCCGATGATCGGCAGGTGGTTGGGGTAGCGGTACGGATCGTCGCCGAACGACAGGCCGGTGTCGAACACGATGCTGCGGCCGTTTCCGCCGGGCGACTCGTAACCGCCGTTGTCGAGCAGATGCTTGGCACCGACCAGCAGGCAGGTGTACTCGGGGTTGTACTTGTAGAGCAGCTCGGTCGTCGGCTCCAACACGTTGATCGCCTTGACCAGGTTGGCCTGGTTGGGCGCCAACAGGTTGATGCCGCTGTTGGACAGTCCGAGCGTCGAGAGCAGCAGAGCGTCGAGCTGGTCGGACTTGCTGACCACCGTGGCGCTGGTCGTGCTCGCCGCATCCAAGGTGGACAGGATGTTCTGCGCCGCAGCACTGAACGTCCGGTTGAACGAGGTGAGCGCCTGCAGGTCGGCCCGGATGGTCTCGTTGCGCGGATTGAGCTCCAGCAGAACCTCGTTGGCCGCCGTGGTGGCCTCGCCGATGCGTTCACCCTGACCGCGAACACCGTCGGACAGCGCCGACAGGGTGCTGTTGAGCTTGGCCACGTCGACCTGGTCGAGCACCTCCACGAGGTTCTCGAAGACGGTGTTGACCTCGGTGGTGACGTTGCGTGACTGCAGCACCTGTCCCGCTTCGAGGCGTTGGCTGCTCGGATCGCCGGGCATCACCAGGTCGACGAACTTGGCCCCGAACACCGTGGTGGCGCGAATCTGCGCCTCGACATTGGCCGGGATGTACTGCAATTGGTCGTCGTCGATCTCCAGGCGTAGCGCCACCGGCGAGCTCGTCTCACCGGTGACGCCGATGTCGGCGACCCGCCCGACCGGGACGCCGCGCAGCTTGACGTCGGCGTTCTTCTCCATCACCAGACCCGCCCGGTCGGAGGTCAGGGTGACCGGTGTGGTGGACCGCAATGACCCGGTGAACAGGGCGTATGTCAACCAGATGGCGCCGGCGAGCACGGCAACCAAGATCAGTGTCCACCACCCGGGAGCCAGACCGTCGTCGTCCATCCCTCAGCCCGCCAGGTTGAAGTTGCCGGATTGTCCGTACACCGCAAGCGAAATCATCACCAGCACGAACGCGGACACGATCAGAGACGTACGCACCGCGCGGCCGACGGCCTCGCCGACCCCGGCTGGGCCGCCGCGCGCACTGAAGCCGTAATAGGTGTGCACCAGCATGATCACCACCGCGAGCGCCACACACTGGATGAACGACCAGAACAGGTCGATCGGATTCAGGAACGTACGGAAATAGTGGTCGTAGACGCCGGTCGACTGGCCGTAGAGCACCGTGGTGCCGAAACGCGCCGCCCAGAACGACGCCAGCACACCCACGCAGTAGAGCGGGATGACCACGAGCAGGCCGGCCAGTACCCGCGTCGACGCCAGGTAGGCGATGCTGCGGATGCCCATCACCTCGAGCGCGTCGATCTCCTCATTGATCCGCATCGCGCCCAGCTGCGCGGTGGCGCCGGCGCCGATGGTGGCCGACAACGCCACCGCCGTCGTCGCCGGCGCGATCAGCCGCACGTTGAAGAACGCCGAGGCGAAACCGGTGAGCGCCTCGACACCGATCTCGGCGAAGTCGGTGTAGCCCTGCACCGCGACCAGCGCACCGGTCGTCACGGTCAGGAAGCCGACGATGGCGACCGTGCCGCCGATGACGATCAACGCCCCGGCACCCAGTCCCATCTGGGCGATCAGCCGGATCAACTCGATCCGGTAGTCCTTGAGAACCAGGCCTATCGAACGCAGCGTGCGGCCGTAGAACTTCGCCTGCACACCGACGCTGTTCCACGGGTCAGCCACACTGCGGAACCGGGCCTTGAGCCAGGGGAACTGGGAATGGGGCCGCGAGACCGTCACATCGTCACCTTGACCGCGACGGCGGTGGCCACGATGTTGATCGCGAACAGCGCCATGAAGGTGAACACCACGGTCTCGTTGACGGCGTTTCCGACGCCCGCGGGACCGCCGCCCACCGAAATGCCCTTGTAGCAGGCGATCAGGCCCGCCGAGAGCCCGAACAGGGCGGCCTTGATGAGGGCGATCGTGACGTCGAGCGCACCGATGATCAGCGTCAGCCCGGCCGCAAAGGCGCCCGGGGAGACGTTCTGGATGTACACGGTGAAGAAATACGCGCCCGCCAGGCCGACCAGGATCACCGTCGCCGACAACGCCAGCGACACCAACATCGCGGCCAGCACCCGTGGAACGACAAGAGCCTGAATGGGATTGACCCCCATCACGCGCAGGGCGTCGAGTTCCTCGCGGATGGTCCGGGCGCCGAGGTCGGCGCACATGGCTGTCGCGCCCGCACCGGCGACCACCAGAACCGTGACGATCGGCCCGATCTGACGGACGGTACCCAGCGCCGCGCCGGTGCCGGAGAAGTCCGCGGCGCCGAACTCGCGCAGCAGGATGTTGAACGTGAATGTCAGCAAGACCGTGTACGGGATGGTGAGCATCAGCGTCGGCAGGATCGACACGCGCGCGACGAACCAGGACTGGCTGATGAACTCACGCCAGGCGAACGGTGGCCTGAACATCGCCACGAACGTGTCCAGAGCCATCGAGTAGAACCCGCCGACTGCGCGAACGGGTTTGGCAATAGCGTCGGAAGCGACCATCTAGCAGGTCCTCCCTCGTCTACACCACAACGCCATTGGCCCTCCGACCGACCGCCGTGCCTGGCTGTGGCTGAGGCTACATCTGCGGAGACGCCGGGAAACCGTATATCAACAAATTCTGACCGAGCAACACGAGACCGGTTGCGCGCGCTGACCAGCACGGGTCTAGCGCTTGCCGGATTCTGGGCGCGGCCGGCAAAGTCGGCGACGTCCTAGTTCGGCGGCCCGCGCCGGCCCCCGCGCCAGTCGACGTGGCCTACCAGTCGCCGCCTCGGCCCAGCAGGACTAGCGTGGACGGCGATGTCGATCCCGATCCGACGCTGGACCACCACCGAGCCAATGCCGCAGCGCATCCTCGATGCAGCAACGGCGGCCTTCGCCGCACGCGGGTTCGCCGAGGCCACGATGGCCGACGTCGTCGACGGGTGCGGAGCCGGCGTCGGCAGCATCCACCGGCAGTTCGGCGGGATGCGGGACCTCTTCGTGGCGGTCTTCGACCGGCTGGTCGCCGACGTCGACCGGTACGTCGCCGCCGCCACCGACACGAGCCACGGCGACGCCGCCGCGATGTCCGCGGCGGCGACCCAGGCCTACCTGGAGGCGCTGTGGCTGCACCGCGACGTGGCGGTGGTGTTCGGCTCCGACGACGGGCCGGCCGGGTTCGCCCGCCTGCGCGAACGCCGCCTGTGTGACGCCCTACGGCGCTGGACCCCCGAGGTGGCGGCGGATCCGTCACCGCAGGGTCAGCTGCTTCTGCGGATGCTGAGCGCGATTCTGGCCGAGGCGTCGTCGTTGGTCATCCTCTGCGACAGCGAGGCCGACGTCGCGCTCATCAGCGACGCGACGATCGAGGCGATCGACCGCCTCATCCGTTGAAGGACGGGACCGTCACACGGCGCTGTGGCTTGGTTCTTCATTCGTCGCGCGAGCGCTCATCGGCCCCCTCTTCTCTTCGCGCGAGCGCTCATCGGCCCCCTCTTCTCTTCGCGCGAGCGCTCATCGGCGACCGCGCTCTCCAGGTCGGCGACGACGATCCTGCCCATGCCCAGCATCGCTCGCGTCGCCGCCGCGGCACGAGCCGCGTCGGGGTCACGCAGCAGTTCGTCGAGCCGCTCGGGCACGATCTGCCAGCTCAGCCCGAAGCGGTCCTTGAGCCAGCCGCACTGCGACTCCTGGCCGCCGCCGTCGAGCAGTCGCTGCCAGTAATAGTCGACCTCCGCCTGATCACGGCAGTGCACGGTGAACGACACCGCCTCGGTGAAGGGGAACTGGGGTCCGCCGTTAATGGCGATGAACTGCTGCCCGTCCAAGGTGAACGTCGCGGACACCACCTCGCCGGGAGTCCCCGGGCCGGCGTCGGTGAACCGGTCGACCCGGTCGACCGACGAGTTCGGGAAGATCGCCGTGTAAAACGCGATGGCGTCCTCGAGGTCGTTGTCGAACCACAGCGAGGGAGTGATGGCGGGCATGGGGCCTCCTTGTCGCGCCCGTGCCGCGACGTTGTCGCGGACTGTCCCCCTTGAGACCTCAACCGGCCTCGGTTCTCATCGCGCGTGGCTCAGCCCGCGGTGACGGCACCTACTGCGCGCAGCGCGAAATCCAGCACACGGGCTTGAGCCTGCTTGAGGGCGTGCGCGTCGTCGGGATCCTGACCGGCCAGCACCCGCGAGGCCAGCGAACTGACCGCAACCGCGTCGATGTCGGGCTCGGTCAGCGGGAAGGAGCCATCGGCACGGCCCCGGCACAGGATCGTGGTCAACGAACGTTCCCGGTCGGCCTGGGCCCGCGCCCGGGTTTCCCGATAGCCCTTGGCCGCTCGCACCTCGTCGGAGTCGATCACCGTCAGTTGCAGGCGGCGCTGCGGATCGGCGCACATGTCGAACATCTCCCCGATCCAGGCGGCCAGCTGCTCGGCGGGAGTGCCGAGAGCCGCCGCCGCGACGCGGTCCACGTCGGCGACCAACGCGTCGCATTCCTGCCGCAACAGGGCCAGGAACAGGTCGTCCTTGGATTCGAAGTGACGGTAGAACGCGCGGGTCGAGACCTGCGCCCGACGCAGAATCTCCGACATCAGGATCGGCCCGGGATGCGGACCGGACAGACACCGATACGCCGCCTCGATGATGCGGCGGCGGTCGTCGGTGTGGTCGGCAGCGGGCTGCACGGAGCAGAATTCTAGGGAACCGGTGCCGTGTGGGACCCCGGATGGCCGCAAATACCCCGCTCGGTAACCTGACCGTCGGGGCAGGCCGAGAGGAACGTCGATGAACACAGGTCAGCTGGAGCCGACGACCAGGCGGTTTCGCGGCTCCGACGGGCTCACCCTGGTCGCCGACGAGTGGAACGGCGCCGGGTCGGCGGCGCAGGGCTCTGAACCGTCGGTGCTGATGCTGCACGGCGGCGGGCAGAACCGGTTCTCCTGGAAGAAGACCGGCCAGATTCTGGCCTCGCGGGGACTGCATGTGGTCGCGCTGGACAGCCGTGGGCACGGCGACAGCGACCGTTCCCCCGACGCGAAGTACACCATCGAGGCGCTGTGCGCAGACGCGCTGGAGGTGATCGACCAGATCGGCCGGCCGGTCGTGCTGATCGGAGCCAGCATGGGCGGGCTCACCGGCATCCTCGTCGCGCGTCAGGCCGGACCGCAGCGTGTCACCAAACTCGTGCTCGTCGACGTGGTGCCGCGCTACGAGAAGGACGGCAGCGCCCGCATCCGCGAGTTCATGTTCAGCCACGTACACGGCTTCGACTCGCTGGAGCAGGCCGCCGACGCCGTCGCCGCCTATCTGCCGCACCGCGCCCGGCCCAGAAGCCCGGAGGGGCTGAAGAAGAACCTGCGACACCGCAACGGACGCTGGTACTGGCACTGGGATCCCGCGTTTCTGACCAAACCGAACGAAGACCCGTTCGTGCGCGTCGAGCAGCTAGAGCAGGCCGCCGTCGAGTTGGGCATCCCGCTACTGCTGATTCGCGGCAAGCTTTCCGACGTGGTCAGCGAGGAGGCGGTGGCCGACTTCCTCGACAAGGTACCCACCGCGGAATTCGTCGAGTTGTCCGGTGCGGGCCACACCGCTGCCGGCGACGACAACGACGCGTTCTCCGAGGCCGTCGTCGAATTCGTGCTGCGGTGAGCACATCCGGGTCCGGGGGCTTCAACTTCCTCGAACATCCCGAGCTGCCCGCTCCCGCGGTCAGCGACACTCAAGCGCGCACGATCCTCGCCGAGCACTACGGCATCCAGGCCGCCGTCCAGTCGCTGGGCAGCCAGCAGGACAAGAACTTCCTGGCCCGCAGCGCCGACGGCCGCGTTCTGGGGGTGCTCAAGATCGCCAACCCGGCATTCGGCGCCGTCGAGATCGAAGCCCAGGATCGCGCGGCCCGCCACATCGCCGAAGCCGAGCCGCAGTTGCGGGTCGCGGTGCCGCTGCCAAACACGGCCGGCGCGGCGTGCACCGCGGTCGACGGCATGCTGGCCGGCACGGCCTACGTGCGCCTGCTGCGCCACCTCGACGGCGGAACGCTGGATACCGCCGGATATCTGGACCCCGAGCTCGTCGCCGGGCTCGGCGACGTCGCGGGCCGCGTCAGCCGGGCGCTTCGCGACTTCGACCATCCCGGTCTGGACCGGGTCCTGCAGTGGGACCTGCGCTTCGGCATGCACGTCGTCGACGCGCTGATCGGACACGTCGGCGACATCGGACTGCGCCAGCGGCTGCACACCGCGGCCCGCGAAGCGTGGGACCACCTGGCTCCGCTGGATGACGCGCTCCCCCAGCAGGCCGCGCACATCGACCTGACCGACGCCAACGTCGTGCTGTCCGCCGCCCCGGGCACGGGCCACGGACCGCGGCCGGACGGGGTCATCGACTTCGGCGACCTGTGCCGCACCTGGGCCGTGTCGGAGCTGGCGATCACGGCGTCCTCGGTGCTGGGACACCCCGGCGCGTCCGTCACGTCGATCCTGCCGGCGGTTCGCGCCTTCCACGCCGTGCGCCCGCTCTCGCCCGTCGAGGCGGCGGCGTTGTGGCCGATGCTGGTGCTGCGCAGCGTCGTCCTGATCGTCAGCGGCGCTCAGCAGGCGGTCCTCGATCCCGACAACGACTACCTCACCGAACAGGCCGACGCCGAGCGGCAGATGTTCGAGCTCGCCACCTCCGTTGCGCCGCAGGTGATGAGCGCACTCATCGCCGCCGATCTCGGGCTGGCGTCGGCGCCGGCACCGCTGCCTCCGGCGGCACCGCTCATCGCCGAGGACCCGGCGCAGGTGCACACGCTGGACCTGTCGGCGACGTCGGATCTCTACGATGACGCCTTCGACGACGCCGGAGCACTGCGAGTCGGTGCCGAGGACGATTTCGCCGCCGCCGCACTGCAGCACGGGGCGCGCGTCGTCGTCAGCCGGTACGGCGAGGCCCGATTGAGCAGGGCGCCCCGGCTGAGCCAGGACACCCCTTCGGTGGTGGCCACCGGGATCAGCCTCTGGGCGACGCCCGGCACGGTGTTGAGCGCGCCGTGGGACGGACAGGCACGCGAAGCCGGACCGGGTGCGGTCACGCTGCACACCGACAGCGTGGAGCTGACGCTGGTCGGGGTCACCGACGTCACGCTCGGCGCGGTGGGGCGAGGCCGGCAGCTCGCGCGGGTGGGCGGCCGGGTGGAGATCACCGCGCGGCCCATCGGGGCACCGTCGGCTCCCGCCTTCACCTCCGCCGAGTTGTGGCCCGGATGGTCGGCGCTGACCCGTGATCCGCGGCCGCTGCTCGGGCTGCCCCCCGTCGACGGGGCCGACGGTGGCGACCTGTTGGCCCGCCGCGACGCGAGTTTTGCTCCCGTGCAGGAGTTCTACTACCGCACTCCCCCTCAGATCGAACGTGGCCGGCGTCATTTCCTGATGTCGACCGCGGCCCGCAGTTACCTGGACATGGTCAACAACGTGACCGTGCTGGGGCATGCCCATCCACGGATCGCCGACACCGCGGCGCGCCAGCTGCGCAAGCTCAACACCAACTCTCGGTTCAACTACTCGGCCGTCGTGGAGTTCAGCGAGCGGCTGGCCGCACTGCTGCCCGACCCGTTGGACACGGTGTTCCTGGTCAATTCAGGTTCCGAGGCAAGCGATCTGGCGATCCGGCTGGCGACCGCCGCGACCGGGCGGCGCGACGTCGTCGCGGTCCGGGAGGCCTACCACGGGTGGACCTACGGCACCGACGCCGTGTCGACGTCGACCGCGGACAACCCGAACGCGCTGGCCACCCGGCCCGACTGGGTGCACACCGTGGAATCGCCGAACAGCTTCCGTGGCACCTATCGCGGCGCCGACGCGACTCGGTACGCCACCGACGCGGTGGCGCAGATCGAGGCGCTGGTTGCCGGAGGCCGGGCGCCCGCGGCGTTCATCTGCGAGAGCGTCTACGGCAACGCCGGCGGCATGGCGCTACCCGACGGGTATCTGCAGCAGGTCTACGCCGCGGTCCGCGCGGGCGGCGGGCTGGCGATCTCCGACGAGGTCCAGGTCGGTTACGGCAGGCTCGGCGAATGGTTCTGGGGATTCCAACAGCAGGACACGGTGCCCGACATCGTGTCGGTGGCCAAGTCGGTTGGCAACGGCTATCCGCTGGGCGCGGTGATCACCAGCCGCGCCGTCGCCGAGGCGTTCGCCAGCCAGGGGTACTTCTTCTCCTCCACCGGCGGCAGCCCACTGTCGTGCGCGCTGGGGATGACGGTGCTCGACGTCCTCGGTGACGAAGCGTTGCAGGACAACGCCCGTCATGTCGGGGCGCACTTGAAGACCAGGCTCGAGGCGCTGCGCGGCCGGCACCCGATCATCGGTACCGTGCACGGCTTCGGGCTGTACCTGGGTGTCGAGATGATCCGCGATGCGGCGACATTGGAGCCGGCCACGCGAGAAACCCGGGCGGTCTGCGATCGCATGCTCGAACTCGGGGTCATCATCCAACCCACGGGCGACCATTCGAACATCCTCAAGACCAAGCCTCCGCTGTGCATCGACGTCGAGGCCGCCGACTTCTACGTCGACACCCTCGACCGGGCGCTGTCCGAGCTGCAGTTCGGCGTGTCGGGTTAAGCCCGCAGCGGCACTCCTGTCACGGTGTCGTCGGTGAGGATCTCGAACATGGCCCGGTCACTGCTCAGTTCGGCTCGCTCGAAAGCTTTGCCCGCCACTTGGACTCGGCAGTTCGCGAGCGCCGAGTTGTAGCAGTACTTGACCCCGCCGTGGGTGTCGGGATAGGTCAGTCCGATCACGTCGCCGACGACGGTGCTGATCTCGCCTTCGATCATCTGCTCCCCCACCCGCGCACCGAATGTCCAGCTGAACGGGCGGTACCGGCCGTGGGTCTGCATGCTGCCCAGGACGGAGCGCACGGCGAACTCGAGGCCGGCGTGACGGAAGACGAACAATGTCACGCCGGGCAACAGGACCGGCCCCACCCCGGCTCGCGCAGTGACGATCTCGAGGGTGGACTCCGGCGCTTCGTCGAATCCGCATACCTGCCCGTAGGCGTAGGCAGGAGTGTGCCTGCCGCCCCAGTTGTGGTTGATACTGCCGACCCAACCGTCCAGGTCGAGATCGAGATCCGGTGACTGCAGCCGACCGTCGAAGCGTGCCAGCGGATGTCGCACGTGGGTCTTGGCGGTCGGGAACCGGGCCCGGTAGGACCGCTCCGGCAGGACCCGCACCCCGAGCTGCCCGCCGGGCGCGATCGACAGATCCCAGCGGGTGCCGTCGGGCAGCGCCCCGTGGGCGTGGGAGTCGTCGAGTTCCGTTCCCGCCAGTCGCGCAGTCCAAGGCTCGTCGGCGAAGTGCGCCGCCTCGATCGGATACGACTGCCTGATCGCTCGGTGACCTGACGGGTCGAACACCATCACCCAGACGTCGGCGCAGGACTCGCCGACCGTCGGCAGCAACAACGTCTCGCGCAGCCACAACGCTCGCCGACTACCGGCTGCGTTGGCGCGAAGGAAGCGACTCTCGTAGAAGGGGGCCTTGCGGACGATCACGGGTCCAGCATCCAATACTGGGGCCATGACCGTTGCACAGATCGCAGCATGGGTGCTGGCGGTGCTCGTCGTCGGGGAGGCGATCGCGCTGGCCGTCGTGGTGCGACAGTGGAGGGCCGCCGAACACGAGGCCGACGAGCTACGCCGCCGCCTCGACACCCGGAACATGCTGTTCACCGGGGGAAGCAAAGCCGTCAAGACGGTATGGCATACGGCCAACATCCTGCGGCGCGACGGTCTCGGCGCGGCCGTGCGGTCCTCGATCGAGGAACTGGCCGACTGGGCCGAGGTGGAGCGCCCGGACCTGGCCCGGCTGGCGCCGGGCGGCCGGGTCGCGATCATGTTCTCCGACATCGAGGACTCCACCGCGCTCAACGAGCGGATCGGTGACCGGGCCTGGGTGCGGCTGATCGGCAAGCACGACAAGGCCGTGCGGCGCTATGTCGAGCGTCACGACGGGTACGTGGTCAAAAGCCAGGGTGACGGATTCATGATGGCGTTCGCCCACCCCGATCAGGCGGTCGGCTGCGCCTGCGACATCCAGCGGTCGCTGAGCAAGCGGCCCAACGACATTCGGGTTCGCATCGGGATCCACAGCGGCAAGTCGGTGCTGCGCGGCGACGACCTATTCGGCCGCAACGTGGCGATGGCAGCCCGCGTCGCCGGGCAGGCCGAGGGTGGCGAGATCCTGGTGAGCCAGGCGGTGCACGACGCACTCGGTGACGGGGACACCGCTTTCGGCGCCGGCCGGGACGTGGAGCTGAAGGGGTTCTCCGGCACGCACCGGCTCTTTCCGGTCGAGGTCTAGTCGCGCTTCTCGGCGGCCGGCCCGGCCGCCTCGGCCTCGGTCAACCGCTGCTGCAGGCGCGCTCGGATGTCGTCGGGGGTGTAGGAATTCCGTCGGCGCTGGTCGCGCGCCACCAGCGCCCCACCTGCCACAACTCCCGCGACGCCGGCCAGACCGACCCACTTCCAGATCCCACGCATGCCGCCAGTCTGCATAAGCTGCGGGGGTGAAGCCAAGCACGGTGACGCTGCAGCGCGCGCTGGACGAAACCCGCACCGGTGACATCTGGCTGTTCCGCGGACGCTCCGGACCCGACCGGGCCATTCAGTCGATGACGAACAGCCCGGTCAACCATGTGGGCATGACTGTCGCGCTCGACGACCTGCCGCCGCTGATCTGGCACGCCGAACTCGGCGACAAGTTGTTGGACATGTGGACGGGCACTCATCACCGCGGGGTTCAGCTCAACGATCTGCGCGAAGCGGTCGAGCGGTGGGTGCACAGCTACGGACAACGTTGCTGGCTTCGCCAGCTCTCCCCCCACGCGACCACAGAGCAGGAGGACCGGATGCTGCGGGTCATCGCCCGCATGGACGGCACCCCGTTCCCGTCCACCGCACGGCTCACCGGCCGCTGGATGCGGGGCAGGCTGCCCACCGTCAGCGACTTCACCCGCGGAATCCCGCTCGTGCACAGGAAAGTTCGCGAGTCGGCGGAGCGGCGCAAGCAACAGCAGTCCAAGGCCGGGCTGGAGACCGCGTACTGTGCAGAGACCGTCGCCATCACCTATGAGGAGATGGGTCTGTTGCAGACCGAGAAGCA
>MDTC01112396.1_pt1 | contig 26083 bp, 23 predicted proteins | sample 811181 | NCBI WGS metagenome assembly MDTC01 (sample SAMN05326644, study PRJNA326480) | marine metagenome | isolation source: seawater | place: Pacific Ocean: North | collected 2011
AAGCCTGTAACAAAAAAAGCTATGCCCGAGAAAAACCAGAGTTGCCAACCACTTTGGCCCGCTAAAAAGCTAAATGCTGCGCCTGGATTCCGTTGATACGATAAGTTGAATAAAGGTAAAACCGCTACGGTTTCACCATATTCAAAATTTTGGATAATTTTTATTTTGCTCCACTGATCTAAAATAAAAACCATCACGCTTAACCATAACCAACTCAGACCTGTTGTTCTGAGCTTCTCTAACATAATGTACTCCCTAAGCAAATAGGCGATGCTCGCCTTGACCTTCAATGTTCTTGACACAACGAGAACACAAAGTAGGATGTTCTTGATGATGCCCAACATCATTACAGTGATGCCAACAACGCTCGCATTTTTGCGCATCGGTTTTGGAGACCGCAAGCTTCAGCCCCTCTAACTCGGTGAGCACACTCTCTGAAGGTGCAGCATCTAAAGACTCAATAGCAACAGTCGATGTGATCATCACAAAACGCAACTCATCAGCAATAGAAATTAGAGCCTTATAAAGCTTATCTTCTGCATAGAGTGTGACATCAGCTTGTAAACTTGCGCCAATTTCACCTTCGCGGCGTGCCTGTTCTAACGCTTTATTGACTTGTGAACGTACGCTAAGCACTTGCTGCCAAGTTGCATCATCGATATCTTGATCAAGGGTCACAGACTCAAGACCTTCATACCAATACTCAGTAAAGACATAGTCTTCTTTTGAACCCGAGATAGGTCGCATTTCTTGCCATATTTCATCAGCGGTGAAGCTGGTGATCGGCGCGATCCAGCGTACTAAAGCTTCAATAATATGATACATAGCAGTTTGACAGCTACGACGCGCTAAACCATCAGCTTTAGCTGTATATTGACGATCTTTGATGATATCTAAATAAAAACTACCTAGTTCAACGGAACAAAAGTTCATGATTTTTTGTACTACAGCATGGAAGTTGTATTCATCATAAGCTGAAATGACTTCTTGTTGCAGTTGTGCTGCACGACGTACAATCCAGCGGTCAAGTGCCACCATTTGTGATACAGGTACTTGATGCTTACTTGCTTCAAAACCATTTAAATTAGCTAACAAAAATCGTGCTGTATTACGAATACGACGGTAAGCATCAGCATTACGCTTCAGGATTTCATCTGAAGCCGTCATTTCAGCAGAGTAATCCGTACTCGCAACCCACAGGCGTAAAATATCACCGCCTAACTTATTCATAACTTGCTGAGGAGAAATCGTATTACCTAGTGATTTCGACATTTTGTGGCCTTTTTCATCCACAGTGAAACCATGTGTCATCACCTGTTTATAAGGCGCTTGACCATTTAAACCTGTACTGATCATCAGTGAAGACATAAACCAGCCGCGATGCTGATCAGAACCTTCTAAATAAAGCTGCGGTGTCGCACCAGCAAACTCTTCTCTTTGCGCTACAACAGAATTAAAAGATGAGCCAGCGTCAAACCAAACATCTAAAATGTCTGTTACTTTTTGATAATCATCCGCTTCATCACCAAGTAACTCAGCTACGTCAAGATCATACCAAGCTTGAATACCTTCTTTCTCAACACGTAATGCCACCTGCTCAATCAGAGCAACCGTATTAGGATGCAAGGCTTGCGTTTCTTTATGAATGAATAAAGCAATCGGTACACCCCATGTTCTTTGGCGAGAAATACACCAGTCGGGTCGTCCTTCAACCATCTTCGCAATACGCCCTTCTCCCCAACCAGGGATCCACTGTGTTGCTTCAATCGCTTTCAATGCATCACCACGCAAGTTGGCTTTATCCATAGAAACAAACCATTGGGGTGTAGCACGGAAGATAATAGGTGTTTTGTGACGCCAGCAATGTGGGTAGCTATGCTGATAACTTTCTTGGTGCAATAAAGCCGAACGTGTTTCTAAAATTTTCACAATTTCATCATTAGCTTTAAAGACATGCTGACCTGCAAGAAGTGGGGTATCTGAAACGTATACACCCTGATCATTAACAGGATTAGCTATCTCTAAACCATACTTTTTAGCCACGACAAAATCGTCTTGTCCATGGCCACCAGCAGTATGCACAACACCTGTTCCAGATTCTGTGCTCACATGATCTGCAACCACAACAGGCACGTCAAAATCATAAAACGGATGGTGAAAGCGCATGAGTTCTAGTTGCTGCCCTTTCGCTGTGCCTAAAATTTCATAATCGCCGAGTTGATAACGATTTAAACAAGACTCAACAAGCTCTTGCGCAAGAACAAGGTGCTTGGTTGCTGTGCGAACTAAAACATATTCAATATCAGCATGTACCGCTAAAGCACGGTTGGCAGGGAGCGTCCAAGGTGTGGTGGTCCAAATGACCATAGCAAGTTCAGATAACGGTTCATGAATACCAAAGAGCGTAGCAACTTTCTTAGGTTCTACGGCTTGAAAAGCAACATCTACAGCAGGAGAAGTTTTATCTTCATACTCAACTTCTGCCTCGGCCAGCGCAGAACCACAATCTGTACACCAATGCACCGGCTTAGCGCCTTTTTGCAGATGATTTTTTTCTATCAGTTTGCCAAGGGTGCGAATGATATGCGCCTCGGTAGAAAAGTCCATCGTCAAATAAGGGTTGTACCAATCAGCTAGAACACCTAAACGAATAAAGTCTTTGCGTTGACCTTCAATTTGTTTCGCAGCATACTCGCGACATGCCTTACGAAATTCCGCTTCAGAGATTTTATGACCTGCTTTACCTACTTTCTTTTCTACTTTTAACTCAATAGGTAAACCATGACAGTCCCAGCCAGGGATATAAGGCGCATTAAAACCAGATAAAGTTTTGGACTTCACAATCATGTCTTTCAAAATTTTATTGACTGCGTGCCCTAAGTGAATATCACCATTTGCATAAGGAGGACCATCATGCAAAATAAAAGGTTTTGCACCTTCACGACTTTCTCTAATTTTTTGATATAACTTATCTTGCTGCCAGCGCTCTAGCAACTTAGGCTCTCGCTGAGCAAGGTTGCCACGCATAGGAAATGCGGTTTCTGGCAAGTTTAAACTTGATTTATATGTACTCATGAAAATCTACGTCCTTAAACCGTATAGTATCTGATTAATCTGCATCACTCTGAAATAGGGCTCGAGCTTGCTCAGCATCACATGTGATTTGATTTTTCAAATCATGAACAGAAGTAAATGCTTGTTCATCTCTTAATTTTTTAACTAATTCAACTTCAACGGCATAGCCGTAAATATCTTGCTCAAAGTCGAATAAGTGCACCTCCAGTAAGCAGTGCTTACCGTGAATAGTAGGTCGGTAACCCACATTAGCCACACCGTTAATCCAGTCTTGACCTGGATAACGCAACCTTGCTGCAAAAACACCTTGCACAGGAGACTTCTTGCGTTTTAAAGCAATATTAGCTGTAGGAAAACCAAGTTTTCTCCCCATTTTTTTACCATGCTGCACTCGTCCAGACAGCACGACATTTCGTCCAAGGTAAGAGCGTGCTTGCTCTAAATTACCTTCAGCCAAACACTGTCGGATCAAAGAAGAACTCACACGCTCTCCTTGATATATAAAACTCGATGTACGCTCAACCACAAAATCATACTGCTGACCTGCTTGCTGTAATTGGGCAAAGTCACCTTGGCGGTTCCGACCATATTTAAAGTCATCTCCCACTACAAGATAACGTACTCCTAACTGCTCGACGAGAAGATGCTCGATAAAATCATTTCCAGTATAATGTGAAAACTTTTCTGTAAAATAAATACAGAGCAAGTAATCCACACCTAATTTTCGCATCAAACATAACTTATCTCTAAGTAAGCTCAGCCTTGTTGGGCTCTGGCTAGGAGCAAAAAACTCTTGTGGTTGTGGTTCAAAGGTCATGACAACTGAAGGCAAATTATACTTTTGAGCTTGCGCCACTAAATTTCTTAATACTTCAGCATGCCCAAGGTGCACACCATCAAAATTACCAATACTCAGAACACACCCATGATGGTGTGATCGAATATTGTGGATGCCACGAATCAATTCCATGCAAAATTGCTTTTTTCTTTGAAAATAAGACCAATTATACCTGATACGCAGAAGATAATCAGCACACAAAACCGAACTAAACTAAAGATTTCTAGAAAAGTTTAGCTTTTAATAGGTCGCAAAATAGCTTTATGCCCTTTTAAAAGGATAAAACTCAGTACATAGACCAAAGCTCCTATTGCGATTAAACCTAAAAGCCAGCTCAAACGTTTCAAAGAAGACATGGCAAGCCATCGTACTTCATCTGGATTGAGCCAAGCCACGACAGAAGCCATCAGCAATACACAAACTATAGCTTTGCTCAAAAATATCCAAGTTTCACGGCTCGCTTGATACGCACCGCTTTGTACTAAACCTCGGTACAACAACACCATATTCACTAAAGCCGATAAAGAAGTTGCTAAAGCAAGCCCGACATACCCAAGAAAATAAGCAAAAATCAGATTAAACACCATGTTACAGACCATAGCAACGATGCCATACTTCACTGGCGACTTCGTATCTTGACGAGAATAAAATCCCGTAGCAAAAATTTTAATCAGCATAAAGTTGAGCAAACCTAGCATATAGGCAACTAAGCTCATCGATGACTGTGCTACATCATATTCAGAGAATGCTCCGCGCATAAACAACACCATAAGTGTAGGCTTGGCCAAGAGAATCAACCCCACCATCGCAGGTAAGCCAAGCGCACATACACTTCTTACGCCCCAATCCATAGTTTGCGAGAAGCTCGCAGTTTTAGCCTTGGTATGCTTTGTGGATAATGTCGGAAGAATCACAGTTGCAATAGCAATCCCAAATACCCCCAAAGGAAACTCCATCAATCTGTCTGCATAATACAACCAGCTGATCGAGCCGGTTATAAGATAAGATGCAATCACAGTGTCTAACAATAAATTGATTTGCGAGACCGATACGCCAAACAATGCCGGTATCATCAACTTACGAATCTTCATCACACCTGCATCGTGCCAAGCCCAGCTGGGTTTTACCAGAAAACCTATGCGCCATAAAAAGGGAATTTGAAAAACAAACTGTACCAAACCACCGACAAACACACTCATCGCAAGCCCGATTTCAGGATGATCCATATCAGGACAGATCCATATCGCAAAACTGATGATAATGATGTTCAAAAATACAGGCGTAAAAGCCGATACCGCAAAACGCTCCATCGTATTTAAAATAGAGCCTGCAAAAGCAACAAAGCTAATAAACCATAGATAAGGAAAAGTCCATTTAAGCAGGAGGCTTGCCATTTCAAATTTAGCTCCTGCCGGTGCTCCATCAAGGTGGGCAACAAACCAACCATTAGCAAATAAAGCGGCAATAATAGGCGAGCCGATTACGCCAACTAAGGTGATCATAGATACGATGATACCCAAGGTGCCTGCGACTCGACTCAACAACAACCTCACATCATCTGGGTGATGCTCTTTATACTCCACTAAAACAGGAACGAAAGCTTGAGCAAAGGCCCCTTCAGCAAAGAGTCTTCGCAAGAAATTAGGGATCTTATTGGCTAGCAAAAATACATCTGCACTTGCTCCTGCACCAACCAAATGAGCAATAACAATATCCCGCACTAATCCCATGATACGAGAAACAAGTGTCATAGAGCTCACTATAAGCCCAGACTTCACAAGTTTTTTGGACACAACACACCTTTCAAGCTTAAATGCTTTATGATTTTAAACATATTAGTTTAACAGTGAAAGCGCAGATAAAAAGAGATGAAAATAGCTTTTTTCTGGGCGTAAAATCAAGTAAAATGTCATAAATCTTAGATTAGCTATAAAGTGTAGCTATTTTTTAGTATAAACATTGACAAAACGCGAAAAAGAAGGCATATTGGCTCATCTTTTTTGAAATCATATACAACAGTTTAGGAGTTGCACCTTGGCTAACATCAAGTCTGCAAAAAAACGCGCGCTTCAAGCTGAAAAGCGCCGTCAACACAACGCAAGTCGCAAGTCGATGATGCGTACATACATGAAAAAAGTCATCGCTGCTATTGCCACAGGTGACAAGGCTAAAGCTCAAGAAGCTTTTGATGCGGTTCAACCTATCTTAGATAGATATGCAACAAAAGGCCTTATCCATAAGAATAAAGCTGCTCGTCATAAGAGCAAGTTCAGCGCTCAAATTAAAGCGCTGTAATTATTCTTTACAGCTAAAAAAAACCGGTATTTCAAATATACCGGTTTTTTTTGTGTCTCAAATTTGCTTAAGTTAATATGAGACCGATCAAAAAAGCCAGATTAAATCTGGCTTTTTTAGCATCTCAGTTTTTATCTTTGCATACTCAATGAAATATCTAACTTCACTACTTCCAAGCTTTCATCTTACTCTTCAAATCAGGAAAGTTGCTTTTATTGAACTTAGGCAGTTTACCTTGTTGAATTTGATCTGTGTAATCTTTAATCACACGTACCGCAACACCAGAAAGTAGTAAAATAGCTATTAAGTTAACCGCAGCCATCAGTCCCATAGAAACGTCAGCTAAGTCCCATACAAGCTGTAGTTTAGCCACAGAGCCAAACATCACCATGCCTAAAACGACAACTCTAAATGGAATTAAGACAGAGCGGTTACCGCTGCTGAGGAACAATATGTTACTTTCAGCATACGAATAGTTCGCAATAATTGTAGTGAAGCAAAAAAGAAAAATAGCAAGGGCAATCGCAGAGCTACTCCAATCTCCAACCTCAGAAGAAAGAGCTTGCTGTAGTAAACCTACACCATTGAGCTCACCTGCGTTTTCATGCGCTCCTGTCATCAAGATAATACCTGCTGTAGCTGTACAGATAACAATCGTATCAAAAAATACACCTATCATTTGTACGAAACCTTGAGAAGCAGGATGATTCGGATTAGGCGCGGCACTCGCTGCGATATTTGCAGCACTACCCATACCAGCTTCGTTCGAGAACAAGCCACGTGCTACACCGCTTTGCATTGCTTGAGCAACCGTGTAAGCTAAGCCACCTGCTGCGACTTCATGTAACCCAAAAGCACTCTTCACAATTAAGCTCACAACTGCAGGTAATTCACCCACATTCATCATAATGACTATCAAAGCCAGTATTAAATATAAGCCCGCCATAAAAGGTACAACCGTAGAGGCAACAACTGCTACACGCTTGATACCACCAACAATAATCAAAGCTGTAGAAAGAACTAATACTATACCAACGGCTACTTCATCCCAATGCAGTGCTGTGGCTAGTGCATCGGTAATGGTATTAGCTTGTACAGCTACAAAGACAAGACCAAAGGCGACGATCAACAAAATAGAGAAAAGGATGCCCATCCATCTTTGTCCAAGACCTAGCTCCATATAGTAAGCAGGACCACCTCGAAACTCACCTGTTTTTTTGTCCTTAACTTTGTAAACTTGAGCAAGCGTCGACTCAATCATGGCCGTAGCCATACCTAATAGAGCAATAATCCACATCCAGAAAATAGCACCTGGACCACCTGCAACAATAGCTACAGCAACACCTGCCATGTTACCCGTGCCTACACGCGCAGCCATAGATGTAAAGAATACTTGAGCAGAAGATAACCCTTCGTCAGAGCTTTTACTTAAACGCAAGATTTTAAATGCATGACCAAATTGGCGAAATTGAATGAAGCCCAATCGTATCGAGAAATACACCCCGACACCAACAAGCAAAAACATCAACAGCTTACCCCATAGAAAACCGTTGATCATAGCTACAATATCTGAAAACATATTAGTACCTTATGTTGTTTAACTTAATTAAATTAAGTTCTTTTCAAGAGTTACGAGCAGTAACAAAACACAGGTAGCACACAAGTGTAATGATCACTCCTTTAAAGCCGGTATCGGCTAAAAATCGTAAAACTGAAGTTTAACGTAAGGGAATAATAATACCACTTTGTTCCATATCAAAGTCAAGATCACAAAAGGAATAGAACTCAAGCATATCATCCAAGATTTTGTTTATACTCCCAATTAATTTATTAATTTATCCTAAATTTTAACTATTCATCGTAAAATAGTTCGTTTAAAAGATATGATTTCGGGTACAATATGACACAATACTCAGTAATCAATACAACTTTTAGCAAGTATGATTGCCATTCGAAATATGAGAAAGGATAAAAATATGATGCAGAACAGTTTACAGCAGCTGAACCAATATACAACGCTTGTTGCCGACACTGGAGACATTCAAGCTATCGAGAAGTTCCAGCCTGAAGATGCAACAACTAACCCCTCACTTATTCTCAAAGCAGCATCATTGCCTGAATACCAGGGATTAATTCAAGATGTTATAGAATGGGCGCGTCAACAACCTCAAGCGACACAACTCGAAGATGCTTGTGATCAACTCGCCGTCAAAATTGGACTTGAGATCCTCAACATTATTCCTGGCCGTATCTCCACTGAAGTCGATGCCAAACTTTCTTTTGATACCCAAGCATCTATTGCAAAAGCAAAGAAAATTATCGCTTTATATGAAGCTGCTGGTATTGCTAAACATCGTGTACTCATCAAGCTCGCTTCAACATGGGAAGGTATTCAAGCAGCAAAACAACTTGAAAAAGAAGGCATTCAATGCAACCTGACGCTCTTATTCAACTTTGCTCAAGCACAAGCCTGTGCTGATGCCAATGTCTACCTCATTTCTCCCTTTGTGGGACGTATTCTCGATTGGTACAAAAAGAATACCGATCAAGAATATAACGCTGAAAACGATCCAGGTGTCCTCTCGGTTGCACAGATCTATAACCATTATAAGCAACACGATTACCCAACCATTGTTATGGGAGCAAGTTTCCGTAATATAGGTGAAATTAAAGCACTTGCAGGATGCGATCGTCTTACCATTAGCCCATCACTTTTAAATGAATTACAACACAGTGATGCGCAGGTTGAGCGTCAATTACATCCAGCAACACAGATTCAAGCTAAGCCTACATCTATGACTGAAGCCCAGTTCCGTTGGGCGATGAACCAAGATCCGATGGCAACAGAAAAGTTAGCTGAAGGCATACGTAACTTTGCTATCGATCAAGAGAAGTTAGAAGATATGCTTCAAAAACTACTTGTAAAATAAGGTCTGCTCATGTCTCATCAAAATAGCACTACATGGCAAGCCCTTCTCAACCATAAAGATGTGATCAAATCGAGTACTTTGCGCCAACTCTTTGCTGATGACGCTCAGCGAGTTGAACAGTTCACAGTGCGAAGCTGCGGCATGGTGCTCGATTATTCAAAAAATAAAATCACACAAGAAACACAAAGCCTTTTGCTGCAATTAGCACAGGAAAAGCAGCTCAAGCATGCCATTGAATCCATGTTCAAAGGCCAGATGATCAATACGACAGAACAACGCTCTGTAGGTCATGTACATCTGCGTGAGCCACAGGCCAAAGCAAAACATCCCGAAGTACATCAAGTGCTTGCAAAGATGTATCAGTTTGTCGAAGCTGTGATCTCCGGTACGCATTTAGGCTACACAAGGAAGCAGATTACAGATGTCGTAAGCATTGGTATTGGTGGCTCATTCCTCGGTCCTAAGATCGTCAGCGAAGCGCTCAAACCTTATCAAAAAACAGGGCTTAAAGGGCACTTTGTAGCCAACATCGATGGCACAGCCATTTATGATAAGCTGCAAAAATTAAATCCTGAAACAACGCTTTTCATCATCGCATCAAAATCTTTTACCACACAAGAAACATTAACCAATGCTCAAACTGCAAGAAAATGGTTTCTTGAGCAGGCTACTGAAGAAGCCATAGCGCAACATTTTGTAGCAATCAGTTCCCAAGTGGATAAAGCACAACAATTTGGTATCGATGCTGATCATATCTTTCCTATGTGGGATTGGGTTGGAGGACGCTATTCTCTGTGGTCAGCTATTGGACTCCCTATAGCCTTGCTCATAGGTACTGAAAACTTTCAGCAACTTCTCGCTGGTGCACATAGCATGGATGAGCATTTCTACAGTGCACCCTTTGAGCAAAACATACCCGTTTTACTTGGATTAATCGGTATATGGAATAGTAATTTCTTGAATGCAGCATCACATGTTCTTTTGCCCTATGATCATGACTTGCGTGCTTTACCTGGCTATATTCAACAGCTGGATATGGAGAGTAATGGTAAATCAGTGCAGCATGACGGCACACCTGTTTCTTGCGATACAGGACCTATTATTTGGGGTTCAGAAGGCACAAATGGTCAGCATGCTTTTCATCAATTGCTTCATCAAGGTACACGTTTCGTATCGGTTGACTTTATTTTACCGCGAAAAAGCCATAGGCCATGCCAAGCACACCATGAAATATTAGCCTCACATTGCTTTGCGCAAAGCCAAGCACTCATGCAAGGGCTTACTTACGATGAAGCATTACAAGCACTTTCTGGTTCAACTCAAGCTACAGTAGAGCAAAAGCAACTTGCCAAGCATAAAATGATGCCAGGTGATAAACCAAGTAATACCTTACTGATTGATCAAGTCACACCTGCTACATTAGGTGCTCTCATTGCAGCTTATGAGCACAAAACTTATGTTCAAGGTGTGATATGGGGTATTAATTCTTTTGATCAGTGGGGAGTCGAGTTAGGTAAACAGCTAGGGCATCATATTTTGCAGCAAATTAGAGGTGAAATCCCATCTGATACGCAACAAGATAGTTCAACAACGGAGTTGATTAAACTATTCAAGGAAAAATAAACCAAATATTCAAGCAGAGTAAGTGCTCTGCTTTTTTATTCTCTGAATTTATGCTACATATTATACGAAGTCTAAATAAGGATGGAATCGATTATGGAAAGGTTAGACTATGCATCAAACTCCGACGCGACAGATAAAACTCGACGTTCAAAACAAAATAGTAAACGCAAATGGAGAGAAATAGAGCAAATAAAGGAAAAGCACAGGCTATTGCAGGAGCTCAAAGATATAGACCCTAACTTAGAATATGATGAGCAACACCTAAAAGAAGAATTATAATCTCTAGCTAGACCACAAAACCCAATTGTGGTCTATTTATCCGACTGTTTCCTTAGGTTACAATAAGACTTTATTTTTTCTGTCGAGCAACCTGCTATGCAACACCTGATCACACCCCTTCACACCTCGTGGCAACCTCTTTTTCAAGACGCACTCAAAGCACCCTATTTCAAAAAGTTAACGCAGTTCTTAAATCATGAAATGCATGTAGGTAAGACTATTTATCCCCCCGAAAACTTATGGTTCAATGCTTTCATGCACACACCTTTGGAAAAAGTAAAAGTTGTTATTGTAGGTCAAGATCCTTATATCAAGCCTAAGCAAGCCATGGGGCTTTCATTTAGCGTACCTCAACATATAAAACTCCCTCCTTCTCTTAGAAATATTTTTAAAGAACTGAGTCATGATGTACAACTTAACTCTCCAGAGCATGGAGATTTGACCTCTTGGACCAAGCAAGGTGTATTCTTACTCAATGCCTCTTTAACTGTTGAGCAAGGCATGGCTGGTTCACATCTCAAGAAAGGCTGGGAGCAGTTCACACAAGCGGCACTGGCTTATATCAATCAACATAAACAAAATGTGGTTTTTCTTGCTTGGGGTGCGTTTGCGCACAAGTGCTGTGACATGATCGATGAAGATCGACATCATGTTATACGCACAAGCCACCCAAGCCCTCTAGGTGCTTATAAAAACTCAAAGTCTGCACCCGCTTTCTTGGGCAGTCGCTGTTTCAGCCAAGCCAATGCATACTTACGCTCAACAAAGCAAAAAGAGATTGATTGGAAAATAACTCATGCAGCTTAAGTAATTTATGATAAAATCATGTTAGGCTTTCCTGATTATTTATACCTGACTGAGATCTTATATGATTACAAAAAATAAAGTTGTCACCATTCATTATCGCCTCAATACCCACGAAGGTGAACTGATCGAGAGCTCTTTCGATCAAGATCCTATGGTTTACCTGCACGGCGCTCAAAATATCATCACTGGATTAGAGCAAGAGCTTGAAGGTAAAACAACAGGCGATAAGTTTAAAATTAATATAGAAGCCAGCCAAGCTTATGGTGATTACCTTGACCACTTGTGTCAAAGTGTACCTAAAGAAGCTTTTGGTGATGTCTCCGAACTGCTTCCAGGTATGCGTTTTACAGCGGAAACCGATGTAGGTCCTCATCCTGTTCAAATCGTAGAAGTACACGAAGATAGTGTTGTCGTCGATGGCAACCATCCTTTAGCAGGTATGGATTTAGTATTTGAAATCGAAGTCATGGATATCCGCGATGCGACTGAAGATGAAATATCTCATGGACATGCTCATCTATCTGACGAAGACTCTGACGACAGTCCTTCTATTCACTAGTGGCCAGAGTATAAAAAGAAAAAGCTTACATGATGTAAGCTTTTTCGTTGTCTGCTGAACTCAAATTACACTCTTACTCATAACTTAAATCACGTACTTTGCCGCGAAAAACCCAATAGGTAAAAGCGGTATAAAGCAAAATCAGTGGAATCACTACAGATGCTCCAACCAGTAGAAAAGCAAGCGACTCAGGCGCACTCGCCACCTCGACTAGAAGCATTTTTCCAGGGATAATGTAAGGAAAAATAGTATAAGCCAGTCCAATCATACAGACCAAAAAGACCAATATAGCGTTTACAAAAGGCTTCCAGCATGCTGCATCATCATGGCCTATTTTCCTAGTTAAGTTATACTCACAACGAATGAATAAAAATAAGCATAAACTAGGTACCAAGATTGAAATAAACAGCATCTGATTACTCATTTTCTCTGCTGCCGAATCTGTGTACAGCATAAAAGAAAACCAGCAAATAGCAGCAATACCAAAGAAAAGTGCTCTAGAGCTATATTGAGCCCACACTATCGCACGTTTTTGCAGCGCACCCTCTGTCTTCAAAATAAGCCATGCTGCACCAATGAAGCAGTAAGCAATCGCAACGCCATAAGAACTTAATACTGCAAATGCATAAGCGAATACACTCTCTTCAAAGCCTGTTACATAACGACCTATCATATAACCTTGCGATAAAGCTGCAATTGCTGACCCTATTTTAAAAGCATAATCCCAGGCCATACGTTGATGCTCTGGCGCTTTCACACGAAAGTCAAAAGCGATTCCTCGTAGAATTAAACCAATGAGCATCACGAAGACAGGCAAGTAAAGATAGGATAAAGCAAAAGAGTGTGCTTTAGGAAAAGCAATAAACAATAAACCTACAATGAGAACCAACCAAGTTTCATTGGCATCCCAAAAAGGTCCTATCGACGCAACCATCTTATCTTTATCAGCTTTATCACGTAACGGCATGAGCATACCTACACCCAGATCATAACCATCAAGTACAGCGTAAATGAAAATAGACAATGCTAAAAGTCCCCAATAGACATGGGGTAAGTACATAGAGTCAATCATGCAGGAACAGCTCCTTTTATATCCACTACCGGTGGGTTGACGTTTTTACGAGCCAACAAAAAGACCGTTTTGATATAGTAAAACAACATGAACGCATACATCAGCAGATAGCCCACAAGCGTTAACCCAACATGCTCAGATGGAACCTGTGTGACAGCGTCCGCTGTTTTCAGTATACCTGTGACCAGATAAGGCTGACGCCCCATTTCCGTAACATACCAACCAGCTATCGTCGCCACCCAACCTATAAAAGTCAAATAGCTCAAACCTTGCAAGTGCCATGTTGCTAACACACCACGACGTCTCAGTTGGAAATGCGAGAATAGCGCTGTGATGATCATCAGCACCCCCGTACCGACCATGATACGAAACGAGAAAAACAGAGGTGCAACAGGTGGATGCTCACCTTTGAACTCATTCAAACCTTTGATTTCACCATCGAAGGAGTGTGTTAAAATCAAGCTTGCCAAATTTGGTATGCCGATCTCAAAATGATTCTCACGCGCCTCTTTATCAGGTAACGCAAATAAGAGCATAGGCGCACCTTTTTCTGTTTCCCAAACACCTTCTACAGCAGCGATTTTCTGTGGTTGATGCTCAAGAGTATTCAAACCGTGGTAATCACCCACAATCATTTGCAGTGGCGCTAACACAGCAGCTAAAGTCAAAACTGTTTTAAGAGCCAACTTGGGTGCAGTTGCATCTTTGTTCTGCAAAATCTGATAGCTCGATACCCCAATCACGAGAAAAGAAGCCGTCAAGAAAGAAGCAAGTAACATGTGCGATAAACGATAAGGCATGGATGGGTTAAAAATAATTTCCAACCAATCTGCAGCATACACAACCCCTTCTCGTATTTCGTAACCTGTAGGAGTTTGCATCCAAGAATCTAAAACAATAATCCAGAAAGAAGATAATGTAGTACCAAAAGCAACAAGGAAAGTAGCAAGTGTATGCACCCAATTTGGCACACGACTATAACCAAATAACATCACACCAAGAAAAATAGCCTCAAGGAAGAATGCAGTCAGTACTTCATACCCTAAAAGAGGTCCTGCGATATTACCTACTTTTTCCATAAAGCCTGGCCAGTTTGTACCGAACTGGAAAGACATAGTAACACCCGATACTACACCTAAAGCAAAAGTAAGCGCAAAAATTTTAATCCAAAATCGATATAGGTTTAGCCAGTCTGAATGCCCCGTCTTATCGAACCTACATTTAAAGAAAAGAAGTATCCAACATAAAGCTATGGTTATAGTTGGAAATAAGATATGAAAACTAATGTTTGTTGCAAATTGCATCCGCGAAAGAACGAATGTATCAAGCATTTTGACATCTCTCTTACGAGCTGTGCTCGAAGTAATACATTGATATAGCCCATGATCGATAAACTATCCTGTTTAATATTTAGCATTCTTGCTAGGTCATGAATTTATAATTTATAATTTATATTCACTCCTTCATATAAACCCAACACATCATAGTTTCTTAATATACAGCGCAGAATTTCTACAGCCTGTAGAGACTCTATTTACTGATTTGCGGCAGAAGTAATTTGATTAAGTTGATGAAAAGGAATGAAGTTTAAATTTTAAATTAAGTCTTTCGAATGTCAATAACTAAACATGGTTTTTTGAAAAAAAAATATGATACTAATACACGTCATAAGGCTTAAATTTTTTATATACTTTTTTCATTTTAAATAAGCACATGATTCCAAATGTTTTCAACTTCACTTTTATTTTATTGAGCTTGACTGTAATCCAAAAATGTCGCATACATCGGTTAGCGTGTTTATGTCCTTGCTTTAAATATCTTTTGTAATATCGAAGTTGAGCACGCTTGAGTCGATTAAGGAACTTACCCTGTCTTCGGTTATCAAGCTTCTTTTCAGCGCGCTGATGATAACTTTGCTCGATATAGTTTTGCATTCTACTTTCATAACCTGTTTTGACCATATAATCAACAAGTCGCGTGAGTGTCATAATATAAAAAGTGAGAAACTTATGGTACGACTTTACAGTAAAGAAAAAAGTAGCTTGTAACCACTTTTCAAGCCAAGGGGTAAACCATTCACAGAAAAAGCAAACTTGTTGATAAATGAACTTACATACCCATATAAATGAATTTTCGTCGTCGTTTTTTTTGTTCTTAGGCATACTTACAACTCACATCTAATAAGCCTTATTTATATAGTATAGTAAGAGCTAAGGTAAATAAGAAAAATAACCTATTCTAAGAGCAATATTACGTTTATTTACTTCTATATATCCGATATGAAAAAAGCCATATTAACAGCGTTAATATGGCTTCTATGCATCATTTAAACAAAAGCTTAAAGTCGGCTAAGTTGTCACAGGCATTACATCATGCCCATACCACCCATGCCGCCCATGCCGCCCATGCCACCCATATCAGGTGCAGCAGCTTTTTCTTCTTTAGGAAGGTCTGTGACCATAGCTTCTGTTGTAATCATCAAGCCTGCAACCGAAGCAGCATACTGTAATGCTGAACGTGTAACTTTAGTTGGATCCAAGATACCCATTTCAAGCATGTCTGCATACGTATCATTTGCAGCATTGTAACCAAAGTTACCAGCGCCTTCTTTGACCGTATTGACAACAACGGAAGCTTCTTCACCTGAATTCGTTGCGATTTGACGTAATGGAGCTTCCATCGCACGCAGCGCAATTTTCACACCGTGAGCTTGATCTTCATTCTCTGTTTCAATGCTAAGCTTCGATGATACACGTACCAATGCAACACCACCACCTGCAACAACGCCTTCTTCAACAGCAGCACGTGTCGCATGCAATGCGTCTTCAACACGCGCTTTTTTCTCTTTCATTTCAATTTCAGTTGCAGCGCCAACCTTAATGACAGCTACACCGCCTGAAAGCTTAGCCATACGCTCTTGTAGTTTCTCTTTATCGTAATCCGAGCCCGCGTCTGCAATTTGCTGCTTGATCTGAATGACACGATCTTTCACTTCATCAGTATTACCGAAACCGTCAATAATAGTTGTGTTATCTTTAGTGATGACAACGCGTTTTGCTGTACCTAAATCTTCGAGAGTTGCTTTTTCAAGCTCCATTCCCAGTTCTTCTGCAATCACAGTACCTTTGGTTAAGATAGCAATATCTTGTAACATCGCTTTACGGCGATCACCAAATCCTGGTGCTTTAACCGCTGCAACTTTAACGATACCACGCATGTTGTTCACAACAAGTGTTGCCAATGCATCACCTTCAACATCTTCAGCAATCAATAATAAAGGCTTGCCGGCTTTAGATAGGCTTTCAAGAACAGGAACCAATTCACGGATATTTGAAATCTTTTTGTCTACCAATAAGATATATGGGTTCTCTAACTCAACAAGACCTGCTTCTGAGTTGTTTACGAAGTAAGGTGACAAGTAACCACGATCAAACTGCATCCCTTCAACAACATCAAGTTCGTTTTCAAGTGCTTGACCTTCTTCAACTGTAATCACGCCTTCTTTTGTCACACGTTCCATAGCTTGAGCGATTATATCACCTACGTTTTGATCTGAGTTTGCTGAGATCGTACCGACTTGAGCGATAGAGTTATTCGTTTCACAAGGCTGAGAAAGTGTCTTCAGCTCTTCTACTGCAACTTTAACTGCTTTGTCGATACCACGCTTAAGATCCATAGGGTTCATACCCGCTGCAACTGCTTTCAAGCCTTCTGTAACGATAGCTTGTGCCAAAACCGTAGCGGTTGTTGTACCGTCACCTGCTGCATCGTTTGCTTTTGATGCAACTTCTTTGACCATTTGAGCACCCATGTTTTCAAACTTGCCTTCAAGTTCAATTTCTTTAGCAACCGATACACCATCTTTTGTGATGATAGGGCCACCAAAGCTTTTATCTATCACAACGTTACGGCCTTTAGGACCTAAAGTAACTTTAACGGCATTCGCAAGTACATTCACACCGTCTAACATTTTTGAGCGAGCTTCATTTCCAAATTTGACGTCTTTTGCTGTCATGATTTTATTCCTCTGTAATTTTTTATGCTAATTTTAAGACTTAGTTATTCAATGATTGCTAGAATGTCGCTTTCTGACATAATTAATACATCTTGTGAATCAAACTTTTCTTCTTTAACACCATATCCTTCGTTAAAAATGACTTTATCATTCACTTTAACATCCAGCGCTTTCACATCACCGTTTTCAAGGATTCTACCGTTTCCTACTGCAATGACAGTACCTCGAGTAGATTTCTTGGCTGCATCACCTGTTAAAACAATACCGCCTGCTGAAGTTGATTCCGCTTCAATACGCTTTACTATCACACGATCATGTAATGGACGAATACTCATGTACAAATTCTCCTCAAAAATATTTTTCATAGGGCTGTAAAATTTTTCTTCGATAGCTCTTCACTTATATAACCACTATCTACAACATTTTATATTGCGGTGATAAATTATTTTTCAACCCTTATGATAAATAAAAAATAATTTATTATGTTTAAAAGTGTTACATGATAAAATAGTATCAGTTGTATTTCTTAAGGAAAATATATGTCAAGTCAACAAGGCTTCTTGATCGAGCCTGTAGGGGTTACGCTCTTACGTATGAGCTTATGTAATAGTATCGGAGTTCTTGCGGCAGCAAGCTTTGCTCTTGTCGATACTTATTTCGTAAGCTTACTTGGCACTCAAGCACTTACAGCGATTAATTTTACACATCCTGTCACACTCCTTATCACGTCTTGTGCTCTAGGTTTGGGTACCGCTTTATCTTCTGCTCTAGCTCGTCATGTCGGTGCAAACCATATGCAAAGCGCTAAACTTTTATTAAAACATGCGCTCTATGCTGGACTCATACTACTCAGCGGTATCAGCTTATTTTCTTTCTCTTTTGATCAACTTCTATTTAGTGCTTTAGGCGCACAAGCGAGCTGGGATGATATCCAAGAGTATATGCATGTTTGGTATATCGGTGTGCCTTGTTTTACGATGATGATTTTACTCCAGCAGGCTTTGCGCAGTTTAGGTGATGCTAAAAGTAGTGCCATGATTACTTGTTTTGCAGCATTATTGAATGTTGCACTCGATCCTTTATTTATTTTCGGCATCGGCACGTGGCAAGGTTACGGTATTGCTGGTGCAGCCTATGCTTCTCTTTGTGCTTGGTCACTCAGCAGTTTAAGCCTCATCATTGTGCTCTCTCGCAAACATCCTCTTTTAGATCTTTCTTTCTTGTATGAGTTTAATTTTTCTCTTTTTTATCAAGACTGGGTACATTTATCAAAGCTCGCTAAATCAGCCAGCCTGACCTTATTGCTCAACCCGATAACCCAAAGTATCTCGCTTGCACTTCTGGCGCGTTTAAATCCTTATGCTGTAGCTGCATATGGTACAGGTCTAAAAATTCAATCTTTTTGCATTATAGGTGTGACCGCCCTTTCTGCTTCTCTTACACCTTTTATCGCTCAAAATCTAGGAGCAAATCAAAATCAGCGTGCTTATTATGGACTGAGACAATCTGTGAAGTGGATTTTTATCTGGCAAATTTTATTATTTATTCCTTTACACCTCTACTCTCATGACATAGCTTATCTTTTCAGTCGTGATCAGGATGTTCTCGAGTGGCTCGATTTTTACCTACATTGGCTATCTCTTGGTTTTGCACCTTTGGCAATTATTATCCTCATCGCCAATGCTTTACTTGCTTATCAAAAACCTATGTATTCTATATGCATTAACGCCTTTCGGCTTGTCGGGCTCACACTGCCGCTGACGCTCATTGGCATTCATTTCTACGGTGCAACAGGAGCTTTCGTTGCACCTATGTTAGCCAATATATTGGTGGGACTTTGCTGTTACGGCATTGTGCTGTGGTTATCTCCTTCGAGAAATCCATCTCGCTCTTAATCGTCTTTGCGAGTAAACTCAGCATCAATAGTCTGCCCTTTAGAGTGTGGAGTACGCTTTGAAGACGATGCCTTCGAGTCAAAAGGGTGTTGTTCATAAGATGTGCCTTGATGTAACACTCGAACTTTTAAATAACGCATCAAGTGCTGTGCAATCCAAATGCGACTTACAGGCGTTAGAAAAACTAATCCCAAGGTATCCGTAAGAAAGCCTGGAGTAATCAAGAGCACTCCAGCGATAGCAAGCAAAATACCTTCTGCAATGTGCGTATCAGGTAATATACCTTGCTGCAAACGACTTTTAATATTCCATACCATCTGTATTCCTTGATTTTTGACCAATGAAGCGCCCAAAGCCGCGGTGATGATCATAAGCAAGATAGTTGGAAACAGACCTAGAACAGAGCCAACCTGAATCATTACGGCAATTTCAAGAATAGGAATCGCTATAAACAAAAAGAATAACAATGGAGCCATACATACCTCATAAAAAGATTAATACAACATTAATAAGGGCAAAAACAAAAAAATCAATAGAATATAATCCACATTTCATTATAAACTTAATCAAATAAATATAGAAAAATAAAGCTATTTATGTCTCTTTGTATACGGTATAAATATCATATCTAAAACATCTCTCAATTCAAGTTAGGCTTATGAAAACAATAGTTTATAAAATACTCATTTCTTGCTTCACTCTACTTTATGCTTCCGTCTTGCATGCTCAATTACAACTATCTCAGCCTAACAGGCTCGAACAACAAGATATACTCACGGTAGATGAGGCTTTCTTATTCGATTTCGAGCAACAAGATGATCGCCTCTTTTTAAAATGGGATATTGTACCCGGTCATTATATCTATCGAGATAAGATTAAAATCCAGCCTATCAATGCTCAAATTTTAGAAACCTATAAACCAGAAGGTACGGTCTATGAAGATCCTTATTTTGGAGCGCAGCGTATCTATCGAGATCCTGTGACCATTGAATTAAGGCTTGACTCTATACAAGATAACGCAACGGTTGAGGTGACCTATATCGGTTGCGCGCAAGATAAACTTTGCTATCCGCCAAAAAAAATCATGATTCCCCTGCAATCCTACCAGCTCAGTGAACAAGGTGGCCTGGCGCACCGCCTAGCACAAGGTAATATCTTTATAGCCTTGCTTTTCTTCTTTATTTTAGGTGTAGGGTTGGCTTTTACACCTTGCGTGTTTCCTATGTACCCTATTTTATCCAGCATTATTTTAAACCACAGCCAAGGCCAAAAAGCAAAATGGCCTTTTCTTATCTCCATGTCTTATGTACAAGGTATGGCGGTGACCTACTCTCTCTTAGGCGTCTTAGTCGCGATGGCTGGTTTAAAATATCAAGCCGCTCTACAACAGCCTCTATTACTGGGCGTGTTGGCTGCACTCTTTTGCGTGCTAGCTCTGTCTATGTTTGATGCATTTAACTTTAACATGCCAGAAAAGTTAACAAGCCTACTCAATAAAATCTCTTCACAGCAGAAAACAGGCACGCTTAAGGGCGTTTTTATCATTGGTGCTCTAAGTGGTCTCGTTGCTTCACCTTGTACTACAGCGCCTCTCTCTGGAGCTTTACTCTATATTGCACAAACAGGTGATATCTGGCTAGGATTTATTGCTTTGTATAGTTTAAGCTTAGGAATGGGTCTACCCTTATTAATATTAGGTACAACCAGTGATCGCTGGTTACCCAAAGCAGGAGATTGGATGAATATCGTTAAAAAAGTTTTTGGATTCTTGCTGCTGGCTGTATCGGTCACGCTCATCAGTCGATTCGCGCCTCATCTTCTTATTTCTCTTTTGTGGGTATTTTGGTTGCTCAGTCTTATAAGTTATCTTTTTATCGCCAACCTGAAAACTCAAAATGGTACATTTAAACTGGTACGCTTTATTAGTATAGCTGTGGCAGCTGTAGGATTAGCTTTTCTATTACGCTCTGAATTTATCTACACAGGGAAAACTTTATATAATCAAGCAACAGCATCTCAATCAACAAAAACTTCACAGATTGAACAAGGTTTTACTATAGTGCACACTCTCCAAGAGCTTGATACAAGCTTACTTGAAGCACGTAAGGCCAAGCAACCTGTTTTAGTGGATATGTATGCACAATGGTGTGTTGCCTGTAAAGAATTTGAAACTATTACGTTTCAAGATAAAGCAATCCAACGACATTTCCGAAAAATGAAGTTAATTAAGGTGGATGTCACTGACATGAATGACCAAACCATAGCTATTTTAGAGCGATATGACATAAAAGGGTTACCTACCTTGTTACTCTTTAATAGCCAAGGTCAACAGCAAGAACAACTTCGCGTAACAGGTTTCATGGCTCCGCAAGAGTTTGATAAGCAACTACAGCAAATTACCCAATAAAGCGAAAAACACAAAACTAATACAAAAAAACAGCAGAAAACCTGCTGTTTTTTCTTTTTCTCATTTAATTGAGTTACATCAAATAATAAATATTATTTAACTACTTTCAGATGAAACTTTTTCTTTTTATTTACAGTATGCTTAGAAGAAGAACACTTGGATATATCAGAAATTAAATCAGATTCTTTCAAGTCAACAATTTCTAAATCACGACTTTTGGCATGCCACTCTTGTTCTTCTTGTATGAGCTCATCTGCTTCAGAGCTTGACTCCGCTAAATCAAATTCGCTACCAAACATAAAACCAATGCCATTTTCTTGCGCGTAAATAGAGCATATTGATCTGATGGGTAACCAAATATCATATACAACTCCTGCGAACCGAGCTTGGAAAGAAACAGCTTCCGGTGTAATCTCCAAAGACTTGACTGCAGTAGACAAAATATTGAGCACAATTTTATCATTTTCAATATACTCAGTCGGTACATGCACATCCGGAAATGTTGTATCTACAACAACATAAGGTGTTAACAAGTTATCGGAAATCCAATCATAATAAGCTCTCAACAAATAAGAGCTATTTGATGTCATCTGCTTCATAAAATAAAACCTAAACCTATATCGCGTTCAACATCTGTGAGTGATGCTTTGAACGACTGCCGATTAAATATCTGTTTCATGTAAGTATGAATAGGATGGGCAGGTTGACCTTCAAGTTGCACACCTAGTTCTGCAAGTCTCCATAATAAAGGAGCTATGTAGCAATCGAGTAAACTAAATTCATCACTCATGAAAAAAGAACTATTGCCAAAAACAGAAGAGACAGATAACAAACTCTCTTGTAATTGCTTTTGGTGTGATTCCATATTGTCTTTTGCATAGATCATAGCAGCAAGCGAATACCAATCTTTCAATATTCTAGACATCATCAAGCGGCTAGAAGCCCTAGCAACGGGATAAACAGGCATAAGAGGTGGATGAGGAAACCTCTCATCTAAATATTCCATAATAATACGCGATTCATACAGCACTAAGTCTCTGTCCACTAATGTTGGAACTGTATTATAAGGATTTAACTCCATCAACTCTTCAGGCAAGTCATCTGGTTCGACTTCCACAACCTCAGCAACAACACCTTTTTCTGCCAAAACAATGCGCGCTTGATGACTATACAAATCATTAGCGCCAGAAAATAGTGTCATCACAGAACGCTTATTGGCAGCAACAGCCATACTGACCCTCCATAAAACACTTACACATACGTGAATTGTGAAGCTGAATCAGCTTCACCATAAGATATTAATATTACATGTAATTTGTCATTAATGCACATCTTTCCAATACTCTCTTTTAAGAAACCAACCTAAAATTGAAAAAACGGCAAGAAAAACAAGCACCCAAACACCTATACGCTTTCTTTCAACCTGTACAGGTTCAGCAGAATACGTCAAAAAACTCGTTATATCTTTCACGAATTGATCGTATTCTTCTGGTGTATACTGACCACCTGATGCTTCAATATTAGTAATGTGCCCCTGCGCATCACGCTGTGCAATAGGCGTGCCTTGAAGCTTTTCTAATACATGTGGCATCGCAACAGTGGGAAAAACGGTATTATTCACGCCAAAAGGACGTGATGGATCGACATAAAATGATTTCAGGTAACTGTAAATCCAAGAAGCACCGCGTACACGGGCAACCAAAGTCAGATCAGGAGGCGCTACACCAAACCACTGAGCCGATTCTTTGGGCAACATAGCAGACATAACATGCTCCCCTACTTTAGTACCCGTATGAATGAACTGGCTCTTCATCTTTTGTAAAGAAATACCTAAATCTTGCCCAATTCGATTGTAACGCTGATATTGAGTGCTGTGACATCCTAAACAATTCTCAACAAAAGCAGTAAAACCACGTTGCAATGATTTCTGATCAGTCAAATCTACGTCTATCTGATAGGGTAAGGCTTTAGAGCCCGAAGCCTGGACACAAAAGGAAAAGAGAATCAATAAAATAAAACTTATTTCTTTCATGAGTAATTCACCCTGCTTGGTAAAGGTTTGGTTTTTTCTTGATGCGAATAGAACCAAAGAAAGCCAAAAAAACCAAAATACAATAAAGTGAAAATTTGCGATAACACTGTACCAGTAGGCGTAGCAGGTAAAGCACCTAAAACACCCAACACAATGAAACTGATCACAAACTGAACCAAGTTAAACACATGCCACTTACAACGATAACGCACAGAGCGTACGTGACCTCTATCAATCCAAGGCAAAGCAAATAGAATTAAAATCGCTGACACCATAACAATTACACCACCTAATTTATCTGGAATCGCTCTTAACATGGCGTAAAATGGCGTGAAATACCATACAGGAGCAATATGCTCAGGTGTTTTTAATGGGTTTGCAGCTTCAAAGTTTGGTTTTTCTAAGAAGTAGCCCCCACCTTCTGGCATAAAAAAGATGACGTAGCAAAAGAAAAAGAGGAAAACTCCGACACCAAAAATATCTTTAACTGTGTAGTAAGGATGAAAAGGAATCGCATCAACGGGCCAGCCTGATACATCTTTGTTCTTTTTCACATCAATACCATCTGGGTTATTCGAGCCCACTTCATGTAGCGCAATAATATGTAAGAACACAAGTAAACACAAAACTAAAGGTAACACAGCAACGTGCAAAGCAAAAAATCGATTCAGCGTTGCTCCTGAAACAACATAATCACCACGGATCCATAAAGTTAAGTCATCTCCGATAATAGGAATAGCACCGAATAATGAAATGATCACCTGCGCACCCCAATAAGACATTTGCCCCCAAGGTAAGAGATAACCCATAAAAGCCTCTGCCATCAGCACAAAAAAGATAAACATGCCAAAAATCCACAGCAGTTCTCTTGGCTTTTGATAGGAACCATACATCAAGGCACGAAACATATGGCAATACACCACAATAAAGAAAGCAGATGCTCCCGTTGAATGCATATAACGTAGCAGCCAGCCGTACTCTACATCACGCATAATATATTCAATAGACGCAAAAGCACCTTCAGCTGTTGGAACATAATTCATGGTCAGCCAAAAACCTGTAAGTAATTGATTGGCTAAAACTAAAAAAGCAAGAGAGCCAAAGTAATACCAAAAATTAAAATTTTTAGGCGCTGGGTATTCACTAATATGCTTTTTGTATGTTTTTGATAAGGGGATTCTTTCATCTATCCAAGCTAATAAACTCATGCTACAACCTCTCCGTGGTCTAAACCTATAATCACTGTTGTATTATTCACAAAATAATGGGGAGGAACGACAAGATTCAGTGGTGCGGGTACACTCTCAAAAACGCGACCAGCCATATCAAATTTAGAGCCATGACATGGACAAAAGAAGCCTGAAGCCACTCCTTCCACTTGCTCATTAAAAGCATCATGTAAGTAAGTCGGTGAGCAACCCAAGTGAGTGCAGATGCCTACAGCAATAAAAATCTCAGGACGAATAGAACGTTCCTCATTTGCAGCATAATCTGGCTGTTGTGGCTCTTCAGAAAAAGGGTCTCTTAATTGTGATTCAACTTGTTTTAACTGCTGTAAGGTTTGCGTTGTGCGACGTACAACCCACACAGGTTTGCCACGCCACTCGACCCGTATAAGTTGACCGTCCTCTAATTTGGATATATCTATCTCGACAGGAGCTCCAGCAGCCTTGGCTTTAGCACTAGGATTCCAAGAGCGAATAAAAGGCACTGAAGTAGCAGCCAAGCCCAGGCCACCCACCACAGCGGTAGTGGTCGTCAAAAACCTTCGACGTCCCATATCGATAGGAGTATTGCTCATCCATTTCTCTCCATAAATGATTGGAATTGTAGTTATTATCTTGCGATCCTTTGCATGCAGTACTTTTTACACATCCTTACGGTACTGCATTGTTGTGTGATTATATCGAAAACAACATAAATTAACAGCAAAAATTTCAAACACCTCTTATCTCTGCTCTTTCGATTTAGCCACTTATATCACCACACAAACATAACAAGTAAGAGTTGAGAAAAAGAAAAAAGGAAAGCGAACGAATTTGAACAGAATTTACTGTTACGCTAATATGTATATATGCAAACTTTGATTTTTCTTTTTTTCACATGAAGAAATTTATACTCCTCCCTATTTTATGCCTTGCTTTAATAAGTTGTGGCGAAAATAAAGAAAATAAAGAAAACAACGGAAACAACGGAAACAACGGAAACAACGGAAACAACGGAAACAACGTAGATAACGGAAACAACGTAGATAAC
>MDTC01242058.1_pt1 | contig 26075 bp, 15 predicted proteins | sample 811181 | NCBI WGS metagenome assembly MDTC01 (sample SAMN05326644, study PRJNA326480) | marine metagenome | isolation source: seawater | place: Pacific Ocean: North | collected 2011
ACAGTTGTTGCTGTCGTTGGTGAGGTTGACACAACCAGAAGCACAGCTCGTTTGGCCGGTAGGACAGGAGGCGACACAGGCTCCCGCGCGACACACCTGACCTGATGCACAGGTGGTTCCGCACTTACCACAGTTTGCGATGTCCGTTTGGGTGTTGACGCAGGTGTTTGAACACTCGGTGAGACCACTTTGGCAGGAGAGTTTGCACGTCCCTGCATCACAGATCTCACCTGTCTTACAGGTGGTTCCGCATTTGCCACAGTTGGCGAGATCTGTCTGTGTGTCCACGCAGGTTCCCGTACAATCTGTGAGGTTTGTTTGACATGAGGTGACACATGTTCCGGCACTACAGACTTGTCCAGAAGGACAAACAGTACCACATGTACCACAGTTGGCGGTGTCAGTTTGTGTGTTGACACAAGAGCCAGAGCAGTCTGTGAGTCCAGTTTGACAGGAGAGTTGGCATTTACCCTGTGAGCAGACTTCACCGGACTTGCAGACGGTGCCACAAGCGCCACAATGTGTGCGGTCAGTTTGGGTGTTGGTACATGAACCAGAGCAGTCTGTGAGGCCATTTTGACAGGAGAGTTGACATGTTCCGCTTGAGCAGACTTCGCCGGACTTACAGGTCGTGCCACATGCGCCACAGTTGGCGGTGTCAGTTTGTGTATTCACGCAAGAGCTGGAGCAGTCTGTGAGTCCAGTTTGACAGGAGAGTTGGCATTTGCCCTGTGAGCAGACTTCACCGGACTTGCAGACGGTACCACAAGCACCACAATGTGTGCGGTCGGTTTGTGTATCGATACAAGAGCCAGAGCAGTCTGTGAGGCCGGTTTGACATGAGAGTTGACATGTTCCGCTTGAGCAGACTTCGCCGGACTTACAGGTCGTCCCGCAAGCGCCGCAGTTTTGGTTGTCGGTTTGTGTGTTGACACAAGAACTGGAGCAGTCTGTGAGTCCGGTTTGACAGGAGAGTTGGCATGTTCCTTGGGAACAAACTTCGCCTGACTTGCAGACAGTGCCGCAAGCGCCGCAGTGAGCGCGGTTAGTTTGTGTATCGACACAAGAGCCAGAGCAGTCGGTGAGGCCTGTTTGGCATGAGAGTGAGCATGTTCCTTGGGAACAAACTTCACCGGTTTTGCAAGTGGTGCCACACGCGCCACAATGGGTGCGGTCGGTTTGTGTATCGACGCAAGAGCTAGAGCAGTCGGTGAGACCTGTTTGACAGGAGAGTTGACATTTGCCCTGTGAGCAGACTTCACCGGACTTACAGGTCGTGCCACAGGCGCCACAGTTTTGGTTGTCGGTTTGTGTGTTGGTACACGCGCCAGAGCAGTCTGTGAGTCCGTCTTGGCAAGAGAGTTGACATGTTCCTGCGTTACAAATTTGCCCGGATGTGCACTTTTCGTCACATTTTCCACAGTGCCTGAGGTCTGCTTTGAGGTTGACGCATGCATCGCCACATTTTTCAAGGTTGGGAGGGCAGGTCAGGACACACTTTCCTTCGCTGCATGATTGGTCTGTGGGACATGCGTTGTTACAAGAGCCGCAGTGCTTTCCGTCGGCCTGAAGGTTAACACAGAGGTTGGCGCAGGCGTCCTGTCCGGATGGACATTTGAGATTGCACTTACCCTCTTCACATACCTCGCCAGACTTACAAGTGTTGCTACAAGCCCCACAGTGTTGGAGCTCTGTCTTGGTGTCAACACACTTTCCATCACACTCGGTTTGTCCGACAGGGCATTGGAGCTTGCATTGGCCATCTTCACACGCTTTTCCTGGATCACATACGTTGCCACATGAACCGCAGTGTTGTTGTGATTTTTTGGTATCGACACATGTTTGGGAGCAGACTTCTTGTCCTGTCGGACATTGAAGCTCACATTTTCCATCGACACATACAGAGGTCCCCTCACATTTTGTGAAGCAGATTCCGCAGTTGTTGTTATCCGTGCTGGTATTTGTACATACGCCATCACAGTTGTGAGGTTTTTCTTCGGTGAGGCAAACACAGTTTATGTTTCTTTCTGTTCCACTCCCACAGGGGACGTTGTTTTCGCAACCTGTGATGCTGCAAAGCACCCAAGCCGAAGAGAACAAAAAGAAGGCGAGCCAACGAACACGTGACATGATGTAACTCCTTATCAAAACGCAAAAACACAAAACACCCTACAATCTATTCGCTATTGGGTTTCTACCATTAAACGTAACAGTTTTTATCTATTTTTCAAAGAAAGCAATGGTCAATGAAGAGTTGAAGAGGGGAGAGGTCTTTTCTTGTCAGTACGTAGAATTAGGGGCGCACGTGCACATCAAAAATGTTTGTGTAGGGGAGGCGAGCGACGAGACCACCTGCTCGTTTGAGGTCTTTTCTTGGGGTGTTGAGATAGGTCTTGAGAAAGTCCTGTCGGAGTCGAAAGATAAGTGACACGCCGCTTTTGCGGTGTGTGATCACGGTGCGCATGTGCGCAAGTTTGACGAAGTGCATTCGTAAATTCATCTTGCCAGGGCTCGTCCCCGTCGCAGCTTGTAGTCCATCAGCGAGGCAACTGTACTGTACCTTGGGAGGGGTGTAGTGAGAGACGAGCAGGTGCCAGCCTCCGTACGCCAGCCCAAAATGCCGTTTGGCATACATCCCCATCCTGTAACCTGCGACGGCAAAGGGACCAGGAGCACCATGTATCGCAGCGACCTGTTTCAAGATGGTGTTGACTTGTTGTCTTGTCCGCTGTGGTCGACTTGTCGGTTTTGATGTCGCAGAACTCGAATTCACCGGCCTTGAAGTTGCAGGTCTTGAGGTCGCGGAGCGGTGCGTTGTCGGTGTTTTTTGGTGCGCAAAAAGACCACGCTGTAGCAAGCCACAAAAGAGCAGCACAGCAAGAACGCCCAAGAGCAGTGTTCGCATGTCTTTATCCTTTTTACGAGTCTGGAGGAGCAGTGTTGGTCGTTGTCTTGGCATCTCGATCGACAGAAAACCCGATGAGATGAGAGTCCACACCTACCAAAATAGAAGCACAAAGACAACATCTTTTTCGTCTATTTGGAGCTTGTACGTCTGATCCGGTGAGCGTTGGGGAACTCCTGTCTTCAAAAAACAAATATTCGAATATTTGTATATTTGAGTATGTAAGTGTTTGGATGTTTGGATGTCTTTATTCATAGAGTGTCCGAAGTTTTTTGTGTTTGGTTGGTGTTTTTTGACATTCTTTGTTGTCAGAAAAATTTACTTTTATCTCTCATTTTTGGTTGACAGATAGGTTTCCTACTCGCATACTATAGTTTATTCAAAATCTGTGTGTGACATTCGAAAAGCTTCATATTTGCAAGGCTTTTCTATTGGCGTGTCTTATTCTGGCGGTGTGTCATGGTCGGCGCATGTGAGATGTATGTCTCTGGGTTTCGTCAAGGAGGAACGATGTTCAAATTCTGTGGGTGTAGAGATGTGTTGGGTCTATTTTTTGGCGTTGTTATGGGGGTTTGGTTCTTAGTGCCTGTGGGGAGTGCCTTCGCGCAAACCTGCATACCCATTCTCGAAATATGCGACAAACAGGATAACGATTGTGATGGTCTCGTTGACGAAGACTGCCTATGTATCATTGGTTCGACACAATCTTGTGGAAGCAATGTCGGAGAGTGTCAAGTGGGTGTTCAGAATTGTTCTCTGCTTGGACGCTGGCTCTCTGTGTGCGTGGGGGCTGTGAATCCTGTCGCGGAGCTTTGTGACAATAAAGACAACGATTGTGATGGACAGACAGATGAGGGGCTTGTTCGCCCTTGTCTTTCGGCTTGTGGCTCTGGGGTTGAGACGTGTAATGCCGGGACATGGGGATCTTGTACTGCTCCACAACCCAAAAGTGAGACTTGTAATGGTCAAGATGACGACTGTGACGGGAGCATTGATGAGGGCTTAACGCGCTCCTGTGCCAATGGTTGCGGAAGTGGTACGGAGACCTGTGCGTTGGGCCTTTGGATAAATTGTACGGCACCTACACCATCCATCGAAACGTGTGATGGGCAAGACAACGATTGCGATGGACAGACAGACGAAGGATGTTCATGTGTAAACGGTCAAACAAGACCGTGTGGTGTTTCGTCTCCAGGGTGTCAACAGGGGACACAAATGTGCATCGTAGGGAACTGGTCGCCGATTTGCATCGGAAATAACACAACAACACCCGAAACATGTGACAACAAAGATAACGACTGTGATGGCAGCGTTGACGAGAATCTCGTCCGCCCCTGTGCGACCTCTTGTGGTGTGGGATGTGAGACTTGTAGTGCCGGTAATTGGGGGGCTTGCAGTGCTCCGACGCCCCAGGCTGAGACCTGTGATGGTCGTGATAATGATTGTGATGGCCTTGTTGATGAAGGCGTCACGCGCAGCTGTGCGAATGATTGTGGCACAGGAAACGAGAGCTGTGTCGCTGGCGTATGGCAAGGATGTACTGCTCCTCTCCCTTCAAATGAACTCTGCGGCGACAATCAAGACAATGACTGTGACGGTCTTGTCGACGAAAATTGTGCATGTACTTCGGGGCAAACACGTCGCTGTGGAAACACACTTGGCCTTTGTAAAAGTGGGACACAAACCTGTGTCAATGGTCGCTGGTCTACGACATGTGTTGGGAACACTGGTCCACAGGCAGAGCTTTGCGACAACAAAGATAACGACTGTGACGGACTGCTTGACGATGGTTTGATTCGTCCATGTTCCAACAACTGTGGGACTGGGGTCGAGACTTGCTTTAATGGGATATGGAGTCGTTGTACTGCGCTACCTTCTTCACCGGAGGTTTGTGATGGGCTGGATAACGATTGTGACGGCCTGATCGATGAAGGTGTCACACGTATCTGCAATAATGCGTGTGGTGTAGGCGTTCAGCGTTGTGAGGGAGGACAATACTTGGCGTGTGATGCTCGTCAGCCAGAGAACGAAACGTGTAACGGTCGAGATGATGACTGTGACGGTGTCATTGACGAAAGTTGCGCGTGTACAACTGGCGCAACACGCCCCTGTGGTCCTGGAGTCGGTGAGTGTTCTGCTGGTACACAGACTTGTCTTTTGGGGATATGGGGGTTGTGTATCGGAGCGACCGCCCCTGCTGCAGAAGTATGTGACGGAAAAGACAATGACTGTGACGGGAACATCGATGAAAACCTGACACGTTCCTGTTCAAATGCTTGTGGCTCTGGACAAGAGACTTGTGTGTCTGGTGCCTGGAAACAATGCTCTGCACCTGCTCCCCAACCGGAGATTTGTGACGGAAAAGACAATGATTGCGACGGGAACATCGATGAAAACCTGACACGCTCTTGTTCAAATGCTTGTGGCTCTGGTCAGGAGACATGTAACGCGGGTTCGTGGGGCTCTTGTTCTGCACCAAGCCCACAGACAGAGACGTGTGATGGCAAAGACAACGATTGTGATGGGAATATCGATGAAGATTGTTCCTGTACAACCGGTCAGACTCGTCCTTGCGGTACCAACACTGGAGAGTGTTCTGAAGGGACGCAAGCCTGTGTCAATGGTAAGTGGGAGACCTCTTGCTCCAACCAGACGGCTCCAACCTCCGAGGTTTGTGATGGGAAGGACAACGACTGTGATGGCCTTGTCGACGAAAATCTTACCCAATCTTGTCAAAATGGTTGTGGCAATGGTGTTGAGATCTGTGTACTCAGTCGGTGGGTAAATTGTTCTGCACCTGCCCCCCGTATCGAGGTTTGCGATGGAAATGACAATGACTGCGACGGACAAACTGATGAAGGACTGACTCGCCCTTGTCTTTCGGCTTGTGGCACAGGACAAGAGACTTGTAGTGCCGGTAATTGGGGGGCTTGTACTGCGCCACAACCACAGACAGAGACGTGTGATGGCAAAGATAACGACTGTGATGGCAGCGTCGACGAAGGGTGTAACTGTACAACAGGCCAGACGCGCTCCTGTGGTCTCTCTGTTGGCAATTGCCAGCTCGGGACGCAAACATGTGTTGCTGGAAAATGGGGGGACTGTGGAGGAGATATTCGTCCTCAATTTGATCTTTGTGACAACAAAGACAACGACTGTGATGGTCAGGTCGATGAAGATTTGACCCGACCCTGTTCGACTACCTGTGGGGTGGGAACAGAGACGTGTAAGGCTGGTAACTGGGAAGGTTGTACTGCTCGTAAACCACAAGCTGAAACGTGTGACGGTGTGGACAACGATTGCGATGGTTTGATCGATGAAGGTCTCGAACGAGCTTGCTACAATGGTGACGCTTCTACGAATGGAAAGGGCATCTGTAAAGGTGGCAAGCAATCTTGTATGTTCGGTCAGTGGGGACCTTGTGCTGGAGAACAGACGCCGACCTTTGAAACCTGTGATGGAAAAGATAACGATTGTGACGGAAGTGTCGATGAATCACTGACGCGAAGCTGTTACAGTGGACCTGAATCAACGAAAGGAGTAGGGCCTTGTAAGACTGGGACACAAACTTGCCAAAGCGGTGCGTACACAGCTTGTACAGGCGAAGTCCTCCCAGCAGCCGAGACATGTGACAACAAAGACAACGACTGCGACGGTCAGGTCGATGAAGGCGTCACGCGCAGCTGTTATAGTGGAACCAACGGAACTGCCGGCGTTGGGAAATGTCGCGCTGGTACACAGGCCTGTGATCAAGGGCAGTGGAAGACATGTCAAGGGGAGATCACTCCTTCAAGCGAAACATGCGGAGACTCCATCGATAACGACTGTAACGGTAAAGTCGATGAGACTTGTGCTTGTTCGGATGGCCAGACAAGGCCTTGTGGTTCTTCCATTGGTGAGTGCAAACAGGGAACACAGCGTTGTAGTAATGGCCAATGGGAGACGGCTTGCGCAAACAGTGTGGCGCCAACGCCTGAAACGTGTGATGGGAAAGATAATGATTGTGACGGTGCTGTCGATGAGGCCGTCACCCGTTCCTGCTATGATGGACCCTCTGGAACTGCCGGAAAAGGACTCTGTAAACAAGGCACACAAGCTTGTCTCAATGGGCAGTGGTTGGCGTGCCTTGGTCAGGTGCAACCAACAACGGAAGTGTGTGACGGAAAAGACAACGACTGTGACGGCCAGACCGATGAAAGTCTACAAAGAAACTGCTACAGTGGGCCGATCCTGACTGCCGGCGTTGGAGAATGTAAGCAGGGGACGCAGACTTGCCAAAGCGGCGCATACACAGCTTGCACAGGCGAGGTGAAGCCAGCGACGGAAGTGTGTGACGGAAAAGACAACGACTGTGATGGCCAAAACGATGAAGGATGTCCTTGTACAAATGGACAAACGCGTCGTTGTGGGACGGATGTCGGAGAGTGTTCATCTGGTATCCAGGTCTGTGTGTCTGGTGCTTGGCCAACTTCATGTCCAAATGAAGTGACGGCGACTCCCGAGGTGTGTGATGGGAAAGATAACGATTGTGATGGCCAGATCGATGAATTCCTGACGAGAGGTTGCTACGACGGCCCCCAAAATACAGAAGGAAAAGGTGCGTGTAAAGCTGGCCTTCAATCTTGCAGCGCGGGACAGTGGAGCGCTTGTGTTGGGGCGGTCTTGCCTATGAATGAAGCATGCGATGGGATCGACAATAACTGTGATGGGCAGGTCGATGAAGCGCTCACTCGTGATTGTTTCTCTGGTAGCGCTGGTGCGCGAAAGAAAGGTGCTTGCCAGGATGGGAAGCAAAGCTGCCAAAATGGACAGTGGGACGCTTGTGTTGGTGAAGTGTTACCCTCCCAAGAGGTGTGTGATGGACAAGATAACGACTGTGACGGTCAAGTCGATAATACCTCGGGTACAACAACACCGCTCTCTCGTTCTTGTTCGGCTCAATGTGGACAGTCCACAGAGAGCTGCCAGAGTGGTAAGTGGGGCGGTTGTCCTTCAAGTTGCGAGAATGGTTCCGGCGAGTCTACAAACAATGAGCCTGGTTCTAGCGAGTCTACAAACAATGAACCTGGCTCTAGCGAGTTTACAAACAATGAGCCCGGCGTTGAGAATGTGGGGGATGGTGGCGCTGATGCTGCCTCCGAAAACATGAGTCCCGATAACCAAAGCAAAGAGGGCAATGTCGAATTTAACACAAAAGAGGTTGGTGTTTCTGCTGACGGAAATGCCGACACAAATAACTTGATCTTCACGGGGGGATGTGGCTGTCAGTCTGGAACCCCACGGGATATTCCCTTCTCTGGCTTGCTGATGATGTTGCTCTTCCTCCTGCCTCTTCGGAGAAAGGCGCGACAGTAGAGCTGTTGTTGGAGCTGAAAACTTACTCTTAAGAACGCACAGCGGTGGAGAATGATGTCATGGTTCGCTTTGTTTTTTCTTTGACAGTGGTTGTCGTGCTTGTTTTATCCTTTGGTCATACACCTGTGAAGGCGCAGAGCAACAACACAACGCAGACATTTCAATTGCAACAATTCCGGCCTTGGGGGGATCCCTATGGTGGATTCCAGAACCAATCAGGCCTGACCCTTGGCCAGTGGAATTATCAGCTTGGGTTGTCTTTTAACTATGCCAAAGATCCCTTGATCATGCGCGATCAAAGTGGAAACCGAGCGCTGGAGGTTTTGCGCCATCAGATCGCGTCGGATATCCATGCGGGAGTTGGGTTGCTTCCTTGGCTTGACGTGATCTTGCGTATCCCTTTGACACTCTACCAGGACGGTGAGTTCCCCAGCGGTGTCTCTGACGGCCGGAGCCTGAGTGGCTTTTTTCTCTCGGATATTCAGCTTGGTGCCAAGGTCCAATTTTTAAGGGAGAAGCGCCATCTTTTGGATATGGGACTTACCTTTTACCTGGGGATCCCAATCAGCAACCCCATCAGTCTGAATGGGAGTCAGGGGGTCAGCTTTGGTGGCAACTTCAACATCAGCAAACAAGTCTCCATCGTGAGGCTTATGTTTAATGTTGGGTATCGGTACCAAGCCCAAGCAGAGTTTGGAAACCTGTTGCTCGATCATGAGTTGACTTACGGGCTTGGAGCTGTTGTTGAGGCTGTCTCTGACACCTTTGAGTTGGTCTTTGATCTCGCTGGAAGCACGTCACTCTCCAGGCCAACACCTGAGTCGACGCCGATGGAATTCTACTTTGGTGGACGTTACTATCCCATGACCACCAAAGATCTGGCGATCACCTTGGGTGGGGCGGTTGGTGTTATGCCTGGCGTAGGTACACCGCAGTTTCGTGTCGTACTCGGTGTGCGTTGGTCTCCCATCCTGTCAGATCAGGACAAAGACGGTCTCATCGATCGCAAAGATCGATGTCCTAAAACGCCTGGTCCTCTGGAGAATCAGGGCTGTCCTTGGGGAGATAAAGACAAAGACGGTCTGACCGACAACATCGATAAGTGTCCAGATGTGGCAGGTCCCAAGGAGAACAAAGGTTGTCCCTGGGATGACAGAGACAAAGACGGTTTAACCGATAATATCGACAAATGTCCTGATACACCTGGCCCCAAGGAGAACAAAGGCTGTCCTTGGGGAGATAAAGACAAAGACGGTCTGACCGATAACGTCGACAAGTGCCCTGACATCCCTGGCCCCAAGGAGAACAAAGGTTGTCCCTGGGGAGATAAAGATAAAGACGGTTTAACCGATAACGTCGATAAGTGCCCCGACGTCCCTGGACCGAAGGAGAACAAAGGTTGTCCCGACACTGACAGAGATAAAGATGGTATCGTGGATCGACTGGATAAGTGTCCTGATGTACCTGGTCTCAAAAAGAAACAGGGTTGTCCTATCGTCCTGCTCGTAAAAGTTGTTGGTTCTCAGATTAAGATCTTGCAAAAGATCTTCTTTAACACGGGCAGTGCGCGGATTCGTAGGGTCTCTTTTCCGGTTCTTTCACAAGTGCTCGAAGTGTTGAAGAGTCGTCCCAAGATCTCAGTGCGCGTCGAAGGTCACACGGACAACGTGGGGGGAGCGAAGTACAACCTCGGACTCTCGCGTCGACGCGCTAAGTCTGTCCGTTCATATCTCATCAAAAAAGGAATCGATGAGGGACGGTTGACCTCCGTTGGCTATGGTTTGACAAAGCCTGTATTGCCTAACACCTCCCGAAAGAACCGCTCAAAAAATCGTCGCGTTGAGTTTCACATTGTCTCGCCGAAGTGATATGTGTGGACTGGTGTATTTGGAGGGGGTCGTTTATGCCTTGTGAAGGAGGTCTTCGTAGAGAGTGGGGATGATCAAACCGAGCCGCTCCTCGATGGTCAGGGATGCGTGTTTATCACCCCTTGTCTCACCCATATTTACGATCACAACAGGGATATTTCTCTCTTCTGCACCCCGGACAAAACGATATCCAGAGAAAACAGTTAAAGATGAGCCCAGGACGAGGAGGACGTCTGCTTGTTCGAGCATCGCCCATGATTGTGCGACGATCGGTTTGGGGACATTTTCCCCAAAGAAGACGACGTTGGGTTTGAGGATGCCTTGGCAGCGAGGACAGGCTGGGACTTGGAAAGTCTTGGTGGTGTCTGGAGCGAGCTCTGCGTCACCGTCTGGAGCATATTCAGAAGTATGGGCGTGCCACTGGGGGTTGGCGAGCTGTAAGCGCTCTTGGATGGTGTGTCTGGACTCGACGTGTTGACAAGACAGACATCGTACTTCCTCTAGCGCGCCGTGTAACTCGACGACATGCTGACTACCTGCTTGGTGGTGAAGCCGGTCGACATTTTGGGTGATGATGCCGGAGATGAGTCCTCTTTGTTCACATTGGGCGAGCGCGTAGTGTGTATCGTTGGGTTGGGCTTGTAAGAAGCGAGGCCACCCAACATAGCTACGTGCCCAATAGCGAGCACGCGCCTCCTGACTGCGGACAAACTCCTGGTATTGGATGGGGTTTCGCTTTTTTTGCCGACTTTGGGGACCTCGATAGTCAGGGATGCCTGACTCTGTGCTACATCCAGCTCCTGTCAACGCGAGCATTTTTCGTCCTCTCAGTAGCGAAAGCAGGTCACGATATCGCTTCTTTTGTCTGAGCCTGTCCTTCGCAGAGATGTGGGTGTTGTTTGTTTGCATTCTTTTGCTCCACGATGTTCTTTTGGATCAACCTACCCCAAAATAGGTCTTGTGTGGTGCGTTGCAAATACAAAGAGAGTCGGGCGAGCGCGCGTAGTGAGTTTGCAATTCATTTCAACCGGTGGTATACGTCACAAAATTTATGTGACGTGGAGAATTTCTGAGACCCCTTTTGGATATTCGTGAGTCAGAAGTCCTCCCGATTGTAGCAGGCAGACTACGTCACTCTCAGGGTACACAGGACATCGCTCTCCATACCCCAAAGAGTTCCTTTGACTCACGAGTGGGATACATTTAAGCTTATGAAAATTATCGACAAAATAAATCGGTGTAAGCAGACAGGGGAACATTGTTTCTCATTTGAATACTTTCCTCCAAGAACACAGGCCGGTGTTGAGAACCTGTACGCTCGTATCGATCGTATGGGGAGACTTCACCCACAATTTATCGATGTGACTTGGGGCGCTGGGGGCAGCACGGCAGAGCGGACGATGGAGATCGTCACCCACACGCAAAACTTGAGTGGGCTTGAGACGATGATGCACCTGACGTGCACGAATATGTCCCGCAAAGATATCGCAGCTGCCCTTTGTACCGCACGTGAAAACGGCATTCAAAATATCCTCGCGTTGCGAGGCGATCCGCCAATTGGAGAGGAAAACTGGGAACAGCATGGTGATGGCTTCTCCCACGCGATCGATCTTGTGCGGTTTATTCGCGAAGAACATGGAGATTACTTCGGGATTTGTGTCGCTGGTTATCCTGGTGGCCACATTGAGAACCCCTCCTATGAACGCGATATGCACTTTCTCCGGGAAAAAGTCGATGCAGGCGCAGACTTCATCATCACACAGCTCTTTTACGATGTGGACTTGTTCATCCAATTTATGAAGGACTGCAAAAAGATGGGGATCGATTGCCCCATTCTACCAGGGATTATGCCGATCCACAGTTTCAACTCCTTCAACAAGTTGACGCAGTTTTGTCGTGATATCCCCGAGGAGATCGTCGCCAATATCCAGGCCATTCGCAGCGATGATGAGGCCGTGAAAGATTACGGTTTTACCCTGGTCAAGGGAATGTGCGAGCGATTACTTGAGGCCGGTGTCGATGGTCTACACTTTTACACGATGAACCTTGAGAGCATCGTGACGCACCTCGTCGATGAGTTGAACTTGATCCCCGAGCAGGTCCAGCGCACCTTACCATGGCGTCGTTCTGCCAACGAGAAGAGGCTCCAAGAGGAAGATGTGCGGCCCATTTTCTGGGCCAACCGACCCAAGAGTTACATCCAGCGTACGATGGAGTGGGATGAGTTTCCCAACGGTCGCTGGGGTGACTCGCGTTCTCCTGCGTTTGGTGAGCTCGTGCCACATCCTTGGGGACACGTACAAGTGCATCCCAAACGACGCAAGAAGATGTGGGGAGAGGCTCCGGAGACATTTGAGGATGTGAAGTCAGTATTTCTCAAGTTTTGTGAAGGCGACATTGACGCCATTCCCTGGTTTGACTCACCCCTTGAGCTGGAATCCGGTCGGATTCTAGAGCAGCTCCTGAAGCTCAACGAGGCAGGTCTCCTGACGATCAACTCACAGCCGAGTGTCAACGGTGTTCCTTCTGATGATTCATCTGTCGGTTGGGGAAGTCCTGGAGGCTACGTTTACCAGAAGTCCTACGTCGAGTTTTTTATCGACGGACGACATATTGAGACGCTCATAAAGGTGCTCAAGAGACATCCTTCTATCAGTTTCCAGGCGATCAACAAAGAAGGAACAGTCTACAGTAACTGTGATACGGTCAACGCAGTCACTTGGGGGGTCTTTCCTGGCAAGGAGATCACACAGCCGACCATCGTCGACCCTGACTCCTTCGTCGTGTGGAAGGACGAGGCGTTTGATCTTTGGTTGTACGTTTGGGGGGCATTGTACCCTGCAGAGAGCCCGTCACGAGAATTGTTTCAACAAATTTACAAAGAGTTCTACTTGGTCAACGTCGTGGACAACGACTTTGTGAAGGGTGATATCTGGTCTGTGTTGGATGAGGTCGTGAAGGCGATTTCGTCATAGGCGGGTCAGCAGGAGAAGAGTTTGGGATTTCACAGAGGGGATCAAACACGAGCGCTGGGGAGCAGGTCGTGTTTCTTGAGCAGCCTACGAAAGTTCGCGCGATCCATCTCTGCGACCCGTGCGGCTTGTGAGATATTGTCTTCATTATCGACGAGCAGTTGTTGGAGGTATTGTCGTTCAAATTGTTGGACAATACGTTGTTTGGCATCGCGGAAGGGGAGCTGCGTGAGGTAATTTGTTTGCTGGACAGCAGGCAACTCACTGGTGTTTTGTGCGACCTCTTTGGAGATGGACTGGATGCGGAGGGTGTCGCTGGTCTCGAAGATCAGGGCCCTTGCGATGGTGTGTTCCAATTGGCGGACGTTTCCAGGCCAGTGATAGGCTTGTAAGACGGCAATCACCTCAGGGTCGATGCGGTGGACTTCTTTTCTGTATTTTTCGGCGTTGATGCGCAGAAAGTGGTGTGCGAGAAGGGGAACATCTTCGATACGTTCCCGCAGAGGAGGCAGCTCCATCTCGATGAGATTGAGCCGAAAGTAGAGATCTTCTCGAAAGCGCCCCTCACGAACCTCTTTTTCCATGTTTTTGTGCGTCGCAGTGACGACGCGTATGTCGACCTTTGTGGCCTTCATGTCGCCTACTCGTTGGACCTCACCTTCTTGCAAGACACGCAACAACTTGACCTGCACGGAGAGCGGCATGTCTCCGACCTCGTCGATGAACAGTGTACCTCCATGGGCAGATTCAATGAGCCCAATCTGGTCGCGGTTCGCACCTGTGAATGCGCCTTTTCTATATCCAAAAAGGGTGCTCTCTAGCAGGTTTTCAGGGATGGAGTTGAAAACGATCGCGACGAATGGGGCTTGGCTGCGTTCACTTTTGTTGTGGATGGCTTTGGCGACGCGCTCTTTTCCCGTTCCTGTTTCACCGTAGACCATGCAGGTCGCGTCAAATTTAGCGACCTGTTCGATGATATTGAAGACCTCTTTCATCTTAGGGCTGGTGCCGATCATGCCCTGGTAGTGCTCGGTAAACTCAAGTCGCTGTTCGAGCTCTTTGTTGCGATCGATGAGTTGTTTGCGTTCGAGTGCTTTTTCGGCCGTATGGACAGCGGCCTGGATTTGCTCAAAAGGTTTTTGTAGGTAGTCATGTGCGCCTGTCTTCATCGCTTCGAGTGCTGTCTCGATGGAGGCGTACCCGGTCATCATGATGACCTCGATATCGGGCCAATGGGATTTGATCTGCTTAAGTAGCTCAAGTCCCGTCAGCTTCGGCATCATATGATCGAGGATGGCGACATCAATGCTCTCCGTTTGGAGGTAATCAAGTGCATCAAGCCCGTTGTCAAAGACGACGACATTGTGTCCTTCACGTCCAAGAGCCTGCCGCCAGACATTCAGTATCATCGTTTCATCATCTACAATCATAAAACGTCCGGGCTTTTTGGGCGGTGTTGGTAACTCCTCTCGCGTGCCTTCTTGCTTTGTCATAGTCTGTCCTTTTGCATACATATTCTATTTCTGCGCCGTGCTATTGATGCTCCCGAATGCATGTGTATTCGGAGGCTCTCTTTACTTCTTTTCTTGTGCGATTTGCTTCTTTTGTAGGTATTTGAGCGTGGTCAGCAGGAGCCCACGGTCTGAGCGTTCGATGATGCCTTCTACATAAGGGGTCACGGCTTCTTTTTGCTCTTGAGTGAGCGGTTGATCGATCGTGAGGATGATGGGCCGTGTTTGTAGTGCTGGATGTTGTTTGAGCGAACGCAGCGATGATTGTGCTTGGTGTCCTACGTAGTGAAGGATCAAGATGTCTGGTGGGGTGGACTCGATACACTCGATGATGTTTTCAGATTCAATGGCCTGGAAGATGTGCATATGTTCGACGTAAATCTCTTCTGTCAGTTGTTGCAGCTCATTTGGGTTTGGATGGAAGAGCAATACGTTGATGGTATGTTGGCCTGGTTGTGTCAATCGGGAGATTGTCTTGATAAACTCGCTCTTGCTAGCATCTTTGGGGAGATAGATGCATTGATTTTTGAGCTGGTGTGTATCGGGGGGGGTGTGTCCTGTCAACAAGATAGGGATATCTTGCAATTGTCGGTCAAGTTGGATGAACTCGACGAGCGCTTCGACTTGTTCTTTTTGTTCTTCGAGGTCGAGCATCAGCAAGGAGGGTTGTTTGCGTTTGGCTTCTTGGTAAAGCTTGCTGAGGTCGCTCACGTGGAGCATAGTAAACGGATGGTCCTTCGCGTACTGCTCAAAGCGTCTCTTGTACTGGCTGTTTGTCTCTGTGTACATGAGGACTTTTGGCAGCGTGAGAGGGTGCACAGGTTTGTTTGGCTTTGCTTTTTGGGGCAGAGGGGTGAGTGGCAGGACGTGCTTGGGTTGTCTCGGTAGGAGAATGTGGAATTGGCTTCCTTTGGTGAGGCCATCTGATTCGACCCAAATTGTGCCACCGTGTAGCTCGACAAATTGCTTTGTGAGGGTCAAGCCAAGGCCGCTGCCGTCTTGTGCTCGAGAGTAAGAGGAGTCAACCTGTTCAAACATCGAGAAGATCGTTTGTAGGTGTTCTTTTCCGATCCCTACACCAGTGTCGGAGATGACGATATGGATATCCTCTCTGTGTGGGACTTTCTCAAAGTCTATTTGGGTGGTGGCTTTGACCTGAATGCTCCCGTGCGCAGGGGTAAACTTGACTGCGTTGCTGAGCAGGTTAAGGATAATCTGTTCAAATTTGTTGCGATCCGCGATGATCGTGAGTGGTTGGTTGGGCAGATCATTGGTAAATGAGAGTTGTTTTTTCTCGACAAGGGGCGCGATGAGTTTTGTGACTCGTTGGATGATGTCTTGGAGCACAAATTTTCTGTACATGAGGCTGACATGTCCGACCTCGGCTTTGGAGAGGTCGAGGATGTCGTTGATCAGTGAGAGGAGCTGGTGTCCACTCTTGAGGACATTGTTGACATAGCGACGTTGTCGTTTGTTGAGGTTGCCAAACTCTTCATCTTCAAGAAGCTCTGAGAAGCCAATAATGGAGTTGAGCGGTGTGCGCAATTCGTGGCTCATTTTGGCCAAAAATTCGCTTTTGATTTGGTTGGCTTGTTCGGCTTTCTCTTTCGCTTGCTTGAGCTGCTTTTCGTAGTGCTTTCGTTTGTCGATGTTGACGACGAAGGCGCGTAAAATTTGTTGCTCGCGGTCGATGACGCGGCTACTGACTTCGACATAGAAGGTCTTCCCATCAGCGCGCTTGGCGAGAGTTTCGAAGCGATGCTCTCCTGTCGCGAGGACTTTGTGACCGGCTTCTTTGAGGGCTGCCAATTCCTCTGATATGAAGAGCTCTGCGACGTTGAGTTTGAGAAAGCGTGTATAGGGATAGCCCCATATCTCAGTGGCTTTCTTGTTGACATCGAGGATCTTACCTTTTGTCGTGAAGGTCGCGATAGAGTCGTTTGTCTGCTCGAACAGTGAACGGTAAAGAGCTTCGCTTTTGCGACACGCGCTCTCAATACGTCTGCGTTCGCGGACCTCTTTTTGGAGGCGTTGGTTTTTTTCGAGCAGCTCAAGGGTCCTACTTTGTGCGTGCTTTTCGAGAAGCTCATTGACCTCAAGCAGGCCAAGTGCGGCCTCTTGCCGTTCTTGTTCGTGCTGATGGTTGGTGAGGACACTGTTGCATGTCTGGATAAAAGGTTGCAGCGACGATGCGATGGAGGTGAGGTTGTCTGCTTCTTCGTTGGAGAGTCCGACGATGGCGAGAGGTTGTTCCGCTCGACGTATACAAAATCCGAGATAGTGATATGGGCTGCGAAGAGGCGCAGGGAGCGATTGGGTGTGTGGATATGGGTAGAGTGTGTAAGTTGGATGGCGAAGTGTCTCACCGAGTAAGTTGTCGAGGTCTTGGAAGACATGTCCGTTTGTGGGCGCGTTTTTGGGGGACGTTGTGGTCGACAGTTGGGCTCGAAGCTGGAGCTGGAGGGTTTGTTCCTGGTGTTGTACTTCGCAAATAAAACCGTGTGTACTTTTTGAGAGGGAGAGGAACTCTTGCAAGATCCCTTCAAACAAGGTGTCAGGACTACATCGTGTGACAAACAACTCTTGTACGTTGTTCATCGCGCGAAGAAGCGCTGTATGGCGTTGGTGTTGTACTTCTTCTTTCATTCTGTGTGACCTTGTGCTTGCGAGTACATCGTTTTGTGTGCCGTACACGCCAAGGCGTGTATGGCCCGAAGTCTTTGTCGTCAGAGCTGATATACGAGGGCTCCGTCACTAAAGGTGTCGTTACTGAGTGTTTTTTTGATGCGCGTGAATTCTTCGAAGTTATCCATAAAGATGTCGAGGAGTTGTGGATCGAAGTGACTTCCTTTTCCTTCTTGCATGATACTACGCGCTTTTTCAAGAGAAAATGCTTTTTTATAAGGACGTTCACTGGTCAAAGCATCGAACACGTCTGCGAGTGCGCAGATCCGACCCCACAGAGGGATCTTTTGACCAGAGAGGCCATTTGGGTATCCCGAACCATCCCATTTTTCGTGGTGGTTGAGCGCGATAACGGCCCCTGCGCTGAGCAATTCTGAAGAGGCGTTTGCGAGCATCTTTGCGCCGATGACTGTGTGTTGTTGCATGATTTTCCACTCTTCAGGGGTCAGCTTGCCAGGCTTCATCAAGATGGCGTCAGGGATCGCGATTTTACCGACGTCATGCATCGTACTGGCGTGTCTGATGATCTCTGCTTCATCGGATGACAGGTGCAACTTTTCTGCGAGGAGATTGGCGTAGCGACTCATCCTCAAAATATGGGCACCTGTATCTTCGTCTTTGTACTCAGAAGCTACCGCAAGTCGCCGGATTGTCTCGATGTTGGCTTCGTACAGCTCTTGCTTCATTTTGCTGATTTTTGCGATGTGCTCTTCGAGCAGTGAGGTGCGCTCTACGACGATATCTTCGAGATTTTGCCGGTGACGCTTCAGTTCGTCTTGGGCTTCTTTCATTTTGAGCAAGGAACCAATCCGGACTTTCAACTCGATCTTTTCGACAGGCTTTGCGATAAAGTCGTTGGCTCCAACCTCTACAGCTTTCAGGCGCTGTGCTTTGTCAGAGAGCGCAGTGACCAAGATGATCGGGATATCCTTGAAGTTTTTGTATTGAGCGTCTTCCCGGATCTTGCTCACGACCTCGAAGCCATTCATCCCTGGCATCATCAAGTCAAGCAGAAGCAAATCGATATCATGATCGAGACGTGCGAGCGCTTGTGGACCTCCGCTTTCCAAGATGACATTGTGCCCAAGCAGCTCAACCATCGCCGCTAGCAACTCCTGGTTGGTTGGCTCGTCATCAACGATCAATATGTTCCTTGGTTTCATTCCGCTCTTCTCTCCAAAGCTACTTTCGACCTGCATGTCACTGGTTTTTATTGGGTTGTTCCTCGATAATGCTGCGTATGCGTTGTGGAAACTTTCTGGTGTCGATGGGTTTTGTGATGTAATCACTACATCCACACGACATCGCCAACTCTTGATCTCCTCTCATCGCGTGGGAGGTCAAAGCGACCACTGGAATGTTTTGTGTTTGGGGATCGTGTTTGAGCTTTTGTGTTGCCGTCAAGCCGTTCATTCCAGGTAAGCCCAAATCCATCAAGATCAGATCTGGGAGCTCTGTGCGGGCAAGCTCGATCCCCTTCTCCGCTGCAATCGCTTCGATGACCTCAAATCCACGAAAGGTCAAAATCTCTCTGACCAATTCCAGATTGACCTCATTGTCTTCGATCACTAAGATCTTTGTTTTCTTGTCCTCTGTCACGTCTTCTCTCCATTTACCAATGTTCTGTGCCCTTGTCTCACAAATTCTGATCATTTGTCAGGATAGAGTCGAACATTGATTGCTTACGCATCAAAATGTCTGCCTTGAGTGAAATGGGTCGGGTGTCCTTTGAGCAAGAAGCATTCCAACACCGAATATATTCACTTTGTTGACTGATGAGCTTTTGATGCAAGCCCCATGTCGCTGTAAAGGGACTTCGTTTGTATCCACGTTGTTCTTTTTGTGTGATACGCCAACTATACACACATGTGAGTGTAATTGTCACCTCTTATTTTGTGGGTGCTTTGTGACTCCCACGGGTGCTTTGTGACTCAAGGGTGCTTTTGATGAGAGATTAAGGCTGCCTATGAATGCTAAAGGGAAGTGCTTTGATGTTGTTCTTTTTGTTGAATTCATCATTTTTTTCGAGCGGGTCGATGACAATCAGTACAAAGTAATCGCCTGGAAGCTGGTTATGGGGGACATGGAAGCCCGCTTGTTTCGTGCAAAATTGTCCTCCCTTCAGCGATTTTATCGTATCATAGCTAAGATAGCGATCTGACGATGAGAGTATGTGATCCCGTGAGAGATAGTATCGAACACGAACCTTAGAGGCCTCCTCTTTCCCTATATTTCGGATGTTAGAGGTGATTGATACGTGCTCTGCGTATTGTGCTTGACGTCGGCTCAAGAGACTCTGTTCGACGATCAAATCGGCTTTTTGTGCTTGGGGTGGGAGTTGGAGGGGAGGAGGCTCTGTCACTGTGATGGGGTGTATTCCGACCCACCTTGAGGAACCATCCTGGCCTTCCCATCTCACAGAGATATAGTGTCGTCCTGGCGTGGTATGGGGGAGCGTGAAGTGAGCGAATTGCGTGGATTGTCCCCCTTCAGGCAAGGCTGGGATGAGATCATGGTTGAGATAGCGTCCTTGTCTGTCAAAGCGATGTGTGGACAACCTGTAGACAAGTTTTCCAGGTGAAGATGGTGTCTCTCCTGCGTTTCGAAGTTGCGCTGAGAACGTGACTTTTTGGCCTGGGTATGGGTGATCTGTGTTGGTGTGCAGCGTCTCGCACTGGATGTTGAAAGTTTCTTCGTCCGGTTGAGTTGGCTCGGTGGGTTGTTGTCTCGCTTGTGTTGGGTGGGGAGTCTCTTCCTCAAAAACGTGTGGAGGCTGTCCACAGCCGGAGATACACCACGCTAGTGAAACGAACAAGGGAAACAGGTGGGTAGAGATGCGCATCATCAATTCCTTTCATGTACTTTGTTGACTTCAATGTACGAATCGACGGGAGAATGCGGTATCATTTGTGTGAAGTGGGTATCCACGACACACAAATGATACAACTCTCCTATGGAGCGTCTTTCGTACTTGCTTGACTGATTTCACAAAGAAATGAATGAGTGCTTCGTGAGGTACACTTTCCCCAGAAAGTGCAGCAGTGACCTTTATCTGGTCGTGTGCAGAAACTCTGCACGACCCTCTTGTTAAGGTGGGTCAAATATACCCACCTTTGAAGCAAAAGAATGTCTTTTGTTTCGTTGACAAATCAGGATACAAATGTTTGTGACTTTGTCAACATTGTTTTTTTGCGTTTGGGTTCTGCCTCGGGATTTGCTATCTTCTTGGTTCTTTTGGTGTGATTGATGTGATTTAAATGCGAGGAGAATAGATGTTACGAAGAGCACTACACCTATGTGTCTTGATCGCCGGTTTGTTTGCATTGGGAGTGGCTTCTGCGAGGGTTCCTCCACGACCTACTGTCATGAAAAAGCGCCTCCAGATGGCGAAGGCTCCAAAGCACTTACGGGATTTATTCTCATTTCGCTTGTTTTTGGAGAAGGGTATGCGCCGTGTTCTGCATGGCACAGCACCCAAGAAAGCCTTTGCACCTTACCCTTTGCGTCGTTATCGACCATATTATCTAGCTCGTTTTTTGAGAAAGGTGAGGGAGAGAGGGATTGTCAATATTCGGATGCTTGGTCTGGAGTTGGATTTTCGTCTGTTGTTGAAGAAGAAATCTGTGTACAAGATCAGGACGGTTGTACAGCCACAGAAACCGGGCGTGGTGATGTTGCAGTCAAGAGGATACAAATACTCGTATGGCCGCTATAACACGAGGCAAAGCCTCCGTAAGTCAGCGCCTTTCCTGTTGCTTGGTGCGCAGCGGATTCTTGAGCGGTTGCAAAGTCCTGCTTGTGCATCTTTTCCACTTTTGAACATCAAAACGATGCCTGATGATCTACCAGAGCGGTTGATGAGAAAAATCAAAAAAGGTACCAGGAGGACGGCCAAAAGGCACGCCAAGCTTTGTCGAACGCTCAAGGAGCTTGTGTTTGATGATGTCGTGTTAGGTGTCGACGATGTGATGTTTTGGGGATTCGACAAAGACGGAAAGACTGTTGGGATGGTAAGCATAGAGCTTCGCTTGATCGACGATCAGCTGTACATCTCTGGAGCTCGTGTGCGCCCATTGCGATAGGCACCGGGCTGTTTCTGTAGGGGGAATGATGCCAAACCTATAGCCACTTTCGATAGCGAAAGTAGGCGAGCATGCCGACCGAAATCATCAACATGCCAAACATGATCAACCAAAAAGAGGCGACACTCCGTTGAAAGGGGAGCGGGACATTCATCCCATATACACCGGCGATGAGCGTGAGGGGCATCATGATCACGGAGATCACCGTGAGGATACGCATCACTTCGTTGATACGGACACTTACGAGTGTGTCAATCGTGTCTGCGAGCCCGATGATAATCTCGGCGTTCTCCTCGATCAGATCTCGCACTTTGGTGATGTGGTCAACGATGTCGCCAAAGTAGTCGTCCAACTCTTCGCGTATAAAAGGTTTATTGAGGTGTTCGAGCTGTGTCAGGGTGTGTACCTGCAGTCGTATGATGCGTCTCATCGCGAGGATATCGCGTCGAAAGATCGAGATCTCCTGGATGACTTTTTTGCTGTCTTCGGAGAAAATATCCGCCTCAATGTCGCGGATATTGGCATCGATTTTGGAGACCATAGGCAACAAATAATCTACCATTTTATCGAGGACTTCGTGGAAGAGTCGGCTGGCTCCTCGTGTGAGCTTTTGCTGACAAAATTCCTCCTGCTCTTCCATCTGGCGATGAAACTGCGTCAGTGGTCGTAAGCTCCCATCGTGGACAGTTACGAGCAATCCGGTGCCCAAGAAGATATCAACCTCCGAGGGCCGCGACATTCGACGGGTCGCGTCCCAGATCGGGAACTGTACGACGAGGAAAAGATGATCGTCGTAGTCATCGAGTTTAGGACGTTCGATCCGGCTGAGGCAGTCTTCAAGGGCGAGTGGGTGCAATGATGGACATTCTGCCTTGAGCGCCTTAATGTCTTCGTCTGTGGGTTTGACGATATCGATCCAGCGGACTCGTTCGCTCCTCAGCATGGTATAGCTCATATCTTCTCCACAGAATAATTGGGCGAAATGTAACACCTCTCATTTGGCTTTGTTCGTTCTAGCGTATATGACCTTCTGTGTCGAGTTTTGCCTCTTCCAAGACAAAGCGCCTTGTGTTGAGCGTTGTATTCACCCAAACCAACGAAATAGGAGATTCTACATGGATATCGACGTAAAAGGTGCGAAGGACGCGCTTCGTCAAGAGATGATGACGAGACGCGCATCGATCTCTCCAGAAGAAGCGACACAGGCCGGGCTGGCGATATGTGATCAGCTTGCGCAGTTGTCCTACCCGAGAGAAGTTGTTTGCTCGTTGTATTGGTCGATCAAACGAGAAATCGACGCACAGCCCATGTTGTCCTTTTTTGCGCAAAGGGGCGCGACATTGTGCTTACCTGTGACCGTCTCTGGTACTGCTCCATTGCTCTTTCGTCGCTGGGCACCGGGTGATCCTCTCGTGAAAGGGGGCTTTGGGACGCGTATTCCTGAGGCGTCTGCGCCTGAGATGATACCCAACGTGATGATCGTCCCGCTCCTCGCATTTACCCGAAGAGGAGGACGTCTGGGGTACGGAAAAGGACACTTTGATCGAACCATTCAGGGGTTGCGAGCGCGAGGTGACGTTCTTGTGGTGGGCGTTGCGTATGCCTTTCAGGAGGTTGAGGTGCTCCCACTGGAACAGACTGACGAGCCGCTTGACTGGATTCTTACGCCTCAGAATATGTTCAATTGTCGTGGAGAGGAAGAAGGGGGGATGTGAGGAGCGGGTTATATCAAAGTCTACGGATTACATGCGCTTCATACGGATTGCGCGACCCATCATACGAGAGAAGTTGGGGAACATGATCAGGTTGAGGAGCAAAGCACCCCCTGCGAAGGGATACAACAGACTCGCTTGTTGACCGATCACTGCGAGAACAAACCCAAAGATCGCGATCGCTTCGTTGAGTACGAGATTGATGATAAACAGTGGAAAAGCCTTGCCAAAGAGCGAAGAGATCATCGTCGAGTATTCATCCCCATCGATGCTGTCTTTGGGCAAGTTGTTTTTGAGCCACTTTTCAGAGCTGCGAAACTGGAAGAGTCCGAGTGACGCCAGGGTAAGCAGCACTCCAAGTCCCCCAAGGACCATGTGGAGTACCGAAGGGACAGGTTCTGGTTTGTTTGATTGTGTGATGAGTGTGGCGACCACAAAGTACACGACGATAGACATACACAATGCACCCCAAATAATCATTGGTATCATGCTCTTTTGTTGGACTTCTTTTTTCAGCTTCTCTGGTATCATCTTCGGCTCCTGTTGTGTGGGGTGGGTGTCTTTTTTGGCTGGAGATGGTATCAACTCTGTGCATATTTGACAATCCCGTCCGTGCCACAATATAGCCGCTTCTGAGAATAGCTGATGGTGTGGGGACGCTTTGCGTAGGAGGTTGTATGGCGAAAAAATCGTGGTTGTCTCGTTGGTGGGGTGGGAAAAAAGATACCCCTATCTTGGGTGCCAAGGTCCATCCCTCGCTGGAGGCACATACTGCGGAGTTCCGTAAAGAGGTGCTTGAGGTCACGGACGGCGTGTACGTGGCGGTGGGGTATGGACTGGCCAACTCGATCATGCTCGAAGGTGATGAAGGCGTTGTCATCGTCGATACGATGGAGAGCATGGAGGCGGCTGAGGAGGTGAGAGAGGCTTTCCTGGCGATCACCTCAAAGCCCGTTGAAGCGATCATTTACACACATAATCACACCGATCATATTTTTGGTGGCCACGTCTTCTCTGAGGGTGTACCGATCGACGTGTACGCACACGAAAGTACAACCACATACATCGATAGGGTCATCGGTGTTCTGCGACCTGCGATCTCCAGACGGAGTATGAGGCAATTCGGCAATATGCTCTCCAGAGAGGACTTCGAGAACGCGGGGATTGGTCCTGTCCTGCGGATCTCTGAAGAGACATCATTGTCGTTGCTGCGTCCCAATAAGACCTTCTCAAAGCGTTTGGAGGTGACACTGGCCGGGATACCGCTTGTGTTGCTTCACACGCCAGGGGAGACAGACGACCAGATCTCCATCTGGCTCCCTGAAAAAGAGGTGATGATCGCTGCTGACAATATCTACAAAAGCTTCCCCAATCTCTATGCGATCCGTGGGACACCTTATCGTGATGTGATGAAGTGGGTGCATAGTCTCGATCTGATTCGTGAGTATTCTCCCGCACACCTCGTCCCTTGCCACACCCGTCCCATCTCTGGCAGAGGTGCGATCGCGACATTGTTGCTACATTACCGAGACGCCATACAGTTCGTCCACGATCAGACCCTCAGAGGGATCAACAATGGTCTGACACCCGACGAGATTGTCGAGCGTGTGGTGTTACCTGAACATCTCGCGAAGCAGCCTCATCTGCAAGAGTTTTATGGGACTGTCAAGTGGTCTGTGCGAGCTATCTTTACCGGATATCTGGGATGGTTTGATGGTAACCCTTCTCAGCTTGACCCGCTCTCTGCGGGAGAACGCGCCAAACGTATGGCGGCGCTCGCTGGAGGCGAAGAGAAGCTCCTGAGCAAAACCAAGAAGGCGCTCAAGGCCAAAGATATGCAGTGGGTGTTGGAGTTAACAGACCATCTCTTGCAGCTCAAACCTGGAGACAAGGATGTGTTGATGTGGCGTGTGCAGGCCTGCCAAGCGCTCGCTGAACGACAAACCAGCGCCAACGCAAGAAATTACTACCTGACATGTGCACTCGAAGCGCAAGGCATGAGTGTTCCGGTCTTACGACAAGCCACAACGTCTTTGATCCACCCCATCCCACTTGAGATGTTCTTTCGCTCTATGTCTGTGAATCTGATGGCCGAAAAATGTCTGGAGATGGATGAGTGCATTGGATTTCGCTTCTCCGACACAGGTGAAGCCTATACACTCCATATTCGTAAAGGGATCGCCGATGTGAGACCAGTCTTCCCGAAGCGCTATGATATCGCTGTGACGATCGAGAGCACAATCTGGAAAGAACTCCTCGCGCAGATGAGAAACCCTATCACGACCTTCGCCAGTGGGCACATCAAAGTCGAAGGCAGTATCCCCAAACTGATCGCGATCCTGCGCCTCTTTGAAAAACAGTAAGCTGACATCTGTCATGAGATTGATTTGCCCGATATATAGGTGGTTTAGCTTGGAATCTGATCCGGCAGACGTTGCACCAGCGCAGCGCGCTGGACCGCATTTGAACCCCTGCGGGGTTGGGACTTTACCACCTACAAAACTCTTCCAGAAGAGGCTTCTCTTCGTGGCTGATTTGCTTCGTGCGCTTTGCAACATACGCCTCAACAAACTCACCACCCTGTCGCTTCGCGACTTCCCTCCTCTCAAGCCTTTCGAGGGGAGGGGGCATTCAAGCGGTATATGCGTTGATTTGGCCATAGTGCTGATCCGGCGGACGTTGCACTTGCGTCCAAAGCAAGCGCCCTGTGAGGGCGAAGGTCGGAAGATAGAAAAAAGCATACGTGGGGGTGCAGGCTCAAGAGCGAGCAAGCAGGCGGGAGGAGGCGGCATAGCAACGCTCTGCCAACGACGAACAACGAACTTGATCGCCTTGACCCAAGCCCTAACGTATTCCTTTTTTCATCTTTTGGCCTCCATGCTTCGTACGCTTTGCAACATATGCCTCAACAAACTCTCCTCCCTGTCGCTTCGCGACTTCCCTCCTCTCAAGCCTTTCGAGAGGAGGGGCCATTTAGCCGATATA
>MDTC01080048.1_pt1 | contig 26070 bp, 33 predicted proteins | sample 811181 | NCBI WGS metagenome assembly MDTC01 (sample SAMN05326644, study PRJNA326480) | marine metagenome | isolation source: seawater | place: Pacific Ocean: North | collected 2011
CATTCAAAAATATCAGCAGCACCATTAATTTCTCCAGGACCCTCTGAAAGTGGTTTGCCAACTTCTAGAGTCATCCATTTTGATAAAATATCAATTTTTTTTCTAATTAATTCTGAAATTTTTCTAAGCACTTTTGCCCTATCCCAGGGAGATGTGTTCTTCCATATTTCCAATCCCTTTTCTGCAGATTTAATAGCTCTTTGAATATCTTCACTATTAGCTTTTGAGGCATTTCCTAAAATATCTTCATTAGCAGGATTAAGAACTTCATAAGTTTCATTACCAGCTGATTTTTGCCATTTACCATCTATAAATTGACCAAATTTTTCGTACATAAATAATTGTTTCTGGCGGTCCCAAGGGGAATCGAACCCCTCTTTGTTGGATGAAAACCAACTGTCCTAACCGATAGACGATGGGACCATTTTATTTTGTTGGTTCTTAGTAACAGAAATATCATCAATAATAAACTCTACATTTCTTCTTCCATTCCACTCATTTAGACTTAATTTACCTACAATGCTGAAAAGATCTTTGTTATTATTTAGTAAAAACTGACCAATTTCGTTACTATTAGAATTAAAACTTATTGTTTGAATAGACGAACCATCTTTACCTAATAAAACAGATTTTACATGCTTTTCGCCAACAATTTTTGAATTTAAAACCTTTAAGTCTCTTAGTAAAAACCTTGGCTCTGGGTTACCAGCACCAAATGGAGACAAGATATTAATTTTTTCAAAAAAATCTATATTTAATGCTGATGGACTTATTTCAGAATCTAGATAGATAGCTGTAGAATTCATTTTTTTATTTAAATTTAAAAATTTTTTAAAAATAAATTCTTTAAATTTATCAATTTTAGACATTTCTATAGAAAAACCAGCTGCCATTTTATGTCCACCACCTTTTGTAATCAATTTTTTTTGTAAAGCTGCAATTATTACTGAACCAATATCAAAACCAGTTATAGATCTAGCAGAAGCTTTACCTATATTTTTATTTGTAGATATTATAATTGTCGGCTTATTAAATCTGTCTTTTATTCGTGAAGCAACGATACCAATTACTCCTTCATGCCAATTTTTACCTAGTATTATAATTATGGGATCATTTGATTGATAATTAATAACATCTAAAGCTGCATTTAAAAACTTTTTTTCAAGATCTTTTCTTTCATTGTTATATTCATTTAATTCGGTAGCTAATTTAAAGCTTTCTTTAGAATTCAAATTTAAAAGTAAATTTGCACCGTGGGAACATTTTCCAACTCTGCCTCCTGCATTTATTCTAGGACCTATTACAAATCCTAGATGATATGACGTTGGGTTAGTATTTATTTTGCACATTTCAAATAATGTTTTTAAACCTAAATTTTTTTTATTTTTTAAAACTTTTAAACCTTGTTTTACCATAGTTCTATTTAAGCCTATTAATGGTACAACATCACAAACCGTACCTAATGAGACTAGATCTAGAAAATCAATTAAATTAGGCTCTTTAACTTTTTTATTTTTAAACCAATTTAGTTCTCTTAATTTTTTATTAAGTGATACTAAAAACATAAAACTTACACCAGCAGCACAAAGATAATTTAAATTGGATTTGTCATCGTATCTATTTGGATTAACAACCGAATATGCTTTAGGTAAAGATATTTCAGATTGATGGTGGTCAAGAACTATTACATCAACATTTTTGGTTTGAGCAAATTCTATTGGTTTAAATGACAAAGTACCACAATCAACAGTAAAAATTAATTTAGAATTCGACTCTATTAGTTTTTGAAAACCAGAAATATTGGGTCCGTACCCCTCTAACTTTCTGTCAGGTATATAAATTTCATAAATATGATTTATAGATTTTAAATAATTTCCTAGAAGAGCTGTAGATGTAGCTCCATCGACATCATAATCACCAAATATTGCTATTTTTTCATTTTTTATTATTGCTTTAACTGTCCTTTCTGTAGCTTTGTCCATATCTTTCAATAAATTTGGATCTGGTAAACTATTTTTTATTGAAGGATTTAAAAAATTAGAAATAGTTGTTTTTTCAATATTACGTATAGATAACAGCTTCGATGTAATTTCATCTAAAAAAAAATTATTTTTATAAAAATCTATATCGTCGTTGTTGAATTTTTTTAAAATCCAATTCTTACCACTAACAGAAATTTGATTCATTTTTGATGAATATTAACTACTTTTTTCGCTGTATTAACATCTTTATGCAAAGCATATGTTGATACTTTAAAATTATTTTTTTCATCTATTATTCCATCCACCAAATCGCCATCTGTAACTGCAGTAGCACAAAATATAACGTCACCTTTTATCATTTCATCTATATTATATTTTTTATTGAAATCATCAATTCCTTGTTTTTTTGCACGAATTTTTTCTTCTTCATTCAAAATTAGTCTGGTTTGTATCTGACCACCTAAACAGCTTAATGCAGCAGCAGCTAGAACACCTTCTGGACCTCCCCCAATACCTAAATAAATATCTACAGGTGAAGAAGAGTCTATTACAGATATTGCACCCGAAACATCCCCATCACTGATAAACTTAATCTTAACTTTAAGATTGTTAAGGGACTCTACAATTTTGTTATGCCTATCTCTTTTTAACAAACATGCAGTTAACTCATTAGGTCTTTTATTTTTTGCATCTGCTAATAATTTGATATTCTTTTCAACCGAATTATCCAAATCAAGAAGATTTTTTTCCATGTTGGCGCCAATGGCAATTTTTTCCATATAAGTGTCTGGAGCACCAAGCAAATTACCTTTTTCTGCTACAGCTAACATTGAAAATGAATTTGGTAAATTATTCGCAACTAAATTTGTTCCCTCTAAAGGATCTAAAGCTATATCTAAAAAATCACCATTTTTGGTCCCTACTTCTTCACCTATGAACAACATTGGGGCTTCGTCCATTTCTCCCTCTCCTATTACAATTTTTCCGTTCATATTAATTTTATTTAATTCTCTTCTCATTGGATCAACAGCTGCTTGATCTGCAGCGATTTTATCTTTTTTTCCTATATAGCCATAGGCGCCTAAAGCAGCTTTTTCAGTAACATTAATAAATTCATCTAAAAACTTTTTATTTATACTCATTATTCGGTTTCAATTCTTATCAATATAGGTTTTTTTGTTACATATTTTTTATTAGAAATTTGTTTTAATGTATTGTTTAATAAAACATCCTTTGATTGATGAGTAATCAAAATAATTGATGCGTGTTTTTTATTTTTATCAGGATTTTGTATTAGTCTTTTTATTGAAACTTTGTTTTTAGCAAATATTTTTGTTATGTTAGACAAAACTCCATGAATATCTCGTACTTCTAACCTTATATATGATGAAAAAGAAAGGTTTGAAATTGAGTCAGTGGCAATTTTTCTTCTCTCTTTGTTTGATATATTAAATGGGTATTTGATATTTCCTCTTAAGATTGATGAAAGATCAGAAATTATTGCTGAAGTAGTTGGAGCTGGGCCAGCTCCCTCACCTTGTACAATATTTTTACCAACAGGTTCTCCATCTATTATCACAGCATTAAGAACGCCATCTACGCTAGCAATATAGGATTTTTTATTTACTAATGTTGGGTGTACTCGTTGATAAAGTTTATTATTAATTTTTTCAGCAAAACCCAATAATTTAATCTTATAACCCAAGATATTAGCATTTATTATATCTGTTTTGCTAATATTTTTAATACCTTCTACATTAATTTTTTTTGAAATAAATGTATTAAAACATAAAGCTGATATAATTTTTAATTTAGATGAAACATCGTCTCCATTTAAATCTGATAAAGGGTTGCTCTCAGCATAACCTAAATCTTTTGCGTCTGCTAATGCTTCTTTAAAAGACATCAATTTTTTTTCCATTGAGCTTAATATAAAATTTGAGGTACCATTAAATATACCATGAACCCTGTTAATTTTATTTGCTATTAGCCCTTCTTTTAATGATCTAATTATTGGGACTCCACCACAAACAGCAGCTTCATATTCTAAGTTAACTTTATTATTTTCTGCTATTTTAGCTAGTTGATCGCCATATTTAGCAATTAAGGCTTTATTAGCTGTTATCACATGCTTTCTATTTTTCAATGCAGAAAAAACTAGTTTTTTAGCCGCTCCCTCGGCACCACCGATCAATTCGATAACTATATCTATATTTTTATTAGTCGAAGCATCTAAATAGTTGCTTAGCCATTTTTTTTTGGGAATATTTAGATTTCTTTTTTTTTTTTATTTTTAGCTGATACATATAAAATATTTGGAATAACATTAGTTTTTTTTTCAATAATATTAATATTTTTTTTTATATATTTATAAAGATAAGATCCGATATTACCCAATCCAACTATTGCTATATTTATTTTTTTCTTTTTTATCATATTATTTGATGCTTATATCAGGAAAACCTTTTTTATTGCCTTTTTTTATTAAATACTCAGATATTTCATCTATTTCACACTCATCTAATAAAGAACATATATCAATAATCTCTTTATTACTTTCTAAGGCACCAGTTGGCTTATTTAAACTAACAGTTTGTTCTATTTCTTTTTCGCTAGAAATATCTTTATTTTTTCTCTTTAATTTAACATTTTTTTTTTTTTTATTTGAATTATTTATTTCTTTTTTTTTATCAATATTTTTATTTAATTTGGAAATTTTTTTCTTTTTATTAACTTCTTTAATAATATCTTTTCGTTCATTTGCAGATAATTTTTTTACTTTTTTATTATCATTATTTTTACGACTTACTTTAATTTTTTTTCTGTTTTCATTTGATGTATTTAATTTAACTAAATCAAAACTAACTTTTTTTTTATCTTTATCTAATATTCTCACTTCTAGAGTTAAATTTTCCTCAAAATATTGATTTGCCTCATCTTTATTTACACATTTATGATCCCCACATATGAAAGTAGTTTTTGGTTTTGTGCAATTATTTACAAACAATAAAATAAGAAATAAGTAGAGATATTTCATTTTAAACCTAATTTTTGATTAAAACCATATATCAAGTTCATATTTTGTACCGCTTGGCCAGAAGCACCTTTAATTAAATTGTCTATTGCAGAAAATATTATTAACCTTTTTTTATCTGAACTTTGACATACTGAAATTTGACAATTATTTGTATTTATAACTTTGCCTGTGCCTATAGGTGAATTAGGTTTTTCTATATGTACAAATTCATCTTTTTTATAAAAGTCCATTAATTCAGCGGTAATTTTTTTTGATGTAATATTATTTTTTTTTAAAACATAAATAGAGGACAGTATTCCTCTAAAAGTAGGTACTAGATGTGCATTAAAAGTAAAATTGACTTTATTTGTAATTTTTTTTTTAAATTCTTGATCAATTTCTGAACTATGTCTGTGACCATTAACGCTATAAGCAAACACAGAGCTCAATAAATTTTTATGAGTAAATTTAGATTTAAAATTTTTACCAGCACCTGAATAACCAGATTTTGAATCTATTGTAATACCTTCTGATTTAATTAATTTTTTTTTTAACAAAGGTATTAAAGGAAGTTGAATGGAAGTTGGATAGCAGCCAGGATTACCTATAATTCTAAATTTTTTGATATCTTTTTTTACTAATTCTGAAATTGAATACAATGAATGTTTAATTAGATTTTTAGCTTTATGATTTAATTTATACCATTTTTTGTATTTTGCCGGATTTGTAAGTCTAAAATCTGCTGATAAATCTATAAATTTTAAATTTGAATATTTTTTAAATAATTTTGATATGAGTTTTTGTGACTCTCCATTTGGTAGAGACAAGTACAGAAGGTCTATTTTAGCCCAATTTACATTTTTAAGTTTAGATATCTTCGGTAATTTCTTTTTAATTCTCTTGTCAAAAAAACTAATTTTTTTACCAATATTTTTTTGAGCGCAAAGATTATATATATTAACCTTCGGGTGTTTTGATAATATATAAATCAAGTCTAGCCCCACATAACCAGTAGCTCCTGCCACAACTATATTTATTAATTTTTTAGACATAGGTTTTTTATACCATTGTAGAACGAAATATTAAATTTAAATGATTTATCTTTTTGAGAATTGGAAGCTTCTACGTGCTTTTCTATGTCCGTATTTTTTTCTTTCAACAACTCTAGAGTCTCTAGTTGTTAGCTTATCTTTTTTTAGAACTTTTTTTAATGTTTCTTCAAACATAACTAAAGCTTTAGAAATACCTAATATAATAGCCCCAGCTTGACCCGACATACCACCACCTTTAACCGAACATTTAATGTCATAATTTGATTTTACATTGGAGATCTCTAAGGGTCTAACTACAAGAAGTTGGTGCACGGGTCTTTTGAAATATTCTGCCATAGTCATTCCATTGACATATATAGAACCAGTCCCTTTTTTAACCCAGACTTTAGCAACAGATGTTTTTCTTCTGCCTGTAGCATACTTACTATCTTTAAAGTCTAATTTGATCTTTTTTGGAACTACAGTTTTGGTAATTTCTTGATTTAAATTTTCCATTATCCTCTTATTGTATTGCTTTTATGCAATTTGCTAAATTCAATTATTTTTGGATTTTGCACTTCATGTGGATGTTTATCACCATTATAGATTTTAAGTTTGGTTAATTGTTTTTTTGCTAACGGTCCACCTGGAAGCATTCTTTTAACGGCTAATTTTAATATTTCATCTATTTTATTTTTATTAACTAAGTTTTCAGGTGATGTAACTTTAATTCCTCCAGGATGCCCTGTGTGTCTGTAGTATTTTTTGTCGGTAATTTTATTTCCAGTAAATTTAATTTTTTCAATATTTGTTACCACTACAAAATCTCCATTATCTATATGAGGGTTAAATGTAGCTTTGTTTTTACCTCTTAGAATTTTAGATATAAATGCAGCTAATCTACCTACAGCAGCATTTTCAGCGCTGATTAAATACCAGTTATTTTTTACTTCATTTTTTTTAATAAACGGGGTCATGAAATTATTGCGATAATTACTAATAAACATAAATAAAGTCAAATATATTCAGAAGTATTTTTCTTTAATTTAGTCATTATTATTAATATTTTCTTTATAGTAATGAAAATTTAAATGTAAAATTGATAAAAAAAGCAAAACACTAGTAAATTGGTGAAAAAAAGCTAAATAAATATTTAAACCACTTAAAAGAGTATAAATTCCTAGAATTATTTGAAGAACACAAAATGATAGAATAATAAAGTAATTTTTATAAAGATATGAAAATCTGTATTTAAAAATTAGTAAACCTATAAAGATTAAGTACAATGAAATCAAATACGCAATATTTCTATGATAAAATTGAACTAGACTTCTATCATTAAAATCAAGTAGGTTTTTAATGTCATACAAATTTAAGTCATCAGGAACAAATGTTGAGTTCATTAATGGCCAGGTTTGATATAATTTTCCAGCATCTAGACCAGAAACAAAAGCCCCCAAAATAATCTGAAAAAAAACAAGATATAAAAATACTTGAAAAAAAATACTAAGTTTAGAAAAATTAAAAAAATTAATGTTATTGTCATTGATTATATTTAGAAAATTCCAATAAATTAATGAAATAATAATAAATGCAATTGATAAATGAAGTGATAATCTATAATGGCTAACTGTAACATCGTTCGTTAAACCACTCTTCACCATATACCAACCTATAATACCTTGAAAACAGATCAATAAAAAAATTATCGAGAAATTTTTTAATTGTTTTTTATTAATAACTTTTGTTATTGAAAAAAAAATAAGTGGTATTAAAAAGAATATTCCTATTATTCTTCCTAACAATCTGTGACCATATTCCCAAAAAAAAATTATTTTAAATTCAGATAAACTCATATTATAATTTAAAAGTTTGTATTGAGGAATTTCTTTATATAAAGAAAAATAGTAGTCCCATTCGTCAGCATTCTTTGGAGGTAAAATACCATTAAATAATTCCCACTCTGTTATAGATAGACCAGAGTCAGTAAGTCTTGTAATTCCACCAACAATAATCATTAGATAAACAAGTAAAAAACTTAATATTAGCCAAGCTAAAAAAAAATTGTGTAATTTTGTATTATTTAATATCATTATTATAATATATTATTAAAAATTATAAATTTATATAATCTAAATGTCGCTATGATAAATAACAAAATAATTCAAGTTAGAAAAAAACTAGACCGTCTTGATAATAAATTTTTAGATCTAATCAAGAAAAGGACTAAACTTGTTAATTTGATTGTAAAAAATAAGAAATACAAAAAAGAAATAGTTGATAAAAAAAGGATAAAAAAGATAATTAATATTATCAGAAAAAAATCAATTAAAAAAAATATTGACCCAATTATCACTAAAACAATATGGATCAATATGATTAGAGCTTATATAAAATACGAGTATAGAGTTTTTAAAAAAAAATAATTATTTACTATGAGGTGGTAATTTTTTCTCAACGAAAAATTCGTGTTTTCTTGTATTAGGATTATATTTTTTAATTTTTAGTTTGTCTTTAGCTTTTTCACCTTTAGTGGGTTTTTTTGCATAATAAACAAAAGCGCTATCTGTTTTTGACTCTGGGACCATTCTAACTTTAATATGTGTTTTTTTTGCCATCTTTTTTAAACTTTTTTATTTTATTTAAAATTTTTAAAGATTTTTCTTTTAAATTTTTTTTTATGTAATCAGTTTTTATACTTGTTAAGTGGTAATCGTCAAGATTATTTATATTTTTTTTTAAAATATTTTTAGCATTTTCGATGGATAAACCCTTATCTTTTAATAAATAGTTAATAAACACGATAAGTTTTACTTGCTTAATTGAGTACAAACGTCTGTTGCTATTTAGTTTTGTAGGCTTTATTTGTGTAAATTTTTTTTCCCAAAATCTCAGTGTATGTGTTTGTGGTTTTCCAGTTTTTTTATTTATTAGTTTTAACTTTTGAGCTAATTCACTAATAGTTATTAATTTTTCTTTCATTTTCTAAATCTTATTTAGATTTTTTTTTATAGAAACAGAGGCCTTAAAAGAAATTACTTTTCTTTTTGAGATTTGATGTTCTTCCTTAGTTTTTGGATTTCTGCCGACTCTAGAATTTTTTTGATTTATAAAAAAAGTACCAAAATTTTTAATAATTAGTTTATTATCTGTTATAAGTATTTCTTTAAATATCGCTAATAAATCCTTTAATATAGACTTGGAATAAGATTGTGGTAAACCTACTGCTTCAAATATATTTTTAATAATATTTTCTTTTGTATAAGTTTTTTTTTTATTTTGGTGCATTAATTTGAGCTAAATTTTTTTTTATTTGACTCATGAGTTCACCTTTGACTATTTTATAACATAAATTTATTGAGTGATAAAATCCAATCGAGTCTGTAGATCCATGACTTTTGACAACAGGTCCATTTAATCCTAAAAAAATAGCACCGTTATATTTTCTTGGATCAAGTTTCTCTTTAAATTTTTTGAGAGAAAAATATGAAAAAATTATTGATATTTTTGATAGAATATTTTCTTTTAAACTTTTCTTTAAACTATCTGTTATAAATTTAGCTGTACCTTCTGCTGTTTTAAGAGCTACGTTACCAGTGAAACCGTCTGTTATAATTACATTTGTGTCTCCTTCCATTAATTTATTACCTTCTATATATCCATTAAAAGAGAAGTCAGAATATTCACTTATGTCTTTAAGTTTTAAATATGCTTTTTTAATTATTTCTGTTCCTTTAATTTCTTCAGAACCAATATTTAAAATAGATACTTTTGTCTTGTGATTGGGGAAAATTGCTTTATGTAAAGCTGCTCCGAGTTTAGAAAAATCTATTAAATTGTTTTCATCGCACTCTACATTAGCTCCTAAATCTAGAACTACACTCATACCTTTTTTACTTGGCCATAATCCTGCTAGTGCGGGTTTGCTAATATTTTCCATTGATTTAAGTATCATTCTTGATATCACTAATAAAACGCCTGTGTTACCAGCGGACAAAGATATATCTGCTTTATCAATAATTTGTGAGTTTATTGAGTTCCACATACTACTATTTTTAGAATTTTTAATTGCCGTTAAAGGTGTTTCTTCATCAGACACAACTGTAGGTGAATGAAATACCTTTATTAATTCTTTAGAAATTTTATGTTTATCAACTTCTTCATTTATTTTATTTTCATCTCCATATAAATAAAATAAAAAATCATTGTTTTTTTTATTTTTATTAATAAATAACTTTAATCCTTCAATATTTTTAAACGGAGCATTCTCCCCACCCATTGCATCAATAGCAATTATGAATTTTTTATCCATTTAAAATTATTAAATATCTAGAATTTTTTTTCCATTGTAATATCCAGATTTCATATCTATGTGGTGAGATAATTTATATTCACCGCTTTTTTTGTCTTCTATGATATTAGCAGATGTTAATTTATGATGTGATCTGCGTTTGTTTCTTCTAGAAACAGATGTTTTTCTTTTAGGTACAGCCATAATTATAATTTAAAATCTATTTTACCTTCTATAATACTTTTTTCATTTAATTCATAGCAATAATTATGAAATTTAACCAAATAATTCTTGAATAAATCAATATTTTTATTAGATATTTGAGAAAAGTATTTAACCAATATATCTTTGTTTATAATTGGCTCATGATTATCAGAAGTATTAATTTTAAGTAAAATATCGTAGAAAATTTTTGTTAATAGTTTCATTTTTTTATTAACTGCTACATCGCCATAGCCTAGCTCTCTCAAGTGATATTCTGTATTTTTGAAAATTCCATCAAATGAATTTTGTGAAAAAGACTTATATTTTTTTTTTTTATTAATTATAAGTATTATAGACAAAAAGAAAAATATTAAATAAACTCTTGTCTCAAATGTATCATCAAATTTAAGTGTATTATAGAAATATTTATCACGTGATAAATTTACTAATTTGTTATATAAAGCATTTGTATGCTCAGTTTTAAACATAAATTAAAATTCTTAATAATTATTTTTGTTATATTTTCATCTAACTGTTCGCAAAAAAAACCATCTTATACACATGGTATTAATTCAATTGAAAACAAATATAATATTTTGGTCATTAATAAAAGTAATAAAAATGACGTAATAAAGACATTCGGTGACCCTCATTCAAAAGGTATAACTGACGAAGATACATGGATATACGTAGAAAGAAGAATTGAAAAAGGGGCCATTCATGAACTTGGAAAAAATAAGATTACAAAAAATAACATTGTTAAATTAAAATTTGATAAATATGGTTTATTAGTAAGTAAAAATATTGTTGATAAGAATGCTATGAAAAAAATTGTTTATTCCAAAGAAACTACTAAAAACACAAAAACTAAGCAAAGTTATGTAGAGGGTTTTCTAAGTAGTCTTAAAACTAAAATGTACGGTAGACGTGGCTCGGAGAATAAAGACGACTAATGAGCTATTACAGCTAGAAGCAACAACGCTACAATATTAGTTATTTTAATCATTGGGTTAACAGCTGGCCCAGCTGTATCTTTATATGGGTCACCAACAGTGTCACCTGTTACTGCAGCTTTGTGTGCTTCAGAACCTTTGCCTCCAAAATTACCATCTTCAATAAATTTTTTTGCATTATCCCAAGCTCCTCCACCTGCAGTCATAGACACAGCTACAAAAAGACCTGTTACAATAACACCTAATAACATAGCACCTAAACATGCCAGGGCTGCTTCCATCCCACCTATAGGCAAAATTATAAAATATAATGCTATTGGAGAAAGTACAGGCAATAATGATGGCACGATCATTTCTTTAATTGCTGCTTTAGTTAACAAATCAACTAATTTTCCGTAGTCAGGTTTTCTTTTTCCCTTCATAATACCGGGAATTTTTTTAAACTGTCTTCTTACCTCAACGACAACAGCTCCTCCTGCTCTACCAACTGCTTGCATTCCCATAGAACCAAATAAGTATGGCAACATTCCACCAACTAATAAACCGACTACTACGAACGGATTAGATAAATCAAAAGTTACATTAATCCCTTCTAAAGCAGAACCGGATACTGTTGAAAAAAATTTTATATCTTCTGTGTATGCTGCAAATAAAACTAAAGCTCCTAAACCAGCAGATCCTATTGCATAGCCTTTTGTAACAGCTTTGGTTGTGTTGCCAACTGCGTCTAATGCATCGGTAGTTTTTCTGACACTTTTTGGAAGTTTCGACATTTCAGCTATACCTCCTGCATTATCGGTTACAGGACCGTAAGCATCTAAAGCCACAACCATTCCTGTTAATGCTAGCATAGAAGTTACAGCTATAGCGATACCAAAAAGTCCCGCTAAATTATTAGTAAATAAAATTCCTATAACAATTATTAACGCTGGAATTGCTGTTGCTTCCATTGAGATGGCAAGTCCTTGTATTACATTTGTTCCATGACCCGTAGTAGAGGAATTAGCTACACTCCTAACTGGTCTATAATTAGTTCCGGTATAATATTCTGTAATCCATATTAATAATCCAGTTATTACTAATCCAGCTACACCACATATATAAAGATCATTTCCAGTATATGAAATACCAGAATTACTATAAACATTATCTAAACCAATCACAGAGTCTGTTACCGGGTATAAAATAACCAAAGATAAAACTGCAGTCACAATAAAACCTTTGTATAAAGCACCCATTATATTTTTGCTTTTTCCTAGTCTAACAAACCAGGTGCCAATTATCGAAGTAATTATACATGAACCACCTATCGCTAGAGGATAAATCATCATGTTTGCATCACCTGTAAAAAATATAGAAGATAAAACCATTGTGGCAACTATTGTTACAGCATATGTTTCAAATAAATCAGCCGCCATGCCCGCGCAGTCACCTACATTATCACCTACGTTATCAGCAATTACTGCTGGATTTCTAGGATCATCTTCTGGTATGCCCGCTTCAACTTTACCAACTAAATCAGCACCAACATCAGCACCTTTAGTAAAAATTCCTCCACCTAATCGAGCAAAAATTGAAATTAGAGAGGCTCCGAAACCTAATGCTACTAAAGCATTTATTATTTCTCTGTCATCTATACCTAAATTTAATAGTATGATGTAATATAGTGTAATAGCTAATAAAGCTAAACCAGCAACTAACAATCCTGTGATCGCACCTGATTTGAATGCAATTGTTAAACCAGATTGAAGGCTTTTCCTTGATGCTTCCGCTGTTCTCACATTTGCTTTAACAGAGATTAACATACCGACATATCCAGCAACTCCAGATAAAAAAGCACCTATAAAATAACCTAAGCCAACAAGTATGCTAAAAAAATAACTTACAATTATTAACACAATAAAACCTACTATTGCGATTGTTTTGTACTGTCTGTTTAAATAAGCTTTAGCTCCGATTTGGATCGCTTCAGCAATTTCTTGCATTTTAGCATTTCCTGGACTTGCAGACAATATTTGACCTGATAGAAGATAGCTATAAGCAACAGCAAGTATCCCGGTAAAAACAATTAAATAAAGTAGTTCCATTGAAGAATTCATAATTAAAGTCTGATAAATGCCAAAAAAGCTATTAAAAGGCAAGCTAAAGTTTCATATATGATCAATTAATCACACTTAATTTCTTATTAATTTTGAAATCTTATCTAAAATTGCATTCAAATATTTAATTTGAGCTTTTTCTAAAAAAAATTCAGAGGTTTTTAAATACTCACCTATTATCAGGTTTATTGAATTATTATGTTTAAACATGATTTCATAAATAGCTGCAAATAGTATAATCTTTAACAACTTATCAGTTCTATCTAATTTTATATCTGTACCCAAGTGTTTTTCAATGGTTTCTTCAATTAGTTCATTTCTTTCAATGGTTCCAGTTGTTACATCTTTAATAAATTTCTTAAATTGGCTTTTGTGATAAGTAAGCTCAATTTCTGGATTAAGTGAATGAGAGTAAAGTTTTTGAATAATTTTTATTCTTGGAGTTTTATTTGAACCTTTAAGATATTTCATTGTCTAAAACCATTTTAATAGCTTTTGCGGCTTCTTTTCCTTTTTTGGTTCTTGCCTTAGCCTGTCTTAAATTTAAACAAGTTATAACTCCATTTCCCATTGGTTTTTTATTATCAATCGATAATTGCATAAGAGCATTATTAAAAGCATTACAGATAAAATCAAAATGAGGAGTCTCACCTTTAATAACGCAACCTAGGGCTATAAAAGCATCATAAGATTTAAGATTTTTTACAATCTGAACAGGAATTTCAAATACACCTGGTGAAATAAGTTTTTTAATATCATGAGTTTCTCCAAGTTCTTTTACAGCAGAATTAATCAATTCAGTAGTTATTTTAGGATAATAATTTGCAGCAACTATTAAAATTTTTTTCATTTTATAATTTCTTGTTTTATTATTTTTATACCAAAACCTTCAAGCCCAATTAATTTTTTTTTAGACCTCGATACTAATACCATGTTTTTAATGCCAATATCTTTAATTATTTGAGCGCCTACACCATAATATCGCAAAATATTGTTACCTTTAAATTGCTCTGATATTTTTTGTTTGATTGATTTTTGGTCTTTAATAATAATTAAAGCAAAATCATTATATTTATTCAGATATTTTATAGATGCAATAACAGTTTTATCTTTCAAAATTGATTTATTTCTTAAAATATTTTTGGATATAACCCTTACTCTAATAGATTTTGTTTTATTGTAAGTACCTTTTTTGATCACATAATGATAACTTTGGTCTAGTTTATTTATATATGTTTTTAAAATAAAGTTTTGATATTTTTTAAAGTTAATAACTTTGTTTTCTATATTAAATATAAATTTTTCATTTTTAACTCTATAGGATATTAAATCTTCTATGCTAGCTATTTTAATTTTGTGTTTTTTTGAAAATTTTATCAAATCATTGAATCTAGCCATCCTTCCATTTTCATTCATTACTTCACAAATAACAGCACTATGATTTAATTTAGCTAACCTTGAAATATCAACAGAGGCCTCTGTATGACCTGCTCTTTCTAACACACCACCATATCTTGATACTAAAGGAAAAACATGTCCAGGTGATACTATTTCATTTTTTTTAACATTTTTTTTAATTGCTACTCTAATGGTTTTAGCTCTATCATAAGCTGAAATACCTGTTGTAATACCTTTTCTTGCTTCAATTGAAACTGTGAATGCAGTTTGCATTCTAGCCTTGTTGACGGAGGACATAAGCGGTAAATTTAACCTTTGAACCTGAGTTTTCGATAATGCAAGGCAAACCAAGCCTCTACCATAGGTAGCCATAAAATTAATCTTTTTAGAATTACACTTTGATGCAGGAATGACTAAATCACCTTCGTTTTCTCGATCTTTGTCATCAACAAGAATAAACATTTTACCTTTTTTTGCATCCTTAATAATTTCCTCTATTGCTGATAAATATTTTACAGACATGTTATTTTGAAATTTCAATTAGATATTTATTAAATAAATCAAATTCAATATTTACTACGTTATTTTGTTTTAAATTGATTAAGTTTGTTAGTTTTAATGTATGAGGAATTATATATATAAAAAAAGTATTATTTTCTACTTTTCCAATTGTTAAAGAGACACCATTAATAGATATAGAGGCTTTTTCTACTAAAAATTTTTTATATTTTTTTGGTATAGAAATCTTAACAGCCCATGATTTGGCAATTTTTTTAATGCTTTTAATAATTCCAGTTGTGTCAACATGCCCTTGAACATAATGACCGGATAGTTCTTTTCCATAAATTAACGATTTTTCTAAATTTATAGATTGGTTAATTTTTAAATATTTAAAATTAGATCTATCTAAAGTTTCTTTTGATAAATAAAAATAGGAAGTTTTATTAATTTGCTTTGCCAGTGTTAAACAAACCCCATTACATGATATAGAAGAACCTATATTTTTTTTCTTTAATAACAAATCAGATTTAATTCCAATATAACAAGATAGTTTATTTTTTTTAATACTTAAAATCTTGCCACATTTATATATAATTCCATTAAACATTTATTTCAATCTTTCTTTGTAAAGAACATCACCCTCTAAATATACCTTAATTTTATTTTTTAACTTAATTTTTTTTATTAAATTATTACTCGAATAATTTAATCCATTTTTTTTTAATTTAATATTAGATTTAAACAAATAGATATAATTTATAAATCTTTTTTTAATAAGAAAATTAAGAAAAGTAAGACCTGTTTCTATAAAAATTCTATTATATTTAAATTTTTTTAATAAAAGAAAAAATGAAACAAAATCATTGAAATTATTTAATGATTTTAAAATATAAACCTTGATATTATTTTTTTTTAAGAAAGAAATTTTTTTTTTATTATTATTTGTTGTAAAAAAAATAATTTTACGATTATGGTCATTTTTACTAAATATCTTTAAATTTTTTTTAAATACTAATTTTCTATCTATAATAACAAGATCTGGACTTTTTTTTTCCAAACCGTTAATTCTGCAATTTAATAAAGAATTGTCATCATTTATTGACTTTATTGTCGAAATTAAACAGTCATACTTTGATCTAAGTAAATGAGATATATTTCTTGATTTTTTATTAGTAATCCATTTATGTTTAATATTTTTAGTTAAAAAATCTTTCGATACGGCAATTTTGGCATCAATTAAAGGCAAGTTTTTTTTATGAGAAAGAAAATAACTTTCATAAAATTTTAATCCAAATTTATTTGAACATTTAGATTTATATAAGATTTTATTTTTTTTAAAAATTTTTATTGATTTTTTTTTTGTTCTAATATCAATATCAAAAACTGAAAAAAAAACTTTTTTAATTTTCTTCTTTTTTATAAGGTTTATACATGGTGGTGTTTTCCCAATATGTGTACAAGGCTCCATTGTTATATAAATATTTGAATTATTGAAGTTTATATTTTTAGACAAGGCATTAAATTCAGCGTGTGGTCTCCCTCCAATAGAAGTGCTTCCAGATGATATAATAGTGCCATTTTTTTCAATTACACAACCTACAGAGGGATTAGTACTCGTAGAACCTTCGTTGATCTTAGCTTGTTCGAAAGCAAGGCTAATTAATTTATTTTGTAGTTTAGGATTTTTTAGATTTTCCATCTAATTCCTCAATATACTCTTCGAATTCACCAACTTCTTTAAAGTTTGTATATACTGAAGCAAATCTAATATAACCAATTTTATCAAGTTCTTTTAATGCGTCCATTACTTTTTTACCAACTATACTGGATAGAATTTCTGATTGACCGATTTCTTCTAGTTCTCTAGAAATTTTTGAAACCACTCTTTCTATCGTGTCGCTATCAATAGGTCTTTTTTTCAAAGCTGTAAAAATTGATTTTGCTAATTTTTCTCTCTCAAAAGGTGATCTTCTACCATTTTTTTTTATTATAGTAAGTTCTCTAAACTGAACTCTTTCAAAAGTTGTAAATCTTTGTCCTCCACCACATGTACATACTCTTCTTCGTCTTATTGCTGTACCATCTTCAGTTGGTCTTGAGTCTACGACTGAGGTATCTTTTTCTCTACAAAAAGGGCAAATCATGATTTTTAAATTTATTTACTTCTATATATAGGGAAAGAGGCACAAATATCAATCACCTCTTTTTTTACTTCTTCTTCAATTTTTGAATTATCATTCTTATTATCAGATAAACCTTTAATAACTTTACTAATAAGATCTCCTACTAAAGTAAACTCTTTAAAACCAAAACCTCTAGTAGTACAAGCTGGAGTTCCTAGCCTTATACCCGATGTTATCATTGGACTTTCGGTATCAAATGGAATTCCATTTTTATTACAAGTTATATTGGCTCTTCCTAAAGAAGCTTCGGCATCCTTACCTGTTACATTAAAATTTCTTAAATCAACAAGCATTAAGTGAGTGTCTGTTCCTCCAGAAAATATTTTTAAATTATTTTTAACTAACGAACTGGCTAAAGTTTGAGCGTTTTTAATAACATTTTTCGTGTAATCAACAAAATCTTCTGACAAGGCTTCTTTAAAACAAACAGCTTTAGCTGCAATCACATGCATTAATGGTCCTCCTTGAAGCCCAGGAAATACTGCACTATTAAATTTTTTAATTAACTCCTCTTTATTGGTAAGAATTATTCCACCTCTTGGTCCTCTCAAAACTTTATGAGTAGTTGAAGTAACTACATCTGCATATTTAGTTGGGTTTGGATAAGATTTACCTGCTACTAAACCCGAAAAATGTGCCATATCAACTAACAGATAAGCATTCACTTTATCACAAATTTCTCTGAATTTTTTAAAATCGATAATTCTAGAATATGCGCTCCCTCCTGCGATTATAATTTTTGGTTTGTTTTCTAAAGCCATCTTTTCTACTTGATCATAATTTATCAAACCAGTTTTAACATCAACATCATAATGAATTGCATTAAACCATTTTCCTGACTGAGCTGGTTTAGCTCCATGTGTTAAATGTCCTCCAGAATTTAAACTCATTCCAAGTATAGTATCGCCTGGCTTAACTAGAGCTAAGTATACAGCGCCATTTGCTTGAGCCCCTGAATGAGGCTGTACATTAGCAAATTTACAATCAAAAAGTTTTTTAACTCTTTCAATGGCTAAATTTTCTGAAACATCGACATATTCACATCCACCATAATATCTTTTACCAGAATAACCCTCTGCATATTTATTTGTTAAGACCGAACCTTGAGCTTCTAATACAGCTTTAGATACAATATTTTCAGAGGCAATTAATTCTAAATGGTTTTGTTGTCTGTTAAATTCATCTGAAATTGATTTAAAAATTTCATTATCTGAATCTTTTAAACTTGTTTCAAAAAAATTTGTTAAAAATTTATTTATTTTTATTACTGATGACATAGTTTAAATTTTTTTCACTCTTCTTAAATGCCTTCCACCCTCAAATTTTGTTTTTAAAAAAATCTTTAATATTTTTAATATTAAACCTTTTTTTGTTAATCTAGATCCTAAGGCAATTATATTAGCATTATTATGCAACCTGGACAATCTTGTTGAGCTCATATTGTAGCAAACTGCGGCCCGTATACCTTTAATTTTATTAGCTGTCATAGCCATTCCAGTGCCTGAGCCGCATACCAAGATACCAATATCACTTTTTTTCAATTTAATTCTATTTGCTACTTTTTTTGCAAAATCAGGGTAATCTACAGAAACAAGATCTTTAGGACCTAAATCTATTACAGAAATTTTGTTATCTATCAAAAAATGTTTTAAATATTCTTTAACGTCAAAACCAGCATGATCTGATGCAATACAAATTTTTTTAAACAAAGTATTCAAACTAATTAAAAGGATCTTCTAACATACAGGCAACTAAATGAATTCTTGATTGTTCACCACCGTTAAAAAAATTATGATATTTTGTGTTATTAGTAATTGTTACCTTTCCATCAGCTGGTAAATGTTTAGCAACATTTTCTATTACCATTGAACATCCTTCGTTTGTAATTATCGGTATATGTAATCTTGGTTCAGGGTCTCTATGCCAGCTTAGCGTCGATCTTGGTTCTTTTAATAAAATTCTAACTCTGCCTATTTTAAATTTTTTCGCTAAAGTTTCATAAATTTCCTTAAAATAAGTGTCTTGGAAATCTTTAACAACTTCAGTGTATTTTGACTCGTCAATTTTTATATCTCTAGAAACTTCTTTTCCTGATTCATCTGGTTTTGTCCAATAAACACCTCTTATATTATTTCCTTTAATAGAATTTTCATCGCCAGGAATTTGGTTTAATGGTATAGCTCCAAAGTGAGTAATACCAGGAGACTCGAATTTCTTTTTCTTTAAAACTTTATTTAAATCATCTCTCATTCTTTGAATATCGAATTTAAGATTGGGTACTTGGTAGAAATCACTAAAATTTAAGTTTGCCATAAATACTTTAATAAATTACTTTAATTGTTTGTTATAATATTATATTTGTCGCATCAAACAATATTTTATAAACTTATATACATGAGAATAATAGGCAAATTTCCAACAACTAGATTGAGAAGAGTTCGCAATTCTTCGTGGATTAGGAGGTTGGTGTCGGAAAACAACATATCTAGTAATGATTTAATCTTACCAATTTTTATAAGAGACGGAAAAAATGTAATAGAAGAGATCAAATCTATGCCAGGCGTTTATCGATATTCAGTTGACAAACTTGATACGATAATAAGACAAGCTATTAAATATAAAATTCCAATGATTGCATTATTCCCTTATACACCAAATAATAAAAAAAATAATATCGCTTCAGAAGCATTAAATGAGAACAATTTAATATGTAGAGCGCTGAGAACAATAAAAAAGAAATATAATAATATTGGAGTTATGTGTGATGTAGCTTTAGATCCATATACTTCTCATGGACACGATGGTCTTATTGTTAAAAATAAAATTGACAATGATAAAACTAATAATGTTTTAGTAAAACAAGCAATTCTTCAAGCACAAATGGGATGTGACGTGATTGCTCCATCAGACATGATGGACGGAAGAATAGGTCTTATTAGAAAAAAATTAGATAAAGAAAACTTTAAAGATATAAAAATTTTATCTTATGCAGTAAAATATGCATCTAATTTTTATGGGCCTTTTAGAGATGCTGTAGGATCAAAAAAGACTTTAAAGGGAGACAAAAAAACTTATCAAATGGATTACAAGAATTCGAACGAAGCATTTAGAGAAGTTGGACTAGATATTAAAGAAGGTGCAGATATGATCATGGTTAAACCTGGTATGCCATATTTAGATATAATTAGAACGATAAAAGATAATTTTAAAATACCTGTACTATCCTATCAAGTATCTGGTGAATATAGTTTAATTAAAATGGGTATTCAAAAAAAAATAATTAATAGAGATGCTATTTTAGAAAGTTTAATTTCATTAAAAAGATCAGGCTCATCAGCTATTGTTACTTACTTTGCAATAGAAGCTGCAAAAGAAATTAAAGATTCTAATTAAAATAATTCTCCAATAAAACTCTTGATTTAGGAAAAATTATATTGTTCGGCATAAAAAATTTATTTGACATCAATAATCGTATAAATCTTAAAGATTTTACGACTATATCGTCGGTTATTATATTAGGAAATTCATTGTTTGTTAAAAAATAAGGCACTAAATAATTGTCGTTATCAATTTTAACTTTTATTAAATTGTCTTTGCTATCTAAATTTTTCACTAAATTCTTTAAATTTATACCATAACCTAATTCTTTTATTAAATATAATTCCCAATAGATATAAAAAACAACCCAATTATTAGAGTCAAAATTTTTTATTAATTTATCAATAGATGAGTAAATATGATTATAATTTTGACCTTCTGGTAATAATAAATTTAACAATGATGTAAGTGATAAAAGACATGAAATTTTTTTTTTATCATTGAAATACTTTGGAGATATTGGTTCAATTAATTCTGTTTTTAGATAACCAATTCGATTTTCATTTTTAGAATTAAAAATAACATGTATTTTATTACCTATCTGAAGATAATTTCTAATTTTTCTAGAATTACCACCATAAACAATTCCAGAAACCTTGCCTCTAGTACTTGTGAAAACATTTATTATATTTGCATTCTCACGAAATTTTCTCTTAGATAAAAGAAAAGCTTCATCTTCCCAATTCATTGTATTTTAAGTTCTGAAATTAATTTTTTTGCTGCATTTTGTTCAGCATTTTTTTTGGAGGAACCGCTAGCTGTAAATATTTTTGAATCTTGAATTCTAACTTCTACTTTAAATATTGGGTTATGTTGTGGACCACTTTTTTTTTGCATTTTGTACAAAGGAAGCTTTTTAAAAGTTTTTAAACTATATTCTTGGAGTTTGGTTTTAGGATCAATTAAAGTTAATTCAGATTTTATTAAGTATTCATTCCAATATTTCAAAATAAATTTTTCTGATGTATTTAAACCAGAGTCTAAAAAAATTGCCCCAATCAATGCTTCAAGACAATCGCTTAAAATTTTATCATCTGACCTTCTTAATCCTTTATAACTATCTCCTAAGGTCATAAATTTTTTTAGGTTTAAGTTAAGACCAATTTTTGCACAAGCTTTTTTATTTACTAAATTTGCAAACTTTTTATCAATTATACCCTCTTTTTCATCTGGATAGACTTCAAGTAATTTTTTTGCAATTACAAGACCTAAAACTCTATCTCCTAAAAATTCAAGTTTTTCATTGTTATTTATTTTGTCAAAACTTTTATGTATCATGCTATTTTCTAAAAGAGATATATTTTTAAATTTGATATTAATTAGTGTCTCTAAATTTTTTATTTTTGTTTTCATTTAATTTTTTTAAAAAATCTTTCTACTCTAAAAGAGTTTTTCCAATTCCAAAATTTCATAGCGCTCCCTTTTAATGTGTCATTAGAAAAAAAAATGTATTGTGCTTTGCCTACTATATTGACATAATTTACGTAACCTACACTAGATAAATATCTGCTATCTTTTGAACAATCCCTATTATCTCCTAAGAAAAAAAAATGATTACTTGGAACAGTATATTTGTCTGTATTTAATAAAGTACCTGTAGCTTTATAAGCAGCTGTATATTTAATGTTATTTGGCAATGTTTCTTCGTATGATTTAGTTGAATAAATACTATTACCACATCTAATTTTATTTTTAACTGTTGTAGCTTTTTTAATTATTTTATTATTATTTAAATATATTTCTCCGTTGATAAATTGTATTTGATCACCAGGTAATCCTATTAATCTTTTAATATAATCAGTTCTATTATCAACAGGAGTCTTGAAAACAACTAGATCGCCTCTTTGTGGTTTGTTATAAAAAAATCTATTATTTGTAATTGGTGGGCTAAATGGAAAAGAATGTTTACTATACCCGTATGAATATTTTGTAACAAATATCCTGTCTCCAATTAATAAATTTGGTTCCATAGATGAAGATGGGATATAGAAAGGTTGAATAAATAAAGATCTTATGATTACTGCGATTATTATTGCATAAAATAATGTTTTTATATTTTCAATAATGATATTTTTCATAAAACTCTTATAAAGCAATAACTACGAAAGCAATAGCGTAAGTTTTTTCATCTGATAAAGATAAATAAATTGTATATCTTTTATTTTTCAGAATTTTTTTTACAATTATTCTACTTTTTCCCAATATTTTTAGACTTGGTTTTCCTTTGTTGTTAGAGAATGTTTCAATTTCATTAAAGTTTAGACCGTCAGAAATACCGGTGCCCAATGCTTTAGAGAAAGCTTCTTTCGCCGCAAATCTTTTTGCAAAATACATTTCTTTATTTCTAATCCTTCTAGAAATTTTGTTTTCATGTATTGTAAATAATCTTTTTTTAGAATTTTTTTTAGATTTTAATAATTTTTTGATTCTTTTTATTTTAATTAAATCAACACCGATACCGTATATTTTCATTTAATTAATTAATTTTTTAAAATTATTAATAGATTTTCTAAGACCTAAAAAAATAGACTCACCGATTAAAAAATGACCTATATTAAATTCTTTTATATTATTTATTTTTTTAAGAATTTTAACAGATTCATATGTAATACCGTGACCAGCATGAACACTTAAATTCAAGGTACTAGCATATTTGACTGCTTTTTTTATTTTAATATATTCTTTTTGATATTCTTTATTTTCATTTATTAAATTACATATTTTTCCAGTGTGGATTTCTATGGAGTCAGAGTTAAAATAATTTTTTGCCAATGTTATATCCTTAATTTTAGGTTCTATGAATAAACTCACCTTAGAGCCATTTTTTTGTAGTTTTTTTATAATCATTCTCAAAAAATTTTTTTTATAATTTAAGTTTAAACCACCTTCAGTTGTTATTTCTTTCCTTTTTTCTGGCACAATACAAATAAAATCAGGTTTATGTTTCAAAGCTATTTTTAACATTTCATTTGTCGATGCTATTTCTAAATTAAGTGGAATTTTTAATTTAGACTTAATTTCTTTTAAATCATTGTCGTTTATATGTCTTCTGTCTTCTCTTAGATGAATTGTTATAGAATCTGCACCGTACTTTTCTGATAGCAATGCTGCCTTTAATGGACTTGGGTAACGTTCACCCCTTGCATTTCTTACCGTAGCGACATGATCAATATTTACACCAAGTTTTTTTTTCATAATCATAAACTTCTACTTCCAGGTTTTATAGGTTTAATGTCCAATAAATCTTTCGGCAAATTATCTTTTGTATATGTTGGAATATTTATTTTAATTTGTGAAATTATCTTATCTTTAATTAGTGATTTTCCATTTGATCTATCAATGATACAAGCATATCCCAATAAGACTCCTCCTGAAACTTTTATTAATTCAGAACACTCTATACTTGATTTACCAGTTGTAATGACATCTTCTACAATTAATACTCTAGACCCTTTGTTAATTTTAAAATCTCTTCTTAAAGTAAATTTACCATTTACACGTTCAGTAAATATCGTATTTTTTTTTAATATTTTTCCAATTTCATAGCCAATTATAATGCCGCCCATCGCAGGTGATAATACTAGGTCAAAGCTTCCAAATTCTTTATTGATTTTTTCTGCTAATGAATGACATAAATTGTGTGCCTTTGAGGGTTTACTGAGTAATTGAGCACATTGAACATACTGAGCGCTATGTAATCCTGAAGATAAAATGAAATGCCCATCTATTAAAGCATTAGATTCTTTTAAAATTTTTAAAGATTCTTCGTAAGAAAGCATTTTTTTTATCTTTGTGTCGTACTATTTTAAAGTTTAAATTTTTTTGTTTTATTTGACTTATCAAGTTTGTGAAGTTTTTTAAATCTTTAATTTGAAGATCAAATGAAAATTGCAAATATTCAGGATTTTTCTTCAAAAGCTCCACATTTAATATATTACTTTTACTCATTCCTATTAAAGAGCTAATATCGCCTAATACACCTGGCTTGTGAGGTAAATCAACTATCAAAGTACTTGAATAAATTTTTTCTTTTTTTATTTTTTCATTATTAAGACGATCTTGCCAATATCGTCTAATTGCAGCTCTAGCTTTTCCTGTTTTGCAAGATGATAACCAATGTAAAGATGGCGAAACTTTCTTTGAAGTAACAATCTTTACAAGGTCGCCATTTTTTAAAATAGTTTGTATAGGTAAATTTTTTCCATTAATTTCACATGCAATGGCTGTGTCACCTATTTTAGTATGTACAGCGTAAGCAAAATCTATAGGAGTAGCATTTTTTGGTAGTTTAATAACAGCACCTTTTGGAGAAAAACAAAAAACATTTTCATTAAACATTTGTAATTTGGTAAATTCATAATAGTGTTCTGGACTATTACCATTTTCAATAATTTCTACTAAATCTCTTAACCAATCATATTCTCTCCATGAGAGATCAGAAAATTTTTCAGAAGATTTATATTTCCAATGAGATGCTATTCCTCTTTCCGCAAACTCATGCATCTCATGTGTTCTAATTTGAATCTCAATTCTTTGTTTATTGGGTCCAATTACAGCTGTGTGAATAGATTTATATTTATTTATTTTTGGTGTTGAAATATAGTCTTTAAATCTTCCTGGAATTGCTGAGTACTTTGAATGAAAAACTCCCAGTGTTTTATAACAATCGTCTACATTATTTAGTAGTATTCTAAAACCTATAATATCAGATAACTGTTCTAATGATATTTTTTTATTTTGCATTTTTTTCCAAATAGAAAAAGGAGTTTTTTCTCTACCAGTGATTTTAGCTATTATTCCATTAGATTTAAGAATATTAATTAATTCTGTTGAGATGGTTTTGAAGTTATCTTCTCTATTATTTTTTATAAATTTAAGTCTTTTTTGAATTAAGTCTCTGGCATCTTTATTCAAAATATCAAAAGATAAATCCTCCAACTCATCTCTAATTCTATTCATTCCCATTCTATCTGCTAAGGGGGCATATATTTCCATAGTTTCTTTTGCTATTCTTTTTTGTTTTTCAATTGAGTC
>MDTC01135184.1_pt1 | contig 26044 bp, 38 predicted proteins | sample 811181 | NCBI WGS metagenome assembly MDTC01 (sample SAMN05326644, study PRJNA326480) | marine metagenome | isolation source: seawater | place: Pacific Ocean: North | collected 2011
CCAACGTCACAACTTTACCTTTTAATAAATGGTATAAGACAAAAATTTTAGACAGAAGATCAGATTTATATAGGAGTCTTAAAAATGTCAGTTAAAAAACTTTCTTCAGTATTTAAAACCGGTTGCGAGCTCAAAATAACCCGCCCGCAAGCGGAAGCCCTGAAACATTTATATTTTTGGCACGATATAAAAAACCGCCTTGGATTAACTTATTTAAATTTTAGAAGATCTTTAAAACCGGTTATAGGCTGTGATGACTTCGTAATAGTTGACTGCGGGGGAATCTGGATAGGGATAACCCCAGAAGGACACCGCCACAGCTGACAGACAGCTGACACTAAACACCCCGCAAAAAGCCCGCTAAATTGACGGCGGGCTTTTTTTATGCATATAATCCCATATAAACAACGAAAGGAAAAAAACCAAAATGATAAAAGATAAAATAAACGATTTATTAAATAATATAATCGAAGATGAAAACGACCCCACCCGCCGACTCTTTAGAGCTTGGATAACTGGCGGTTATGATGAAGCTATGTATGAGAGAAACATGGAAAGAATAAAAAACTGCCATACTTATAAAAAATTAAGATCATTTGTAATTGAACAGTTTACTTGTTTTATTGCGTATGAATCGGGCTGTTCCTATAACCACGCTCAAAAATGCATAGTTAATTATTATAATAACTTAAATAATAAATTTGCGGAGGATTGGAGAGATGACCATCTAGGAGCTTTGACTAGTTTATTAATGGAGGAAATAGACCAAACATATGTAGAATTAAATCCCGATTGCAACAGAGCACCGGCAACAGAAGCGGGAGAAAATGCCATTGTTTGAATTAATCGTTTTAATCTGGACGCTGTTATTACCTTTGATCTTATTTACTACAATCGTAGTTTTAACCATTAGAAGGTAATAACCCGCACAGCTGAAACTCAGCTGTAGAACAACCCGAAAGCCCGCCCGATCTATTCCGGCGGGCTTTTTTATTAAAACGGCTTGTTTTAAAGACCACCAGACAGGCAAAAGAAAACCATTTAGTATAATATACCCCGTCTTTTTCCTGCTTTTTGGCGTTCCTGCTTCATGTTATCCTGCCAACCGCCCTAATGCTTTTATGTATTTGACCAGCTCCCGCAGTAATTACTATATGTTGTCCCGCTGCCCGCCACCTGGCACACAAGATATAGTGTTTTATGGTTAAACAAGCGGACGCCGGACGCCCGCCCAAGGTCCAATCGTATAGAAACCGATTCGCGTGGTTTATGGACCTTGGACCGCTTCCAGTTAATGAAGGAAAACGTTTTAAAAATAAAAATCTTCACGCCTTCCGGAAGTTTTACAGCCCGATCGCTTCCCAGTTGACCGCGGGGCGTGGTTTATTGCTTCCGGTTACCGGTTACTGGTTTTTGGCGGGATTCCGCGGTTTTTTAAGATTTTTTAAGATTCGGCGGGCACACGGCTGTGGGTACAGGGTCAAGGTCCATGTTTCTCACAAATAATATATAGTATTTTCGTATTAGATACGTTAGTATAGGATAAAGCCCACAGGTACCCTACAGGTACCCTAAGGGTCCCCGGAGCGCAAATGGAAGCACAAGAAGTAACCTCGAAACGATTAAAGCTTGAATTAAGGCTAGAGCAGTTAAAAAAAATAGATTATTCACAAAATAATTTTTTACATTTTGTGAAGTCTATGTGGCCTGAATTTATTGCAGGGGCCCATCATAAAATTATATCTGACAAGCTTGAAGACATTGCAAGCGGTAAACTAAAAAGATTGATTGTTAACATGCCCCCGCGACACACGAAGTCTGAGTTTGCCAGCTATCTCTTTCCAGCGTGGATGATCGGCCGTAAGCCGACAATGAAAATCATACAGGCGACACACACAACAGAACTTGCTGTTAGTTTTGGTCGTAAAGTAAAAAACCTTTTGGAACGTGAAGAATACAAGGAAATATTTCCGGACGCACATCTATCTGCTGACAGTAAAGCATCGGGTCGTTGGGATACAAAAGCCGGCGGCATGTATTACGCCGTGGGTGTCGGATCAAACCTAGCGGGTCGTGGTGGAGATCTTATTGTCATTGATGACCCACACTCGGAACAGACGGCTATGTCAAACTCCGGTTTTGAAGATGCGTGGGAATGGTATACGGGGGGACCCCGACAGAGACTACAGCCCGGAGGAGCGATAGTTCTTGTGCAGACAAGGTGGTCGCAGAAAGATATGACAGGACAGTTGATAAAATCCATGGCCAAGGATCCCCTAGCGGACCAGTGGGAGGTTATTGAGCTGCCAGCCATTATGCCCAGCGGCTCTGCCTGCTGGCCGGAATACTGGTCAAAAAAAGATTTAGAATCTGTAAAAGCTTCTATACCGCCGTCCAAATGGAATGCACAGTACCAGCAAAACCCTACCGGTGAGGACAATGCGATTATTCCCCGTGGCTGGTGGAAACGATGGAAGAAGAAAAACGTGCCTGACCTGAAATATGTTATACAAAGTTATGATACAGCGTTCACGAAACGAGAAACGTCAGACTATTCTGCCATAACCACATGGGGCGTGTTTTCTCCAGAGGAAGGCGGACCACCAGGATTAATACTACTGGACAGTAAAAAGGGACGTTGGGACTTTCCGGAGCTAAAAGCCAAAGCTTTAGATGAATATGAGTACTGGGACCCCGACACGGTAATCGTGGAAGCAAAAGCAAGTGGGCTACCTTTGACCCACGAACTACGGAACACGGGTATTCCTGTTGTAAACTTTACGCCTTCTAAAGGTAATGACAAAGTATCAAGGGTCCACTCGGTATCACCTTTGTTTGAAGCAGGGATGGTCTGGGCCCCCGAAGAGACGTTTGCAGACGAGATGATAGAAGAGGTTGCAGCTTTTCCAAATGGAGAGTATGATGACCTTGTAGATAGTATGACACAGGCTTTAATGCGTTATAGGCAGGGTAACTTTGTAAACCTGCCATCGGACGATTGGGGCGATGACGAGTTAAAAGATACAAGGATAAGGGCTTATTATGGATGACTTCATGGATCTTATTCAGTGGATTGGCGGCGAACCGTTTGCCGTGGGACTCCACCGAAAAAAAATTTTAGTAGGCGGTTTTGAAAAACTTTCGGATCTTGAAAGAGAAGCTTTGCAATACGAAGCTGACTGGCATGACAGGTATAATGTCAAAGGCGACCAGTACGGCATGAACTTTCAGAATGGTGGGGTAGTATCTTTACCCGCCGCACAAAAAATAAATAATTATTTTAATAAACTAAACAATGGGAGATAAGAATGAGTGACGAAGAACAACTTTTAAAAGCAGACGGGTTTGATAAGGCAGTTCTAGGCGTTGGCCGAAGATGTGGTCAACCGGACCTTTTGGTGTACGATTATCACAAGTGTTGCGAAATACTTGTGAAACGTGATAAGATGACGTATGAAGATGCAATGGAGTTTATGGAATATAATGTCGTAGGTGCATGGGTAGGAGAATTAACACCTGTTTTTGTAAATACAGACAAAGAAGAAATAAGTGAACTTTATGATTTATCAGAGGTACAGTTAGATGGCAAAACCACCCATTAGTTTAATGGACAGAAATGTTCCGGCACAGCTTGATCCGCAAGATCTGGAAGCTGAGATAGAGTTAGAGCTTCCCGGAAGCTTGGAGCCCAGAGAAATTGGTGAAATAGAAGTTGAGATGGAAGAAGACGGCGGTGCTGTCATTGATTTCGACCCGACAGCCACGGCTGCCGAATCAGCTCCACAGGATTTTTTTGGTAACTTAGCAGAAAACATTGATGACCAGCAGCTAAGTACGTTAGCTGGTGAACTGGTATCGGAGTATGAAGCAAACAAGAGCGGCCGTCAGGAATGGGAAGATGCTTTTGCAAACGGTCTGGAACTTCTTGGTTTTAATTACAGTGAACGCTCGGAACCTTTTAATGGAGCCACAGGCGTTACGCACCCTCTTCTAGCCGAAGCTGCTGTACAGTTTCAGGCACAGGCATTTAACGAGCTGTTGCCAGCAGGTGGTCCGGTAAGAACAAGTATTGTTGGAGCGACAACAAGGGAAACGGAAGATCAGTCACAGCGTGTAAAAGATTTTATGAACCATTACATTACAAACGTAATGGAAGAGTATACACCTGAATTTGACCAGATGTTATTTTATTTGCCGCTGGCAGGATCTACTTTTAAGAAAGTATATTATGACGGGGCCCTCGACAGGGCTGTCAGTAAGTTTGTACCGGCAGAAAATCTTATTGTGCCTTACGAAGCAAACGATCTGGAAACCTGCCCTAATATAACACATACTGTAAAAATAAATTTAAACGAACTACGCAAGCAGCAGATATCAGGGTTCTATCTTGATATACCTGTATTGCCGCAACAGGGTAACAGCAGTTCGTTGACACAGGAAATAAACGAATTAAGCGGTATGGAGCCGTCCCAGATAGATTACGACTGTACTTTGCTTGAGTGCCATGTAGATCTGGACTTAGAGGGTTACGAAGATATAGGTAAGGACGGTGAGCCTACCGGTATAAAGATACCCTATATTGTGACAATCAGTCAGGATAATGGACAGGTATTGTCTATTCGTAGAAATTATGCAGAAGCAGACCCACAGAAGAAAAAAATACAATATTTTGTACATTATAAATTTTTACCCGGTTTTGGGTTTTACGGCCTAGGTTTGATACATACTATCGGTGGTCTGTCACGGACCGCGACTGCTGCATTGAGACAGTTGATTGATGCAGGGACGTTATCTAATTTACCAGCAGGTTTCAAGGCCCGTGGCTTACGGATCAGGGACGATGAGGAACCGCTCCAGCCCGGAGAGTTTAGGGACGTAGATGCTCCAGGTGGTGCAATAAGAGATTCTTTGATGCCGCTACCTTTCAAGGGTCCCGACCAGACATTATTTCAGTTATTAGGTTTTGTTGTTCAAGCAGGACAACGATTCGCAACTATTACCGACTTAAAGGTTGGTGATGGAAACCAGCAGGCTGCCGTAGGTACTACCATAGCAATGATGGAACAGGGCTCACGGGTCATGTCTGCTGTACATAAACGCTTGCATTATGCAATGCGTGTAGAATTTAAACTACTTTCTAAAGTTATGGCCGATAGCTTGCCGCCTGAGTATCCTTATGCGATAGAAGGCGCGGAAGCTACGATCAAAGCACAGGATTTTGATGATCGTGTAGACATCATTCCTGTGTCCAATCCAAACGTCTTTAGTCAGTCTCAGCGTATCGCGCTTGCTCAGACACAAATGCAGTTAGCAGCACAAGCTCCTGAAATGCATAATATGTATGAGGTGTACCGTGATATGTATGAAGCATTGGGTGTAAGAAATATTGATAAATATCTTAACCCACCTGTTTCTCAGGAGCCTGCACCAAAAGACCCAGCACAGGAGAATATGGATGTATTGGATCAAGCCCCCCTTGTGGCCTTTCAAGGACAAAACCATCAAGCGCATATCATGGCCCATTTGGTTTTTGGCGGTTCGCCTACAGTTAGTGGAACGCCTCCGGTTGCTGTTGCATTACAAAAACACGTTATGGAACATGTTAAAATCCAAGCTCAAGAACGGGCTATGGCTGAAATCACTGAAAAAAGAGGAGCCCAAACGCAAGAGGGGCCGTCCCAAGAAGAAATCCTGACTATGGAATCTTTAACAGCACAATATGTGGCTGAAGGGTTGCAGCAGGTTCAGCAACTTAGCCAGCAATTAAGCGGTGCAGGAGCCCCTGACCCTGTTGTTGAGTTAAAACAACAGGAATTACAGCTAAGAGCACAGAAAGATCAAGCCGATATAGAGCGTGAACAAGCTGAATTGCAACTAAGAAGTAAACAGATTAATCAATCGGGCGATATTTCACGGGAAAGAATACAAAGTCAGGAAAACATGACGGGTGATCGTATCGATGCTGCGAGAGAACGAGAAATTATGAAACAACAGGCAAAACAAAGGAGTGGACAATGAGCAAAGTTCGTATTGTTACCGGAAAAGCAAAGGTAAAAATGATAAATGACGACCAAAGCTATAAGTTAAAGCAGGTTTCTGTACCAAAAGGGCCTTTAAAGAAGAAAAAAGCCCTTGGAATGGGTGCAGCGAAGCGTGGCGGTGACTATTTAGGCGTGTAATGTCTGAAAAAAAGTTACAGGAAGGCAGTAGATACTTAAAACATGACCTTGATGGTGATGGGATTGTAACGGACGAAGAAATAGCCCGTGAAGAACGAATTATTCGTTTGGAAAACAATGATAAGATGCAGGACCAGCAGCGTATGCTTTGCTGGGTGTCTTCCATATCTTCCATAGTGTTAATTGTAGTAGTAATGTCACCTCTTATTCCAAATGCAAGGGTAGAAATGGTCACAGCTTTACTTTCTACCTATGTTGTAGCAAATTTAGGTATTGTAGCAACATTTATGGGTACGACTGCTTTTACAAGGTCAAAAGAAAATGGTAAATGATATGGGTATTGATAGTAATTTTACATGGAACGGATATACAAGAACGTGTTTTTTTCTCAGATCTTAACACATGTCTCTCCTTTGCCGAAAAAATACGGGCACAGAACACGCACCAGCAAACTGCGTTTTCCCAAGTTTATGTCACGACTTATTGCATTCCTGAGAAAGAAAAATAAATGATGGAACAAACAATCAGTGAGGTAGAAAACTTAACTAAGACAGTTAATTTCAACGAAGGTGGTGGCAGTGATGTTGAAGCAGGCATACAGTTTATTTACCACATGCGAGAGCACTTGGTTGATATTGGAATTGCAACAGTATATGGTCTAGTTGTATACGCAATATTTTTATGGATTACTAAAACAATAAAGGGGTAAATAATGGCCGTAAAGGGATTTAGAAAACCAAAATCAAGTGGAGGAAAATCAACTCCAAAAAACAAAGCATTATACTCAAGAGTTAAATCCGAAGCAAAACGTAAGTTTGATGTGTATCCTAGTGCTTATGCAAATGCTTGGCTTGTTAAAACATACAAGAAAAGAGGCGGAACTTACTAATGGCTAAACCACAGGGCGGTTTGACTAAATGGTTTAAAGAAGATTGGCGCGATGTAAAGACAGGAAAAAAATGTGGTCGGTCCGGTAAAGAAAAAAAGAAAAGACCATATCCTGCTTGCAGACCTGCCGCCGTTGCTGGTAGAATATCAAAATCAGAAGCTCGTAAGAAAACAGGATCGGGTAAAGTCAAATGGTCTGTAACAGCTTCGGGTCGTAAACGTAAGCCAATGAGAAAAACAAAGAAAGCATAATGGCAAGAAAACCGGACAAACAACCACCTAAGACTAAAAAGTATTACCGCTCCACCAAGTCCGGTGCGGGTATGACAAAGGAAGGTGTTGCCAGATATAGGCGTGAAAACCCTGGCAGTAAGTTAAAAACAGCGGTTACGGGTAAGGTTAAAAAAGGCAGTAAAGCTGCAAATAGACGTAAATCATATTGTGCAAGATCATTAGGTCAGTTGAAAAGAAGTTCAGCAAAGACAAGAAATGATCCTAATTCAAGAATTAGACAAGCAAGAAGAAGATGGAAATGTTAATATATGAGGAAGGTTCGCAGGGGTGCCTGCCTTCCTCACCAGTTATGAGGGGTGTTTGGTTTCTTTTTTAACTTAATACTTATTTTAAAATGAATACTAATATTTGATGATAATGCCAAACACCTCTCCCCAAACAAAGGAGTTACTATGCTAGGACTAGGAAGTATAATAGGACCAATAGGTTCATTAGCCAGTACATGGCTACAGGGGCGTGTTGATAAAGCTAAAGCAGAAACAGATGTTAAGGTAGCTAAAGCCAAAGCCGAAGCAAAGGTTTATGAGACGGAAGCAACATCTAGTTTTCTTAATGAGCAAGCTCTTACAAATCAAATGGGTGAAAGTTGGAAGGACGAATTTTGGAGCCTGATTTTTGGGGCAATCCTTGTGGCCTCCTTCCTGCCTTGGACACAACCATTTGTTAAGGAAGGGTTTGTTTTCTTAGAACAATCCACGCCAAATTGGTTCGCCAACATGTTATATATAATAATAGGAAGTTCATTTGGATACCGCTTTGGTAAGCAAGGCTTACAGATGATAAACAAGAAAGGTAAGTAATGGCTGTTAGAAAAATAAAAAAAGTAATCAAAGGTTTAAAAAAAGCATCTAAGTTACATGCAGCACAGGCTAAAACGCTTGGGTCAATAGTAAAAAACAAAAAATCAAAAGGTTATAAAAATAAATAATGAGCGAAACTTATCACTTTCTAGAACATGTTAAAAAAATAATTGCAAGTAAGCGTTCTCAGGTGCTTGACATCTTATCTTCGGATGGTGTAAAGAATATGGAACACTACAAGGAACTTATGGGAAACCTAAGTGCCTTAGAATATATTGAACAGGAACTCAAGAGCCTGCTAAATAAACAGGAGCAAATGGATGAATAAATCTTCAGCGGTAGATATAAAACCCGCATATGTAAACTCAAATGATCTAGTTTTAGATCCAAAACTTATAGCAAAACCTTTATTAGAGAGAATGCCTACACCGACAGGGTGGCGATTATTAGTATTGCCATACAAAGGTAAGGGTAAAACAGAAGGTGGCATAATACTTCCCGACAAGGTTGTGGAAGAAAACCAAATATCTACTCAAGTAGGATATGTTTTAAAGATGGGCCCTCTTGCCTATAAAGATAAAACAAAATTTGAAACCGGACCGTGGTGTCAGGAAAAAGACTGGGTAATATTTGCACGTTATGCTGGATCACGTTTTAGAATAGATGGTGGCGAAGTAAAAATTTTAAATGATGACGAGATATTGGCAACAATAGCAAACCCTGAAGATATATTACATTGAGGATAAAATGGCAGAACAACAAGCTGAATTAGATTTAGAAGTAGAACCAAGACAAGAAAGCGTAGAGATTGAAGTTGACGAAAAAGGCGACAAACAGGAAACTTCCTCTAATGTCGAGGTTGAGCAAGATAATGAACAAGAGCAAGCGGTATCCGAATCGAAGAAACGTATTGATCGCCTTACTAAAAAAATGCGTGAAGCAGAAAGGCGTGAACAAGCTGCTATCGATTATGCTAAAAAGGTAAAGCAGGAAGCAGATAGCCTTAAAGGGCGTTTAAAAACGCTAGACCAAGGATATGTTACAGAGTATTCCCAAAGAGTAGATAGTGAGTTAGCTTCTGCTGAAGCGTCTTTAAGACAGGCAATGCAGTCAGGAGACACAGACGCTACTATTGAAGCTCAAAAGAAGTTATCTGAATTATCGGTAGCTAAAGAACGTGTTAGGCTTGCAAAAGCGCAACAACCTTCAGAAGAGACAGTGCAGGAAGCGCCTGCAGTGCAACCACAACAGCCAGCACCTCAGTATCAACAACCGCCACAACAAAAACCTGACCCAAAAGCTGAAGGCTGGGCTCAGAAAAATAATTGGTTTGGTCAAGACGAGGCCATGACTTATGCTGCTTTTGGTATACATAAAAAATTAATTGAAGAAGAAGGGTTTGACCCGAAGACAGATGAGTACTATAGTGAATTAGACGAGCGATTGAAGACAGAGTTTCCTCATAAGCTTGGCAATAACGGAGATGGAAGCCGAAGACCCGCCCAAAATGTAGCTTCCGTTACAAGAACCGCTAAAGGAACAGGGCGCAAAAGAAGAGTCAAGTTAAACGCCAATCAGGTTGCAATAGCAAACAAGTTGGGGGTACCACTTGAAGAATATGCAAAATACGTTAAGGAGTAAATAAATGTCAGAAACAATTACAGAAATAGATGTGAACGGCGTAGATCGCACTCCTCGCGCTAATAAGACTAGAGACAAGCAAACGCGGCGTAAGCCTTGGGCACCGCCGTCAATACTAGAAGCACCGCCTGCGCCCGATGGTTATCGGCATAGATGGATACGAGCAGAAGTTCGAGGCTTTGACGACACGAAGAATATTTCTTCTAGATTGCGTGAAGGTTATGAATTAGTTCGTAAAGATCAATACCCGGATTTTGAAGCTCCGGTTGTAGACTCAGGTAAATATGCAGGTGTTTTTGGACAAGGAGGTCTAGTCCTTGCAAGAATACCAGAAGAAACGATCCAAGAGAGAAATGAGTATTTTAAGGAAAAAACTCAAGATCAAATGGATGCAGTAGATTCTGATATGATGCGAGAAAATTCTCATTCAACCATGACGATTAGCAAACCTGATCGTCAATCAAGAGTAACTTTTGGTGGTCCTAAGAAATGATCACCTGCTATTTAAAAAGGAGACAATAAAAAATGGCAAACACTTTAACTGGTGGCTATGGTCTTCAACCAATTGGTTTAGTGGGTAGTGCTATATATAATAACGGCACAACTCAGTATGAGATTGCAAGTAATTACACAACAGCTATATACAACGGCGGGATCGTAGTTCCAGCCTCTTCAGGAACAATCATAATATCAGATCAAGCGATTGCTCCTCTAGGTGTATTAGGTGGTGTAAACTATGTGGACTCAACAACAAAAAAACCAACTTGGCTGAATTACTGGCCCGGATCAAACAGCGTTAGCGTTGACACAAATCATCCTGTCAAAGCTTATGTTTACGATAATCCTATGCAATTGTTTAAAGTTGTTGCAGATGGAACTAATACTGACAGAGCTACTGCTTTAGCTGACATTTTTACTAATTGTGATATGGCAGCCGTAAACGGTGGTAGTACAAATACCGGTAAATCTTCCGATATGTTAGATATTAGTTCAGCGAATACAACAAATACACTTGATGTTAGAATTGTAGGTCTTGTAGACGACCCTGCAAATGCAGATTATTCTGCTGTTGGACATCAATACATTGTTAGGCTTAACGGTCACTTTAACAGCGGTACTACCATTGCAGTTGGTACTTACGCAACAACTGGTATATAGGAGAGCATAAATGGCAATATCTAGAGCACAACTAGCAAAAGAGCTAGAACCTGGTTTAAATGCACTCTTCGGAATGGAATATGACCGTTATGAGAATGAGCATTCAGAAGTTTTTGATGAAGAAACTTCCGATAGAGCATTTGAAGAAGAAGTGATGTTGGCTGGTTTTACTACAGCACCTGTGAAAGAAGAAGGTTCAGCAATAACTTTCGACTCTGCACAGGAGACATATACAGCTCGTTATACAATGGAAACTATCGCATTAGCTTTCTCTATTACAGAAGAAGCTATTGAAGATAATTTGTATGATAGGTTAGCGTCTCGCTATACTAAAGCTTTGGCAAGATCAATGGCACAAACTAAGCAAATTAAGGCTGCGTCTATTTTAAACAACGCATTTAGCACAGCATTTCCAGTTGGAGATGGAGCTGCTTTATGTTCATCAGCGCACCCATCTTTAAGCGGAAATCAAAGAAATCAGTTAAGTACTCCTGCGGATCTTAACGAAACTTCTCTTGAGCAGATGCTAATTGATATTTCGGGTATCACTGACGAGCGTGGTTTAAAAGTTGCAATCAGAGGCACAAAACTGATTATTCCAAAAGAACTTCAGTTTATTGCTGAAAGATTGATGGCAACTAATTTGCGTGTTGGTACAGCAGATAATGATCTTAACGCAGTAAAGAGCATGGGTATGCTCCCACAAGGCGCTGTTATCAATCATTTCTTAACTGACACTGATGCGTATTTTATTAAAACTGATGCACCTAACGGCTTTAAATTATTTAACAGAAGCCCAATTAAGACAGCTATGGAAGGCGACTTCGATACAGGAAACATGAGATTTAAGGCAAGAGAAAGATATTCTTTTGGCGTATCTGACTGGCGTTCTGTGTTTGGCACAGCTGGTGCTTAAATAAATTTTTTAACAAGTGTAAAAGGGCGGCTTGCTAGTCGCCCTTTTTTATTATATAGTTTAGAAAACCTTGACTACAATAATGTAGACATTTGCCACGACAAGGAGAAATAACATGGCTAACACAACTTTTTCAGGACCAGTTCGTTCAGAGGGCGGCTTTACTTCCGTAAGTAAAAGCTCAACAACTGGTGCTTTTACAACGCTCTCAAGCATTAGCTCTACCGGAGTTGCTGCGTTTAACGCTAATACACTTTCTACAGAAGCAGGAACCGGCATAACAGGCGGAACCGGCACTATTTATAGAAGTTCTGTAATTAGGGAAGGTGGTATTATTAAAACAAGCATTCTTATTGATTTAACTGGTTTAAGATCAACTGCATCAGGAGACATCATCGGTGTTAACGGTACATCAAATGTATGTCATATTGGACAAATCACAGCCGCAGGAAACGGCACAATTTTAGCAGGTCGTATGACTTGTTTTGAAGCACCTGCTGGCGGTGATCCTGACATCAACGTACACTCTGCAACAGAGGGAACAGGCGTTGAAGATGGAGCTATATCTAGTTTGACTGAAACTTTGTTACTTAACAACGGAGATTCAACATTAGGTAAAGTTGGTATATTTGCAGCTGTTCCTGCGGCAGATGAGTTTTTATATTTAACTCTTGGCGATACAACAGACGCTGATTATACCGCAGGTAAATTGTTAATAGAATTATTTGGCTACGAAGCATAGATTAGGAGGTAAACATGGCTGATGCGGTTACAACGCAGACAATTGTCGATGGTCCTAAATATGCTGTTTTAAAACTAACCAACATAAGTGACGGAACGGGTGAAAGTGCTGTCACAAAAGTAGATGTTAGCGGTTTAGCTGAAAGTGCAAATGGCGTGACATGTACAGGTGCCACCATACAAAAAATATGGTGGCAATGTACGGGCATGAAGGTAAGTATTTTATTTGATGCCTCAACAGATGTTTTAGCTATTCAACTTGGAGAAAACCAATCAGGACATCACGATTATACATCTTTTGGTGGTTTAATAAACAACGCGGGATCTGGTAAAACAGGTGATATAAATTTTACAACAGTAGCTCATTCAAGTGGTGACACATACACTGTAATTTTATATCTTAGAAAAGAATTTTGAGAATGGCTCAAAAAACTGAATATAAACTTGAGGTTGCTTTGGCACGTTTGGAAGAACGTGTTGAAGCCCTTCAAGAAGATATGAAAGAAATGCGTTCTGACATGGGTCAATTAACAGAAACAGCTAGTCGTTGGCGAGGTGCTTTTTGGGTTATGATGGGCGTAGCAGGGGGTATTGGAGTCCTTGCAAATTTAACAATAAATTGGTTTAAATAGGAGAATAAAATGGCAATGAAGAAAGTACCTGCAAAAAGTAAAGGTTTAAAAAAACTACCTACAGCGGTTCGTAATAAAATGGGTTTTATGAAAAAAGGTGGACCTGTTAAAAAGAAAAAAGGATATGCTAAAGGTGGACCCGTTAAACCTAAAAAAATGATGGCCGGTGGTGCTATGAGAAAAAAAGGTTACGCTAAAGGCGGTAAGGTAACACCTAAAAAAATGATGGGTGGGGGCGCTATGCGAAAGAAAATGATGAAAAAAGGCGGAGCCGTTAAAAGCAAAAAATAATGCCGTACCTTCAAAGTAATATCCCTCATTTTAAATGTTGGGTTAGAAGGGAATATACCTGTAATCATCAAAAGTATCATGGAGAGTTTTTACACGCCATGGCTATAGCGGTTACTACTATTCCTAATCGTTGTTTAAGTTTTCAACTTGTTTTTACAGGTTGTGAAACAGATGGAACAAAAAACCCAAATGTTCATGGTGGAGCTATGTGGGCAAGAATGCCTATAACAGCTTTAATGGCAGATATAACCGTTGAAGAATGGCCAACACCTATGGCAACCCATGATGCTCAACCTTGGGATTGTGCTTCTCACACGCATGCTGTTTATACCATGGACAGAGCTACTCCTTGCCCTTGGTTAGCTAAAATAGGTGGAGAGATGTACCCTGCAAAATATTTATTTACAGTTGATTATACCGACAGTGAGATAGCGGATGATCCTGCCCAACACAAACAAAGTCATGTAATGTATTTATTGGACGCGGGTGAGTGGACAGGTAATCTTGTAGCATTGCCAAATAATCGAGTTCGTGTTACACATCCAGCATGGTTTGAAACAGGACAAGGGGCACCAGATTTTTTACCTTCGCAGTATATACATTACTCCAAATCTGATTTAGACTATACACTAGACGTAAATAAAATTTTTGATAACTTGTACAGCGAGGAATAAATGGCTTTATCAGCATCAACTAATTTTGAACCTGCGGTCGACGAGTATATAGAAGAAGCCTTTGAACGATGTGGTTTAGAGGTAAGAACAGGCTATGACCTTAAAAGTGCTAGAAGGTCTTTAAATTTAATGTTGGCTGAGTGGGCTAACCGCGGTTTAAATCAATGGACAATTGAACAAAGAACACAAACGGTAACAGCAGACGACACCGAATACTCTTTGGGAACTGATGTCATTGATATACTATCTGTTGTAGTTAGAAGAGGTAGCACAGATTTTAATATGGCTCGTATTAGCCGGGACGTTTACTCATCTATACCTACTAAAACAACTACGGGTAGACCTACTCAATTTTTTCTTGATCGGCAGATAACTCCTAATCTTAAAATTTGGCCAGCTCCTGAAAACAGCACAGATGTTATACGTTACGATGCTTTAACTAGAATGAATGATGCGGACGCAGCTCAAAACACCTTAGAGATACCTTTTCGATTTTATCCTTGTTTAACAGCAGGTTTAGCCTATTACATTTCACTAAAAAGAGCACCCGAAAGAATACAACTTTTAAAAAACGTGTACGAAGAGGAATTTGACAGAGCTATGGCTGAAGACAGAGATAGATCTTCTTTTAATATTACTCCAAGTATGGATTATTATAAGGTGGGATAATGAGTTTCTCTTCAGGAAAAAATGCTTATTTTATTTCCGATAGAAGCGGCTTAAAGTTTTCGTATAAACAAAAAGTAAAAGAGTGGAATGGTTCTGTTGTAGCTAAATCTGAATATGAGTCAAAACACCCACAATTAAACCCAAGACCAAAAAAAGCTGATGCACAATCTTTAAGAGATGCTAGACCATCTAGAACAGAACCTGCCGTTTTAGTTTTATTAAGACTTAATCCTTTTACAACCGGTACAGCGGGTCAGGCAACAACTACAATAACAGTTCAAGAACATGCTCACGGTCGCGCTGTTTCTAGCTCAGTTCGTTTTAGAAGCGTAGCCCCTTTTGATGGAATAACGTCCGCTATTATGGAAAATTCTTCTGGATATTCTATAGCGAGCGTGGTAGATGAAAACAATTACACTGTTTCTGTATCCGGAACGGCTGTTACAGGTTCTACAAAAGGTGGTGGTAGTATAGCCTCTGCTGGACCAGTTACTTTGGAGAATTAGATGAGTTACACATTAACAACATTACGAACATCTATCCAAGATTATACGGAAAATGATGAAACAACTTTTGTTAATAATTTAAGAAACTTTATAAGATCAACAGAAAACCGTCTTTTTAAAATGATTGATTTTGAGGTTTTTCGTAAGAATGTTACAAGTGCTACAACTTCTTCAGACAGATTCTTATCTGTTCCAACAGACTTTTTCTCACCTTTTAGTTTATCTATTACAGTCTCAAGCAATCTAACATTTTTGCTTGAAAAAGATGTAAATTTTCTTCAAGAATATCATCCTAATCCATCTGTAACGGATGTTCCTAAGTACTATGCACGATTTGACGTAAACAATTTTATATTATCCCCTACACCTAACAGTAATTATCCCGTTGAACTACATTATTATTATAGACCCACAAGTTTAGCTGACAGTACTGTTCAATTAACTGTTGCTTCGGCATCAAGTTTTTCAGTGGGAGAAACAATAACAGGTTCCTCTAGTGGTGTAACAGCTACCATTGAAAGTAAAAACGATAGTGACAACAAACTAACAATTATTGTACCAACAACTGGGTTTACAAACGGAGAGACAATAACAGGTTCTAATACTTCGCATAGTTCTGCCATATCATCTATATCAAGTGATACTACTACATCCTGGTTAAGTAAAAACGCATTAAACGCATTACTTTACGGATCGCTTTCAGAAGCGTATATATTTATGAAGGGTGAACCAGATGTTATACAATTATATGAAAAAAGATTTATGGAAGAAGTTAGTAGACTAAAAGATTTTGGCGAATCCAGAGAAAACAATGATGCTTATAGGCAGGGGTTACCCCGTAGGCAGAGAACATAGGAGATAGATTATGGCAACCTCAAATGCAGCAACCAACTATTTAGAGAGAAGATTATTACATTATATTTTTAAAAATAATTCTCTTACTTTTAATAGTCCAGGTGACAATATTTATGTAGGACTAGCAACAGCCGTATCTGCCGCTGAAACAGGTTCAGTAACAGAAGCAAGTTTTGGTGGATATGCCAGACAAAATGTTACAGCAGCTAATTGGACAACAATAGGTGCTGACTCAACAGATACACAGACAGCAAAAAATACAAATGCAATTGATTTTCCAGCTAAGACAGATAGTGGAACACAAACAATAACTCATGTGATTATAACTGATGCAAGTTCAAGTGGTAACACATTGTTTGTTGGAGAATTAGATGTACCTAAGACATTAGCAGAGGGTGACATATTTAGAATTAACGCAACAAACTTGAGTATTGAGTTGAAGTAATGGCTTTAGAAATACATGATAGAGTAAAAGAAACCACAACCACTACAGGCACTGGAACATATACGTTAGCTGGTGCAGTAAGTGGGTTTGAGACTTTTACTGCTAATCTTGATAATAGCGATACGACTTACTATGTTTGTACAGATAACACTGACTTTGAAGTTGGTTTAGGTACGTTTACATCTTCTGGAACTACATTATCTAGAGATACGATACTAGCAAGTTCTAACTCAAATAATGAAGTTAACTGGTCATCTGGTACAAGAAGTATTTTTATGACATATCCTGCTGACAAGGCAGTATTTAAGGATGCAAGTAACAATATAAACGGCACATTTGTAGGTAATATTACTGGTAATGTAACAGGAAATACTTCTGGTACTGCGGACACTGTAACAGGTGCAGCACAAACCAACATTACATCCTTAGGAACGCTTACGGCTCTTACTGTGGATGATGTGGCGATAAATGGAAAAGTTGTAACGCTTACAGGCTCTTCTAGTGACACTGCTACATTAACAGCAGGAACAAATGGCACATTAGATATTGTAACAACAGATGCAGGGGGTGCTAGTGCTAACATACAGATTACGGCAGATGGTACAGCAGAACTCGCAGGAACAACTGTTACATTAGACTCAAGTGGTGGTATTACATTAGATGCAGATGGTGGTACAATAACATTTGCAGATGCTGGTTCTTCATTAGGTACAATTACTTCTGATGGATATACAGGAAATGTTGTTGGAAATTTAACAGGCAATGTTACAGGAAATACAAGTGGCACAGCAGCAACAGTAACAGGTGCGGCACAAACTAATATTACATCAGTTGGAACTTTATCAAGTTTAGCAACATCTGGTGACATAACTGTAGGTGATGACTTATTTGTTTCTGGTGGTTTGATTGATCTTAAAAATGATGGTGCTTTTGTTTCTCAGATAAAATTTTATTGTGAAAGTTCAAATCAACACGCACAAACACTTATTGGTGCACCACACAATCAAACTGCAACTAATACACTTACACTTCCAGATGGTAGCAATGGTACTCTTCTTTCAACAGTTTCTACTGCAACATTAACAAATAAAACTTTTGATGTTGAAGGTACTGGAAACTCAATCTCAAATATTGACGTAGCAGATTTAAAGTCAGGTGTATTGGATACTGATATTAGTAGTGTCTCTGGAAGTGATGACACGTTAGCATCAGCCAAAGCAATTAAAACTTATGTTGATGCTCAAGTTACAGCACAAGATTTAGACGTTGTGAGTGATAGTGGTACGATTGCGATAGATTTAGATAGTGAAACTCTTACTATAGCAGGTGGCACTGGACTTGCTTCAAGTGCATCATCTAATACAGTTACTTTAGCTGTGGATGCCGCTCAAACTGGTATCACATCTTTACTCGCTACAGATATAAAAATTGGTGAAGACGATCAAACTAAAATAGATTTTGAAACAGCCGATACAATTAACTTTTATGCTGGAAATGAAAAACAACTTGTTCTTACTAATGGTGCATTAACACCTGGCACTAATGCAATTGTTGATCTTGGAACAGATGCTCTTGAATTTAAAGATGCATACTTTGATGGCACAGTTGAAGCAGATGCGATTACGATTGGTGGAACAGCTTTAGCAGAAGTCATATCTGATACAACAGGTGCTATGTTTTCAAGTAATACAGAGACAGGTATTACTGTTACCTATCAAGATGCAGATAATACAATAGATGTTGTTATAGATGCAGCACAAACAACAATTACATCTTTACTTGCTACAGATATAAAAATTGGTGAAGATGATCAAACTAAAATAGATTTTGAAACAGCCAATACAATTAATTTTTATGCAGGAAACGAAAAGCAATTAATACTAACTGATGGAGCATTGACTCCGGGTGCTGATAACATTTTAGACCTTGGTAGTAGTGGTGTTGAATTTAAAGACGCATATTTTGACGGAACAGTAACTTCAGATGCTTTTGCTGGCCCGTTGACAGGTGACGTAACAGGTAATGCAGACACAGCTACAGCACTAGCCGCAGGTAGAACTATTGGAATGACAGGAGATGTTGTTTGGACATCTGCAAGTTTTACTGGTGCAGGAAATGTAACAGGATCAGCCACAATACAAGCAGGTGCTGTTGAAAATTCTATGTTGGCAGACGATGCAGTTGGTGCTGATGAACTTGCATCAAACGCTGTAGTTAACGCAAGTGTAGCATCAGGTGCGGCAATAGCATTTAGTAAGATGGCAAACTTAACAACAGGAAGAGCCTTGGTATCAGATGGTAGTGGTGATGTTTCAGTAAGTGCTGTTACAGCAACAGAAATAGGTCACTTAGATGGTGTGACATCAGCAATACAAACACAGATAGATGCAAAGACAACAGCAACAGCAGCGTCTAATGAAGCAACAGCATTAGCAATAGCGTTAGGATAAAATATGGCAAACACATTTAAAGTAGTTACTTTTGCAGCAGAACCCAATGCAGCAGGAACAGAATATGTTGTGTATACTACGGCAGGAAGTACAACAACGATTATTCTTGGATTTTTGTTGTGTAATATTCATACATCTCAAGTTACAGCAACTGTTAGATTAATTAGTGATACAACAAAAACAGGTGCTACTGGTGATGCAAATAACGGAACAAGTGTGCTTGTTAAAAATATTCCAATTCCAGCAGGCAGTTCTGTAGAGATTATGGCAGGAAACAAAATTGTATTAGAAACAACAGATCAAATAGATATTGATTGTAGTGTAGCTGACAAGTTAAGTGGCACGATGAGTATTATGGAGATAACCTAATGCCGTATATAGGTAACACCGCACCTAATAATTTTGTATCGGTAGTCAAAGACTTATTTAGTGGTGATGGAAGCACAGTAGCTTTTACATTGTCTAAAGCATCAACAACCAATGGTGTTGCAGTCTTTGTAGAAAACGTAAGGCAAGAACCTACAATAGCGTATGCAGTCAGTGGTACAACATTGACATTTACTGGTGCACCTGCAAGTTCTAGTGGAAATAACATTTATGTAATGCACCACAACGCACCTGCAAGTACAGTAACACATCCTGCTGCACAGCCTTTGACTGCTACAAGTGGTGCTTTTACTGCAAAGTCATCAGTAGATATATCTAGTTCTGGAAATGCCATAGATTTAAAACTAAGTGGCACAACAATAGGAAATGTTGGTGTTATATCTGACAGAGTTTATTTAACGGCTGAAGGAAGTCATGGTGTTGTACTTGATGCAAGTGCTAATGATTTTTTTCCGTGCAGTACAACAGGTACAGATAACGATAATAATATAGATTTAGGTCATAGTGCTGCTCGTTGGAAATCTGTTTATGTTGGTACAGATATTAGAATAGGTGGAACTGGAACAGCAAACGCATTAGATGACTACGAAGAAGGCACTTGGACACCCGGTTTTTCTGCTTTAGGTGATTCAGGAAGTACCATAACTGCAGCAGATTATACAAAAGTTGGAAGAATAGTACACCTATTTTTTAATATTACCATTGTATCTACTTCTGATACTTCACCTATTCAGATTAGTGGGTTACCTTTTGATGGCGATGGTAATAAAATACAAACTCAACCCAATCCTTTCAACAATGTAGGAGCTGGTGACCTTGTACCTTACGTTCAAGGCACATCAATATTTTTTGGTAAATCTGATACTTTTGCTGACACTACTTATGCAAATGCATCTGGTAAATTTATAAGAGGTAATATTACTTACCAAGTATTATAGAGGAATACTCTAGTGGATTGCTAGAGTTGGAAGAATAAAAAGGAATAACATATGCCATACATAGGAAAATCACCACAGTTTGGAGTACGAAATAGATTTGTATATGTTGCATCAAGTGGTGCTACATCCGTAAGTGGTGCAGATGCCAATGGAGCAACACTGACATTTACAGATGGTGCATTTGTAGATGTGTATCTTAATGGTGTATTACTAAAACCTACAACAGATTATAACACAAGTACTGCTAACACGATAGCAGGTCTATCAGCCTTAAATACAAGTGATGAAGTAACTGTAGTTGTCTACGATGTGTTTACAGTAGCCGATGCAGTCAGTGCTACAAGTGGTGGTACGTTTAGTGGTGGAGTTAACATAGATGGTGCTGTAACAATTAATGAATCTAGTGCTGACGTAGACTTTAGAGTAGAGTCAAATGGAAATACTCACATGCTTTTTGTTGATGGTGGCAATGATAAAGTAATGATTGGGTTAGAAACACCTGAAGTATTTAACGGCACAACGCCACCTTTACAAATAGAAGGTGTTGATAATAATAAAGCATCTTTATCTATTACAAGAAATTCTAATGATAATGGTCAACCTCTTTTAATATTTAGTAAGAGCAGAGGAACAGCCGTTAACTCTGATACCATTGTCGCAAGTGGTGATATTATTGGAGAAATGGTTTGGTTAGGTGCTGATGGAAACGACAGAAACAGCCAAGCTGCATTTATACAAGGTAAAGTAGGTGGCACTCCTGGTTCTAATGATATGCCTGGAGAGTTACTTTTTGGCACTACAGCAGATGGTGCAGCAAGTGCTACAGGTCGTATGGTTATAAATAGTGTAGGTAATGTATTTACTGGTTCTTTAAATAATGTATTTTCTGGTGATGATAGGTATGGAGCAAACTTTTTTACAAGTGGTGAGAATTCATTTAGTTCAAATGTTGCTAATACTATTTATGTTAATAGAGATAATAATGATGGTGATTTAATAAGTTTTTATAGGGCAAGAAGTGCTGTAGGAACAATATCAGTCAGTGGTAGCACAGTTTCTTATAATGCGTTTACAGGTAGTCACTGGTCAAGATTAACAGATAATTCTAAACCAACAATTTTAAAAGGCACAGTTGTTGAAACAATAGATGAAATGTGTGATTGGTATCAAGTTGAGTTTACTGTTACAGAAAAAAATGAAAATGGGGAAGATGTTGACGTAGTTAAGAAACATTCAATAACTTTACCTGATGGTAAAAAAGAAGGAGATACTATTTCCTATACTGTTCCTGAAGGAAGTCCTGCATTGATAGACAAAAATGATGTAGGTAAAACATATTCTGGAAAATTAATAAAAGAAGATGATTTTAAACACGTTAAATGTAAAATATCAGATACAGCAGACTGTACAAATGTATATGGTGTTTTTTCATCTTGGGATAATGATGATGATACAGTAAATGATATGTACGTTAATGCCGTTGGAACAGCCTTAGTTAGAATACACAAAGACCAAACAGTTTCTAAAGGTGATTTAATAACATCAAATGGTGATGGTACAGCCAAGAAACAAGATGATGATATAATTCGTAGTAAAACTATTGGTAAGGTTTTAGCAAACATTAAACAAGAAACATATAGTGATGGTTCTTATACAGTGCCATGTGCGTTATATTGTGGTTAAGGAGAATAGATGAGCAGAGCAAGAACATTCGCAGATTTAGCAACAGCATCTGAAGAAAATAATTTAGCTAATCGTAATTTAATTTGTAATGGTGCAATGAATGTCTGTCAAAGACTTGCACATTCTGGAACATTAGCTACTGCCCAAAGTGGTTATTTTTTAGATATGTGGTCTATACAAAGTAACACAGCAGCAAGAATGACTATAACACAAGATACCAATGTTCCTAGTGGACAAGGCTTTTTAAATTCTCTTAAAATTGACGTTACAACTGCTGATACAAGTGTTGCTACATCTGATATAACTTGGCTAGCATATAGATTTGAAGGGCAAAATTTACAACAATTAAGAAAAGGCACATCAAGTGCTAAAAAACTTACTTTACAATTTTGGGTAAGTTCTCCAAAAACTGGAATACATACGCTTCATTTTTTTGACCTTGCTAATTCAAGAATTGTTGCAACAACATATACAATAACTTCAGCAGATACTTGGCAATACGTTAAAGTTACTTTTCCTGCTGATACAACTGGTGCTTTAGCGGATGACAACACACACCAATTACAACTCTATTTTGGATTACTTGCAGGTACTAATTACACAAGTGGTACATTAGCTACAAGTTGGGCATCAAATACTAATGCAAATAGAATGGTAGGACAAGTTAATGTATTAGATAACACAAGTAATAACTTCTACATTACTGGTGTTCAAATGGAAATAGGAGAGGTAGCTACACCTTTTGAGTTTGAAGACCACGCAACAACTTTAGCTAAAGCTCAAAGGTATTACTACAAGACAACTGGTGCTGGTTCTTATCCATTTATTAACGAGTTACCAGCAAACAAAACTGGTTACGTTGGCAGAGTAACTTATCCACAATCAATGAGAGCAGCACCAACAATATCTTTTACAACTTGTAAGTTATTACAACCACAAACTAATTTGTCTGCTTATGATATTAATGCTGCTGGTTATATTAGTAAGGAAAGTTTTGGTTATGTATCTTGGACTGGTTCTTCAACAATAGGAAGCACTGGAGATGCTAATAAAGGCTTTTTCCATGATGATGATGGAGAATTTTGGGAGGCAAGTGCAGAACTATGAAAATATACACAGAATGTAAATATTTAAAAGACCCTATAAAACCTTCAAAAAATGATTCAATTAGTTGTAAAATAGATGGGGTGGTATGTACAGTACCTTTAGACGAAGCTAATACAGACTACGCTGAAATCAAACGACAAGTTGATGCAGGTGAACTGACTATAGAGGATGCAGATTAATGGCAATATCAAAGATAGGAAGTAATGCAACAGCATTTGCAGGTGGATTAGATATATCTGATGGTGATATAACAGTAGCTAGTGGGCATGGTGTTAGTTTTGCTGCTACAAGTGATGGCACTACTTCTACAAGTGAAATTCTTGACGACTATGAAGAGGGAAATTGGAACGCAACATTATCACCACAAACAAGTGGCAGTGTTTCAATAAGTAATGATGGTTGCCAATATGTCAAAATAGGTCAAATTGTTCATGTCAGTGGTATTGTACAAGTTAATTCTGTTTCAAGTCCTGATGGCGTTTTAAGAATGGGTGGATTTCCTTTTGCTAACGCAAATCTTGATGATTTAAGTGGTGGTGTTTTAGCAACTATACAGATACAAGCTGCTGCGATACCACCTTACAGATATGGAATGTGGATGCAGGAAGGTGACAGCACAGCAGATATATTTAATTTTACTACTGATTCTGACCAACCAAGAGGAGATGCAGCAGACCAGTTTGGTGGCAATGAAAGTATTTACTTTCAATTAACCTATAGAACTACATAAGGAGAAAACATGGCACAAGGTGACATTACAAAAGAATATGAAAATGATAAAATAGAAATAGTGCAAACTTGGGTGATACAAGTTCGTAAAGCTACAAAGATTATGGAAGAACAAGCAGATGGTTCTAAGAAAGAACTAACTCGTTCATTTCATCGTCATACATTAATACCATTTAATTCATTAAAAAGTGGTGATAATAAATGGACACATACAGCTACTGACATTAGTGGTGAAGATGCAGACGTACAGGCAATAGCTACAGCCGTATGGTCTGATACTGTAAAAGCTAATTATAAAACTTGGAAAGAAAGTCAGACTGTTTAATTATGCTTGGTTTTAGTACTTTATCAGAAAATCCTATTAGTAGTGTTAATAAGGTACTAGAACTATCAGCATCAATGACAGGTTTAGCCGTTTCATCATCTGCTGCGGCTGGTACGCTTGTTGGTGCAAGTACGATGTCTTCTTCTGCTACACAGACATCAACTGGAGTTGGGATATTTGTTAGTAGTTCAACTCTTGATTCATCTTCTGTAGCATCGTCTTCCGCTGTATTTATAAAAGGATCAACATTAGAAACAGATCTAATTTCATCTTTTGTGCAGACAACAAATGGTATTGCTATATTAGTTGGTACATCAACACAAGATTTTAACTTGACACAAACATCAACTGGTGAATTATTATTTACAGAAATTAATCCAAGTGTTACTGTGACTTACACAGAGATTACGCCAAGTGTCACGGCTACGTACACAGAGATTACACATACTGGGGACACCTGGACAGATATTATACCATAGGAGTATTAGATGGGAAGTGCTTATACAGATAATAACAAGTTTGAAAAAATAGGAACGGGAGAACAGGCAGGAACCTGGGGGACTACGACTAATTTAAACTTTGATATGATAGATAGAGCAATTAATGGTGTTAAAAGTATTGGTTTAACTGGAACTGCCAGTAGTTTAACAACTTCTGATGGCACATTAACAGATGGTCTTTTTAAAGTTTTACAATTTACTGGAAGTTTAAGTTCACTTCACACAATTACAATTAGTCCAAATGATGTTGAAAAATTATATTTTATTAATAATAATTGTGGAGCTTCAGTAAAATTTACACAAGGTTCTGGAGGAGACGTAACCATTGAAAACGCTTCAACTGCAATTATTTTTTGTGATGGAGCAGGAGGTTCTGCAAAAGTAACAAAAATAGAAACTGGCTCAGATGCGTTTACCACAGATGTTACTATCAAAACAGATGATGGTGCACTGTTAACTTTACAAACAGGTGATACAACGATTACGGATGGTGATGTTCTTGGAGCCTTACAGTTTCAAGCACCAAGTGAAGGCAGTGGAACTGATGGTGCTGCTGTTGCTGGAGCTATCGTAGCTGAAGCAGATGCAGAATTTACAGATGAGATTGCTTCTACAGATTTAGTTTTTAAAGTAGGAACCGCTGTTGCCACGGATAATGCTGCTGTAGAAAAGATGCGATTAACGCATGAAGGTGACCTTGAATTAAAAGCAGCGGATGGTGCGATACTTAAATTACAAACTACTTCAGATTCAGTTAATGATGGAAATGTCTTAGGTGCAGTAGAATTTAATGCTCCACTTGAAGCAGGTGGAACTGATGCTATAACTACAGCCGCAGCCATTGTAGCCGAATCTGATTCAGCTTTTGATGCAGCTACTAATCAAACAGATTTAGTGTTTAAGCTAGGCAGTTCCGAAGCCGCAACAGAAAAGATGAGATTGACACACGAAGGAGATTTAACTGTTTCAACAAGCTTTACTATAGGAAGTGCATCTTTAACAGAAGCAGAACTAGAAAAACTAGATGGCATTACAAATGGTGCTGTAGCTGCAAATAAAGCAGTTGTTGTTGATGGTAACTTAGATGCAGGTACATTTAGAAATATATCAGCGTCAGGAACAATATCAGCAGGCGAAGTGACAGCAACATCAGATGAAAGATTAAAGTCTGACATTAAAACCATAGACAATGCCTTAGATAAAGTAATGAATATGCGTGGTGTATCTTTTACTAAA
>MDTC01151348.1_pt1 | contig 26043 bp, 29 predicted proteins | sample 811181 | NCBI WGS metagenome assembly MDTC01 (sample SAMN05326644, study PRJNA326480) | marine metagenome | isolation source: seawater | place: Pacific Ocean: North | collected 2011
CTCGAACTCAGAACCTTCGGCTTAAAAGGCCGCTACTCTAACCAATTGAGTTATGGATCTACAAGATGGTGGATCGTACAGGAATCGAACCTGTCTCCTCGGATTAAAAGTCCGATGCTCAACCAATAAGCCAACGATCCATTTGGTGGGTGCGGTGGGGATCGAACCCACAACCCTCGGATTAAGAGTCCGATGCTCTTCCAATTGAGCTACACACCCAAACTATTGTTATGGTGGGGGTACTGAGACTCGAACTCAGAACCTTCGGCTTAAAAGGCCGCTACTCTAACCAATTGAGTTATACCCCCGTTGTGGTGGAAGCGGTGGGGATCGAACCCACAACCCTCGAATTAAAAGTCCGATGCTCTTCCAATTGAGCTACACTTCCAATAAAAAAAAGCCCGAAGTTTTTGCCTTCGAGCTTTTTAGTTAGCATTCAAAGGCCACATTAAATATGTGACCTCTTTATATAAGTCACATACTTCGATATTTTTTCTTAGATTTTAACTTTAATACTAACATTTTTTCTTTCCTTATATTTGTTTCTTTATCTTATGGTGTCATTATAGTCTTTATTCTTTATTTTGTCAACAACTTTTTTAAAAAAAATTCAATTATTTCAATAAGTTATACTAAATTTAGGGATGACTTCTCCCTGCGATTTTTTCGCATAAAAAAAGCCTTGAAGTTAATATTCTCCAAGGCTTTTAAAATAAAAAAACCCAGAGAATATTTGTTTCTCTGGGCTTTACTATTTTTAAATTATAGAAACACCAAAAGAAACAAAACATTGTTTGCTTTTTTGTTTCTTTTGTTTTAATTCTTGAACTAGCACTATAATTTCCCTTTTTATACGATTTATTATATTATATTTTTTTTACTTATGTATGTCAACCAATATTTTCTAATAATTTTAAAAATTTCACAAGCTTATTTTTTAATAGCAAAGATTCGCCTATTTTTTTATCCTAAAAAACTTCAGATATTATAATATAATTTTATACCCAACTCAATTATTTATAAAAAAATATTAAAGTTTATTTTTTTACTTCCGATAAGGAGTTGTCAGTTATTGAAAAAGGAGAAATAATGAAAAAACAACTATCAGCCTATCAAGCTGTAAAAAATGACTCTCATATGGATAACCTATCCGTTAATATACTCTCTTCAATAAAAAGATATATTAATGCTGGAATAAACTATTCCAAATATGATAGACAAACAAGGCAAAAAAGTTTAGCAAAAGCATCTAATTTATGCCTAACAACCTTAGAGCACTTAAATTTTGAAGCAGATCCTAAACTAGGGGCTAATTTAGCACAGGTTTTAAATATTTCTCATAAATTTTGTGCAGAAGAAATAAAAACAGAAAAAAGCAAAGACTTTTCTGATATTTTTAAGGCACTTGATTCTTTAATTGACATTTCTAAATAAAAACAGGAGAAAACTATGTTAACAATTAACAATAAATCATCATCATTAGCAGTACAAAACATTTTAAATAGTATTACCAATGATATCGAAACAACATCTGCAAGACTATCAAGCGGTAAAAGAATTTTATCGGCAGCAGACGACCCAGCAGGAATTGCAATTGCTTCAAGAATGAGAAGCGATATTTCATCATACGGTGCAGTATCTAAAAATATCGATTCTGGTATTTCTTTATTAGAAGTAACAAATACTGGACTTAACTCTGCAACTGAAATCTTAACAGAAATGAAAACACTTGCAGTTCAGTCCTCTAACGATTCTTTATCTGCGGATCAAAGAAACTCTATACAAACTGCATTCTCTGAATTACAATCACAGTATGACGAAGTTATTAGCGGTTCAGAACTTTTTGGTAAAAACCTTATTAGTGCGGGTGGCACTGATGTTGATTTCCAGACAGGTATAGAGGCAGGTGACACCTACACGGTAGCGGCCGCTGATGCAAGTTCTGCAACACTTGGTGTTGATTCAGCTACTATTCAAGTAGATAGTATTGCAAATTCACAAGCAGCTATTACAGCTATAGATAGTGCAATGGACACAATCGGTGTCAATCAAGCAGTCATGGGAGCTAACCAAGCTGCACTTGAAAAACGCTCTAGTTTCGTTTCAAACCTAACAGAAAATATTGAATCTGCTAGAAGCCGTATTGAAGATGCTGATATTGCAAAAGAAACATCAAGATTAACAGAGCTTCAAACAAAACAACAGTTAGCAACAAGCATGTTATCTCTTGTTAATTCATTCCCAAGAAATGCACTTAACCTTCTTGGTTAATATTAAGCCATAACTTAATAATTTTAAAAGATCCGCTTTAGGATCTTTTTTTTATTCTATTATCTTATAAAATATTAATTTATTTCTACACAATAAGGATGCAAAAAAATGAAAAACAAAGAAAAAGTACAAAACGAGATAAAACTATACATTTTACTTATAACAAGTATAATAGTAATATTTTCTTTATATTTTATCACCTTTAACGATATGAAAGAAAAGCGAGTCAATCACAAAGAGATGAATGAAAGAAAGCTTCTTATTTTTGATACTTTCTCAAAAAAATCAAAACAAAATCAGCACCTTTATTCAAAATATATTGATTGTTATAAAAGAATAGAATATAGATTAGATTTGGAATATCAAGGTGATTTTGTTTATTATAATAGTGACTGCTATAATACCGCATTAAACAGTGTGAAGGAAAAGTTCGGTGAAGAAAATTCTAAACAAGTTGACATTTCTTTTAATCAATTGTTTAAAAATAAAATACCTATATAAAAACATGTCTTTATTATGGCGGTTCGGGTGGGACTCGAACCCACAACCCTTCGCTTAACAGGCGACCGCACCAACCGATTGTGCTACCAAACCATTATGGAGGAGAATATCGGATTTGAACCGATGACCCGCTGATTAACAGTCAGCCGCTCTGACCTCTGAGCTAATTCTCCAATAAGTGTGTTTTTAATACCCTCTGAACTTCATTTATAATCGACAGAGCTAAGGACGAATTGCACGACGACACGGTATTAAAAAATCTGGTGGACACGTGGGGATTCGAACCCCATCCTTCTCATTGCAAGTGAGATGCTTTCCCAATTAAGCTAACGGCCCATTTTTTATGGCGGTTCTGGTGAGACTCGAACTCACAACCCTTCGCTTAACAGGCGACCGCACCAACCGATTGTGCTACAGAACCATTTCTTTATCTTATGTGGTCATTATAATCATTATTTTTTGTCTTGTCAATAACTTTTTTTAAAAAAATTCAATTATTTCAACAACTTACATTAATTTTAGGGATGACTTCCCCCTGCGATTTTTTCGCATAAAAAAAGCCTTGAAGTTAATATTCTCCAAGGCTTTTTTTATGGCTTTTTACCTTAGAGAATTATTCCCTAAGGTGTTTTTTATTTTTAATCAACACATAGGGAATCGGCAATGTTGGCATTCGCCGCATTGCTATTATTAAAATTATTATTTAAGTTAATTAATAAAAACATTTAATTTTCCCTTTTTTAGTTTATTTATCTTCTGTTATTATAACCTTTATTTTTAAAAAACTCAAGAGTTTTTTAAACCACTTTTATTTTTCACACCCCCACCTTCATAACTGTACTCTTCTATAGCACCAAGTATTTTTTCTAAAAATTTATTTTTTTGGTGTTCTTTTAAAACCTTATCTTTTTCTACTGGATGAATTGACACTTTAGAGCTACTTAACGGGCTATCTAAAAAAGAGTTAACCCTACCAATCATTTTTTGAGCCTCGCCCTTATCATTAAAAGAAAATATATATCCACCACCCTCGTTCAATGTTGGGTATGAATTTGATTTGGCAACCCTATCTAACACTTCTTTTTCTGATAATGATAGTTTATCCTTATTTACCTCTACATAATAAGCAATATGATCAGGAAGACCATCTAAATGTTCCTTTGCCTGACCATACTCTTCTTCTGTATACCTACCATACTTTTCATCCAGAACTTTTTCTCTGTTTATTTTCTCTTTATTAAATTCTCTTTTTAATAAAGCAAAACTATTATTTAACTCTTCAATATATTTATCATCTACCTTTCCTGCAACTCTTCCTACAAGAGCATCATGAAAATCTCTAAAACCAACATCAGATATTGATTTTATATTCACTTCCACTATAGGAGCATAATTTGAATTAAACATTTCATCTGATATTTTATCAGCTATTCTCAAATAGTCAGCAACAGCATTATTTTCTTCAGCTAAATACCTATTTATTCTAACATAATCATTTATATTAATATCTAAATCAAATCCATCATCATCCATATAAAGTTCTATAACATCCGCATCAGAGTATTCTGACAATCTATAAGATAATCTTTCTTCTAATGAAGTGATACTATCTTTTTTTCTTGCCTCATACATATCAACAACCCTTTTGCTTGTTTTTATATCAAATAGCATAATTAACCCCTCTTCTTTTTTATATAGTATATCACAATATTGTTTGATATTTTCTAAACTAAATATAAAATAACCACAACAACAGAAATAAAAATTGCATAAAATATTATTCCTTGTTCTAATTTTTATACCCTCACTTTTACATTCTTTAGAATGCAATGACTTTAATTTTTCTAATTTCGAATCTATTTTTGAAAACAATAAAGAAGGTATGTACAAAAACCCATTCCTACCAGACAGGTGTTTTTTATTAACTTTCGACAACTCTAAAGAAATACCCGATCAAGTATTAGATTTCACCCCAACAGATATGCACAGCACCTTGCTTTTTTATTATGAGCAAAACTCTCTTTTTGTAACTCATGTAAAAAACAACAACTTCTACTTTAATATTTTTAATTTCATAAAGGATTCTAACACACTAAAGTTTGTTGAAATTGCATCAAAAAAACATAGCTTAATACAAAAATACAAACCTTTAATTTGGTTTATTCATGAAATATATCACCTAAAAGATTTAGATTTTAAAAAAGATTATATCTACGATGAAGCGGATGCCGATCTTTTTGCTGCACTCGTTATTTACAAAACATACAATATAAGTATGGACGAATTAAAACGTTTAATTGTTTCCCTTTATGATCTTCGTGTTAATGAAATCGATATAAACCTTAAAAGTGATAAGGATAAAATAGAGTCATTTGAAAAATATTATAAGAGTAAATCTCTTAAAGCCATCAAAAATATAAAATCTATAAAAAATGATGACTTTAAAAGTATTTACAATATTATTAATTAAATTCTTTCTTTAAAAGATTTATTCTTCTTTCTTTTAGGTATGTATTGTTTTTATCAATCTCGACATCTTCTAATTCTTTTATGTCCTCAATATCGTCCCTTTCTACAACATCCATTATTGCATCAACCTCAAAAGAATCATAAAGTGTTGAAAAATAATTTTTTTTACCCATCTTCATTTCTTTATCAATATAAACATTAAGCTTTATTATTGTATTATTAATAACAGCATTCCTTAATGCTACTTCAAACTGCTCCCAAAAAACCTTACTACTTTCATTTACTTTAAACATCATTTTTACATTTGGTTCATAAATTATAGAAATAGCAAATTTTTCATTTTTTAACCTATCCTTCAACTTTATATAAAATTGATAAATATTTTTTAGATATACCTTGAAACTTTTTGACTTTATATCATTTTGTAGTTTCTGAAATGTTAATAATGGAAATGCCCTTACAATGTCATCAAGACTCATTTGACATACCCTTTTAAATATAAAATTACAGCAACGATCAACAACACTTTGATCGATAAAGCCATTTTTATATTCCTCAGAGTCAATAAGACCTACCTTGAAATTCTGCTTATATGTATCCATAAAACTGTTTTCTTCAATGTAAGGTTTCGTTATCATTTGACCAATAGTCTTGTATTCATCAATATTATAATCCTTTACTAGAAAAACATCATTAATCCTCATTAATGTTTTAAACTTATCAAATGTATATAAAATTATAGGAACCAAGTAATAAATGCAATACTCATTTATGTAATAGAGCATGTAATCTTGTTGCTTTTTACTTAAATCTTTAAAAAACTCTTCCTTTTTTATACTCAAAAAATCTCTTGTTCTTCCACCACCACCAAATGCAAACACAGAGTCTGCCTCCTGAAATATTTTATCAGCAAATCTATCCTTCAATATTAGGTTTTCTGCGGCAGAGTTATTTTGCATAACAAAGCTTGACATCATTTGTAATTCTAAGCTCATTATTTTTTCCTTTTATTTTTACATCTTAGTATATCAAGATAACTTTGTGTATTCAACTTTTTTATTTTTACACTTAAATATGTTACAATAATAAAAAATATAAAATTATGTCAACTATATATACAAAAGAACTTATTGATAAAATGTATGAAAATGCCTCAAGTGAAGGACATAACATACCAAGAAAAACAAGCTATGAAGATATTATTAAAAACATAGAAGAAAAAGCACTGAAAGGCAATCATGAAAGTATCGATGATTTTCTTGATAGATTTTCAACAGATTGTAATGCAAAAAGCTCTCTTTTAGTTATCTCTACTTTTGATGATTTTTATGAAAGCTTTTTAAAAGGGAATAATGATTTAGATTTAGCCGAACAAATTGCTAGTGGCGATTTAAGGGCTATTGATCAAAACTCTTATGATAAAAATCCAAATGGTTCTCCAAATTATTTTGGTGAAAATAGCCTGTTTGAAGCTTTTCTTAATAACGATTTAATAAAAGAAGGCTCTGCAAGGTTTAAGGTTTCCCTTCTTGAAACACATGCTAATGAAGTCCCTTATGCATCGATAGGTGTTCTTTTTGAAGATAAATCTGATCGAGGCTTTCCTTTTTCTCAGTGTATTGCCACAGTTCATTTTATGGATTTTAAAAATGCACAAAGAGGATATTTACAATTAATAAAGAAAGCGAAACAATTACCCGAAGACATACAACAGGATTTTGCTGTTTTAGAATTATTAAATCACTCCAATAATACAATATCTCATAATACAAGTTCTGATGATTTTGAAAATGCATTAAAACAAATGGATAGAGGTAATATACAAAAAAATGATTTTATCCGTAATATCATAAATGCTATTGAAAATACGACCAGCTATGATTTGGATTCTATAGAATCTCCAGAAATAAAAAGAGAGGTCGGTAACAGTCTAATAGGCTTTAACCAGCCTGGAACAAATAATACAACATTAAAAACACTTACCTACTCTGCAAAAGTATCAGGTAAACCTTATGCAATACTTGATGAAGAGGGTATGTTGTTTAGAGATTTTGATGACAAACCAACGACTAAATTTTCTCAGATCAGGTTTTTAGATGAAAAAGAAGCTTCTTCTTACAGTGGTGATGGTATTATCGTTGATGCTGATAAATTTTTATCAAATCCCAAATATAAAAGTGAAGAACAAAAGTTAAAAACATCACAAAAACCTAAACACTCATAATTTTTTATAAGCCAAAAGCTCTTTAATTTTTGATTTCCTATCAGACTTTTTAGAGCTTACTGTATTTCTTCTTAAAACTGCTTTCTTTCTAAATCCCTGACCCACAATATGACTTATTATTTTTCTATCATAATGATTACTATAAATGACATTTTCTAACTTGAATATTAAATCCAGCAAAGCGAATTGCTCTTCTTTTCCAAATGACTTTTCCGAATACCTATTCTCTCCCTTATCAGAATTGTAGTAAGGTGGATCGCAATAAAAAAGACCTTTTTTATCTTCCTCTTTTTTTATTTTTTTTATAAATTCTATTGCATCGATATTTGAAAATGTAATGTTATTTTCATTTAGTATTTTGTGATATTGAAAAAGTGTTTCTTTTTTATTCTTTAAGTTAGGGAAACCTATCTCCCAGTTGTATGAAACATTAAATAATCCAGAAGAGTTTTCTCTATAAACCCCATTGAAACAATGTTGCATTAAAAAAAGAAAATATGCTGAAACCTTAATCTTATCCTTCTTTTCTATCTTTTCTTTATTAAACCTTTCTTTTATTGAATTATAGTATTCTCTTGACTGTTGTAATTTTTCTACAATTTGTTTTTTTTCTAATCCTTTTTCATTAAAACCAATTGGGATCGTTGATAGATATTCAAGCTCTATATCCTTATAAAATGAATATAACTCATTAGGTTTAGCCTTTATTGTTTCATAAAGTGCAATTATGGAATAATTAACATCATTAATGTAAAATTTTTTTATACCAATTTTTTTAAGATTATTGATGACTGAAAAAAAGGAACCAAGACCACCTGCAAAAGGCTCTGCATAATAGTACAACTCTTTCTTCTTATAAAGGTTAATAACCCTAATTAAGTCTTTTGATAACCACTTTTTACCACCTATCCATTTAAATAACTTTCTTTCCATTAGTTTGTCTCCATAATTTTTACATTATATATTTTATAAAAACTTTTACAAACTAGGTTTTTTACTCTTTGTTCTTTTAGAAAATTCACCCTCAATAGCCAATTGACTCTTTTCTTTTGAAATTCTTTCTATAGAAAAGCGGTTTTCATCACCCGAATCTATAAGACCTTTTATCTCTTTTTTAAACCTATCCTCGTCCTGCCTAAAATAATCATACACCCTTTTAAAATATTCAAATTCATTTTCACTACCTCTTTCATCATATTTCCCAGAGACAACTTCCATTCTTAATGATGGTCTTGCTAGGTATAAAAAATCATCACCTTCACCTTGATAGTCAGACTCTATATGAATAAAAGATGGTTTTTCCTTAGATAATTTTTCCTTTATTTTTGTTATTGATCGCATTCCCTCTTCTGTATACATTGTGTTTTTAAGTACCATTTTGTTATTCACACAATAATCTGATACGAAATCATATAATTCGTAACCTAAGCCTTCCCCTTTAAACATATCTGATATTTCTGTTGTTCTAACATTTAAAATACAATTACCTACCCTTTCAGCCTTTAAAAAGCCAAGATTAATACCATGATAGCTCAACTTAAAGTATATCTTTTCTTTAGTTTGCATAAAATTATCTTCCTCAAGTAATTTAAAGCCATTATATTTAGAACCAACAGAAGAGCTACCCGAAATAGACCAATAAGAGTCAAACAGTGCATGTAAAAGTTTATCCTTTTTTACAATATTAGGTGTGTCATACTTTCCAATCTCTTCTTCTTTAGGCTCTTTTATATCTATTACACTAACTTCTCCTTTCTGTATATTAAACCTCCCGTTATGTTCAGGGAATACCACCTCTCCTTCTTCATCAACAGAATATGTTGCAGCACTTAGTTCTATTTCACTCTTATCAATACCAGGTTTTGATATAAAAGGGTATCTTTCTCTTAACTTATCGATTATAGGATCAACAACAACCCTATATTTATCAAACAATTCCTCTTTTGTTTTTACCTTAAAATTATCAATCTTTTCAACTATCTCTTCTCTTTTTTTCTTAAAATATATATCGCTAATCTTTTCCACAACCTCATTGCAATCTTTTTTGAAAAACTCAAATGCCAATTTTTCCCTTTTACAAATATCTTTTACAATACCTCTTCTAACACTTTTATCTCTAATATCTAAACGACCATCTAATTCATAATCAAAAAACCTTATAAAACTTAAAAAATATTCGTCATCGTAAACAATTCGGCTTGCTCTGACCTTTTCACCACTATTTTCTACTGCAACCAACAAAAAAGCTATTTCTGAATCCCTGATTTTGCTTTTTCTTTGAAAATCATACTTTTCGTTTTCCAAACAGTAATCTATATTGCCAGTTTTAGATCGCCCAAGCCAAACATCAACACCTAACTCTTTATTTCTAGAAACCCCTTCAGGTGAATCGATGATTATTTGCAAAAAACTCTCTATTTTTTTAAATTCATCACCCATAACATATTTTGCTACAGATATTAAATCCCTTTCTTCTTTCGTCTTGCTTTTTAATGCATCAACAAAACCCCTCATATTATTACTTTGATTAAAAATTTCTCTCATCCTTTTTAAACTTTCTACTTTTTCATTATCAAAATACTTAAAATTACTTTCTTTTATCCAAAAACCATCATCAATATCAAAAGAAAAATCACTTTCTTCTTGAATTTCAAAATCAAAGTAGCTTTCTGCACTATAAGGATAACCACTTCTTGAGCTGGATGAAAAAATAGTATACCCTTGGTTTTCCCCAACAACACCGAGATCTAAATCTTGCCTTCTTTTATCAAAAAAAGGCTCTTTCATTAATCTTGCCAAACAAATATAACTTAGCGATATATTATCAATATCTGTATTATTATCCTCTCTAACTAACTCCAGTATCTCATCTTTTATTGTTTTCAATTCTTTTACCCTTTTTTGTATTTATTTTATCACATCATTAAAGTTTTTTAATTTTTAGTCGATACAATACATAACAAAATAAAACACTAAAGAGAATATTATGAAAATTAACAATAATCAGATAACAGGACTGGATAGAGTAAAACCAGACTCTCAAAACAACCCAGCTTTAGGTAATAATACAGATAATAAAAAAAACAGTAATAATGACACTGTTTCAATCAGTGTTGATCTAAAAAAATTAACCGATAAAGCGAAAGAGTCTTCAGGCATTAATCAGGCATTGGTTGATAAATATAAAGGCCTTATTGAAAAAGGTGAATATAAAATCAATAGCGAACAATTAGCAAGCAGAATATTAAAAAACCAGTTCTAATTGTTTTTTAAAATAAAAAGTGTACCATTTTTATACAGTTAAGAAAGGTACACTTATGATTAAAAAAAACCTAAAAAAAACGTTTAATTATTTCTTATATTCGCTATCCCTATCCATTCTTATAATATTTATTATTCCTACAAAAAGTGAAAAAGTTACCAACATAAAAACAAATGGTTATGAATTATTATTTGATATATCATACATATTAAATCCTTATAATTGTAACCAAACAGTTATTAGAGATACATTATTATTTTTTCCAGAAAAAGTAAGTATTGGTGATTACAAATGTATTCTTGAAGACTTTCATAAAAATAACTTTAAAAAAATAAAAATATATAAGAATTTTGGCGGTAATGGCTTTGAAGCCTACAGAATATCAAACTTTATCAGCAAAAATAATATAGAAGTATCAATAGAAGATTACTGCCTATCAGCATGCGCATTTATTTTTATGTCATCACAAAAACCCCACGCAGAAAAGCATTCAATGATCGGATTGCACCAATCCAACCTATACAAAACATTTCCTTTTTCCGACTCCTATATGATCGAAAATTTTGTCACAATATTTCGAACCAATAATAGTCAATTTAATGCACATTTGTTTAATAAAATTATCGAAGAAACAGAGTATGATGATATAAAAATACTATCCTTTAGTGAAATGAAGAAAAAACAACTTATTTTTTAATAAAACTTGCTTTTGTTTTTTATTTTTGATATTATATAGATTAAAAAAGGAAAAACTAATGGGAAAACTTATCATTGATATTGTTACATTTATATTCACTCTACCTATAAGGGTTTTCAATTTTTTAAAAATATTTATTTTAAAAAGAATGCCTAGTTATAACAAGCTTTATACTGGAAAAATAGTAGAGGTATATGATAACTATGGTATGTCTGTTTATATTATAGAAAACGAACGGGGTGAATATTTTTTATATCATCTATCTGAAGCCATTAAGTTTGAAACACCGTCTTGTTTTAGAAAGTTATATAAAGGTGAAACCGTTAGATTCAAAAAAGGTTACAAGAAAAACTTTAATGGTAAAAAATATAACATTATTTCTTATATATCACCCATTTCCTCTATAGAAAAAATATCAGGTTACATTGTTAATGCGACCAAAGAGGAAAATAAAGATCATGAAGTCAAACTATCAGTACTTGCTAAGATTGATGGTAATGACACCATTATTAACAAAACTATTAATAAAAACTACAAATCCTCCAATATACAGTTTGGTTCATATTGTGAATTATTCAAAAAGGAAAATACAAATGAAATTGTTGATATTATAGTGTATGGTCTTGTTGATATTAAAAAAACAACCAAAAGTAACTCTTCTAACATTAAAAAGAATGGATTAAAATCACCCACAGATAAAATAAAAAGCAATATTACCCAGCGATTGCTTGGGTTTTTAAATAGGGTGTATATGGCAATTTTTCCTAAAAATGCAGACATTATTGCCACAGTTAAAAGTGTTTATGAAAATGGTGATATATTGTTTATTACTGATGATGGAAAAGAGTACATTTACAGTAGTACATTTGCCTTGTTATCATCTTTAATTTATACAAATTATACCGCTTATCCAAACGCCAGAGTTAAAATTTTTAAGACTAGCCCTTTTAGTATTGATAATAAAAAAATTGCCCTTTACTACTCTATGGTTGCTAATGATAACCATACCTTTAAAGATATTTTTAATTATGACTATATAAGTCAATCGTTTTTCGAAGAGCATGGAATTGTATCTAAAACAGACAATGATTATATCACTGTTACTTTTCAAAGTAACCATAAAACATTATCTTACGATATACCTACAGATATTGTAGAAAAAGATAAAGAAAAAATCGATAAAAATGATGAATGCTTTGTAGTTATCAATAAATTAACAAATGAGCCAATATATTGCTCTATATTAAAGAAAAACGAACTAAACCTGCCTGATTTACAAAATTTTGTTAAAACCAAAACAAACTTAAGTGTCCAATAATATTTTTTATTGGACATTTTTTTTTATAAAGTTGTTTTTATTGGACAAAAGTACATTATTTCTATATTTATGTTAAAATATACATAAAACAAGAATAAATGAAAACAGCTGATATAAGTTTTAACGAGTATTTAAAAAAAGAAGAAATTGATATTTTAGAAGTCATAAAAGATGAAAGCCCAGATGCCATTCAAGAAATGCTTGTTCTGTTATCTAATGAAGGCGAGCTATCACCTAAAGAAATAGAAACCTTCTCCTATGTTTTCGATGTTATAGAAGAAGAGTTTAAACAAATCGACAGATCACTCCCATCAGCAGTTCAAGAACAAAATATGAAAGACTTATTTAATAAAAATAAGCTTGATATTTTCATGAAGGCATATTCTAAAATTATGGGAGCAAACAGTGCACTCTACATCAGCCTTGCCAGTGCGGGCGCAATTGGTTCTGGAATGGCAAGTTTTGCAATTGCTGGACCTATTATTGTTGCCTCTCACATGTCCCTAACAAAATATTCTGAATATACAAAAAACAAAAAGTATAATGAAGAAAGTCTTGTCCGAGATTGGTTAAAAATAAAAGATGAAATTGAGGGTGATAAGGACAGCTCTACCTATCATAAAAGAGTTGACTCTTTTAATAAGAAAATAGCCTATTTTAAGAGCACCTCTAAATCAAGAATTGGCGAACTTAGCGAAAAAGGAGAGAAGAAAACCTTACTCCAAAATGTAAAAAGCGGGCTAAAATTTATATCTGCAAAAGGAATAGACTTACTTCTTTATGAAAGAGGTGATAGAAAGTACAAAACAAACGATCATATAAGGCAAGCTGAACAAATGATATATGATACTTGGGGTACAACTGATGACATAGAAGAAGTATTTAAAGAAGCAAGTATGAAACTCTACAACGAACACCTATCCAGAAATATGGAGGAATATGCTTCTTACTTAGCAAAAGAAAGATTCTTGCTTTATCAAGAAATAAAACAGCAAGAGGAAAAGATACAAAATGAAAAACTATCAAACCCCAGAGGTTTAGGAAGAGAAATAATAGAGTTAAGATGTCGTGTTGCTGTTAACACTCAGCAACTTGAAAAAATATCCAACCTTGAAGGAATGAATAGAACAAAAAATAGAGAAGAAGCAGTCTATTTTGCTGGTGTATCAAGACTTGTAAATGAATTACTAACGAATGACAAAACACTTTCTGAAACCTATAACTCAAGAGAACGATGTAGTGCAGAAACTTTTTTAAGTTTTTCGGGGAGTCGTTATGAAGAGTTATTGTTATTAGAAAAGAAAAAAGCACTACTTAGAATAAAAAAGGAAAATCTTGAAAAAGAAATTGGTATCAAAATAAACAAAGATAGCGATCAGAAAGATATTATTATGTATAGTAAAATGCTTTCAGTTATAATTTCTAAAGATAATCCAGAAGATGCTAAGGAGAGAATGCTAGAAGTTTTAGGAAAACATAAAAAACAAGGAACAGAGGATTATTTCTTTTTAAAGAATAAATACAATGAGTTTATTGATGATTTTTTTCACTCACTTTCAAGCTACTCCAAACCCTTAGAGAACGATCCTTCAAAATTAGATAAAAACTTTAAGGATAAGGTGAGAGAAATTATTATAAGAGAGACTAATGAAGATCCTTACTGTAACAATAAGAAACCAATAAGAAATAATTAAAATTTCAACAAATATATTTTAATATTGATTATATAAAAGTATAATGGTATAATGGTTGATAAAATAATATAAGGACAATTTTATGTTACCACCCATTTTACAAAGCATTTTATTTTGGTGTGAAAAAAGCCTCTACAAAAAAACTGACAATTATAACACCGTTCTTAAGGGTGTTGTTACCTATAAAAATGAAAATGAAATTTACATAAAAGGAAATGATGGTAACTATTATAGACACTCTAATACCTATGAAAAAAAATACACCAACAGAAAAGTAAACTATATGATGTTTATTGTTGGTTGTACAGTTTCTTTTAGACTATCCCACGAGAACCCTAATGTTGTTGATCTTAGACCCATCAATAAAGAAAATACTAGCATTTTTAAAGCAACTGTTGATTATATCAATATTGGTAAAACTGATGAAAGACTAAATTTTGGTAACTTAAAAATAGATAATGATGGCGAAATAACTGATCTTCCAATTGGTTATCACAACATTTCCAATATAAAGTCCTTTGAATCTTCTAATATTGACACTAATGATAGCTGTTTTATTACAGTCAAAGATAATAAAATTGTTGATATTGAAGTTATAAAAAATATCCATTAGTTTTAACAATATTATTTTAAAAACTTGATTTTTAAATTATATAATGATATAATATTTCACAAAACTATAAAAGGATATTATATGCTATCGTCGTTTCTCAAAAATTTATTATTTTGGATAGACAAAAAATCTTATCAAAAATCTGATGAATATAATACCATCCGCAAGGGGGTCATTACCTATGTGGATCTAAGAGATATTTATATTAAAGGCGATGATGGTAAACAGTACTTTCATTCTTTTTTTCATGAAAGAAAATACACACAAAAGCTTGTTGACTATACCAATCTAGTACAAGGCTCTAGGGTTTCTTTTAGATTATCTCATGAACCACCATTTGTTGTTGATATAGAACCCTTAGAAAAAATCACCACTTATAAAGCCAAGGTTGATTTTATTAATATAGGAAAGATTGATAGTAATTTTAATTTTGGCAACTTAAAATTAGAAGACAATGGTAAAATTATTGATTTTCCAATTGGCTATAGCAATATTCATAAAATCAAATCAATAGATTTTTCAAAAATTCATAATTCTGATGATTGTTTAGTCACTATTGTAGGTGATAAAATTACCGATATAAAAGTTATTAATAAAAGTAATTAAGGATGATGTTTGTGTTTAGTAATATCATTAAAAGACTAAAAAAGTTTTTTTATTTAAAAAGTAAAAACTATAATAGTTACCATTATGGGTATATTGCAAAAATTAAAAAAGACCGTGCCATAATCATTGATAATGATACAGGACATAAATATCTTTTTACCTGCACAAACAACAAAAAATATACAGGTCAAATAACAAACTTAAATCAGTATTTTGTTAGATGCAAGGTTAAATTTAAAAAATCATTAGAGAAGTCTATGATTGTTGATTTACAACGTAACGAAAGCCCACATTTAGTTACAGATGGTATTATTAAAAACTTCCATATTGCCCAAAAAGAACCTTACATCTTTAATGGTAAGGTGGTCGTTTCCATTAACAATAATATGAAAAGCTTTTATTTTGACAACAACACATTGATTAATAAAAAAGAACCAAGCCATTTCAAACCAAAAATTAATAATAACTGCATTGTAACTATTGATTTTAGAAAAGAACAAATTGTAGAGGTGTTTTTATAATGACTTTTGACTACTTAAGAAAAACAGAAACAACAGAGATAAGTACAGATCCAATGAACAACATAAAAATAAAAACACCAACATACAGAGATTATGTTAGAGTTCTTGGTGTAGCCTTTTCTCATGGATTTTACTGGATAAACAAAAATAAAGAAGATGATCATTGTATCATGCCCAAAAAAGAGTTTTTATTACACGACTCCACCCTCTCTGTTATAATTTCTAATGGTAGGATTTACCAAGGCTATGGTTTTGATAGGTTTTCTTCCTATGCACAATCAAACAATAAAGAAATCACTGCGAAAGAATACTTTAAATTGGGTGGATATAAAGTAATTCAAAAATCAAAAGAAAAAACTGAATCAGAAATTACTAACTTTTAAAAATTTGCTCTATAATTGCACAACCTAGTATTTTTGTCATTTCTGATGGTATGCCATTACCACAACCCTCATATTGTTTTCTTAATGGTATATCATCATCAAAAGCAAACCAATCAGGAACCGTTTGTATTCTAAGGCATTCTCTAACAGTATAACGACGTGATTTAGGTATGCCTTTTATTATTTTTCCATACTTATCTTTGTTATCAATAATCTGTGCATTAAACTTGCCGTCAATGGTTGATGTTATTGTTAAAGCATATGAATCAAAACTCATTTTCCTTAAATACCCAGTTTTCCCACCACCTGAATAAAACGACTTACCTAAAAAAACCTTTTGATCATCTTCTGGAATATCTTTCCAGTTCCCGCCTGTAGGAACCTTATCTATAAATTTCATTTCATCCTTTCTTATGCCAACACCATAATGATTTCTTAAACAACTTTTATCATTTTTGGCAACAGAATAGTCAATTGGCTCTGGTAAGTCACCGATAACATCCCTAATTGTCTTGTGTCCATCAACCTTATCTGGAAATGAGAATACCTTATTTAAATCCTCCCTTACACCAACAACAAAAACTCTTTGTCTTTTTTGCGGCAATCCATAATCCAAACAGTTAACAACCTCTTTTGTTAAAACATATCCTTCCTCTTCAAATGATTTCAACAACAAATCAAAAAACTCTTTATGTTTTTTTGAAGCAATTCCCTTTACATTTTCTAACATAAAAACTTTTGGCCTTTTCATACTAATTACCTTAAAAAAATAATCAGCTAAGTCACCGTTTTTTTCATCTTTTTCGCCCAAACTTTTTCCTGAAAATGAAAAACTTTGACAAGGGAAACCACCAACAATAATATCAGCCTCTGGAATACTATCTACCTCTGTGTCCCTTATATCTTCGCAAACAACATGATCGCCAATATTTTTACGGTATGTTCTTACCGCATGTTTACTTGAATCAATTGCATGAACAATTTCGAAACCCGCGTCTTTAAAGCCCACAGCACCAATTCCAGCACCGCAAAACAAATCTATCATTTTTATTTTTTTCATAATACTAATTATAGTTCATTTTTTTTCATTTTCCATTTATTTTGACTATTTTTTGCGATATTGATATAATAATAAAATCAACAAAGAGAGGATAATATGATTGCTTTTTTTAAAGACTTATTTGGCAAAAATGATAAACCTAAAACAAATGAAGAAAAAATTAACCCTTGTGCACCACTTAGGAGTATGACACCAGGTAGACCTACAAAAAATAAAACAAGTGATTCCAGTGGCTCTGTTGTAACAAGTCATTCAGACTCTGGTGTATCATGTTCTGGAGGCGACGCTGGTGGCTGTTAAACTTTTTGTCTATATTAGAAGTGATTTAAACATGAGAAGGGGAAAAATTGCAGCCCAATCTGCTCATGCAGCACTTGGTTTATGGACTAATGCAATGCAAAAAACCGATCACTTCATGAAAATGAATAATAAAAATTCTAATCTATTTAAAAGCTGGTTAAACAATAATCCTATTGATAACTTATTTATTATTCCAGTTGATTCTGAAGAAGATTTAATGGCAAAATATAACTCTTTTGACAAAAACAAACTTCTTATAACAGATCAAGGAAGAACAGAGTTCGGAGGGAAACCTACAAACACCTGTTTTAGCTATCTTGAATCAGAAGAAACTATTGACTTTTTTGAAACACCCAAGTCAATTAAAAAAGATGATGAATCATTTTCAACAAAACAATCTTTTGCAGTTAACAAGAGCATTAAAATGGACAAATGGGAAATGGCCAAATATGTTTGCTTTTCATCAATAATGTCTGTCTTTAATGATTTTAAAGACACTGAAACGGGTATTATCATAGAATATCCTAATGAAGGCTTTAAAAACTGGATCCTAGGGTTCTTTGCCAAGATCGTACTTCAAGGTAGCGATAATAAAATTAGTCAAATTGCTAATACTATTAGTGAATCTGCTGATTATAAAAAGCATCACATACTAAATTATGAAAACAAAAACTTTATTGTTTGCATAGGTGGTGATGAAAAGTCCAAAATTGATCCAATAACAAGTAAACTATCTCTTTATTAAAATAAGGTGTTGATTTAATCAATACCTTTTGATACTGAATCTTTTCTTTTGTATTCTTGATTTTTAATAATAATCCCTACATCACTTTTTAGTTTTGAATTTGACTCTATATCTTTTACTAAGTTACTTAAGTCTTTTGCACCAACAATAGGTATTGATGGCAGCCTTCTTATTTTATCTATATCATCAACATCAACAATACCCTTATCGTAAAGTTTTCTAAACTTTTTATCTAACCCACTTAATTTTTTATCACCCACATCTAATGAGCTAGGAAAATCACCAATAGTTCCCAAATCCAAACATTTTTTAACTGTTTTTCCAATAACTTTTTTTTGTGAGTCATCAAAAATATCAATTAACCTTGCATCACAAGACATATTAATTAATGTTTCGACACTTATACGACGTGATAATACATCATCTGATAATTTATTTGCAATTTCCTTTCTTGCTTCTACATTTCTAACCTTAATAAGGTAATTTGGCAACCCCGAATAAAGTGTAGCACCTTCATCATCCTCTATGTTTTTTATCAACTCCTTTATTAAAACTTTGGGTGGCTCCTTTGATCTCTGAACTACTGAGTTAATTACAATTTTACTTAAGTCAATATCAAGCTCTGGAAGTATTTTCTCGTAATTATCTTCCATCATAGCAGTCAACAAACTTTCCCTATGCATATCAATTGTTTTTACTTTATCGTACCCCCTTAAACTTGATAGCCTATTACTACTTATGTTTTTTTCAATTAATGCCTTTTTGATTAAATTTGTACTAAAGTAATCATAAAAATCCTCTCTAGCCTCCTTACTGCACATTCTATAAAGATCGGTTAAACCTTCAACACCTTCCAACTTTATAATACCATCCCATTTTAAATCTTGCATTTTACCAATAACTTCTTGGTAAACCTCTTCATATTCATCGGGGTGTTCCTCTTTAAAATAATTGATATCTGGATCTTCATCAAACTCATAAACATCAATACCCCTAAACTCTAACCCCTCTAATATCAAATCTTCATCAAAAGACTCCTCTTTGACCCGTAAAAAAATCATTGCACCTTTAATGCTTTTTAAAATATCATCACTAGGATGAATATAATATTTGTTGTGATCATCTAAAGTTTTCTCAATAAGCTTAGTACTAACAAAAAGTTGCCGTTCAATCATATCATCACCTATCATTTCATTAAAAAGCAAAAGAGGGTGATTCGCATACTCTTCTAACTCTGATATAGGACTATCTCCATCAAAATCACAATCTATATTACGATATGCTTCTTTAAACAAAAGATAATCCGTTCTTGGATCCTCAATTGATGTTGAAATAATTTCATTTATTAATTCTTCACCAAGAATATCATCTAACCTATCAATAATATTGTCATTTTTCTTATCAAAAGCAGCAATAATTTCTCCTGTCAGAGATATGGTTATTCCTATTTCACTCAAATTATCGTAAACTCCTAACGATGGATCTTTAATAACTACATGACAACCCTTAAAACATTGTTCTCTTTCTAACCCATAAAGGTAATCATTAAAATATGACTCATCAGAAACAATACACCAAACACCATTATCTATAATTTCTTGAGCACCTTCAAATGTTCCAACTTTTATAAATACCCTATCGCCTCCTTCTATATCTAAAACCTCAGCATCATCTGGGGAAAGATTTTTTTCCTCTATAAGTTTTCTAAACTCTTCCCTACTCACCAACCTATTACCAGAAACAGAATTTAAAACCCTCAACAAATCATCACTGCTGTAACGCTTAATTGGAGCCAACTGTTGTTTTAAAAAATCTTCATCGACTGCCCCCTCATCAATTAAATCGAAAACATACTCAAAAGTACCAATCATTTTATCATTTATTACTTTTTCACCATCTACCTCTTCATACATAAGGTGACTATAATTTGTTAAATACTTTTCTGCTCGGTTTTTTAAACGACTATAATTAGAAAGCTTTAGTATGTTATCATAAACATTTTCAAAACTTGTAGCCTCATATAAGTTAAAATAACGAGGATCTTTTTTCGAATAGTTAGCCCCAGCCTTTATTAACCCGCCATGATCTTTTATTAAGGTGAAGAATTGCTCTAGCTTGGAATTTATTGGATAAATAAAATCCTTTGTACCATCCTCATTTTTTTGACTATTATTAAACCTATAAAAGATAGGAAGAGTGGTATAATTATCAGGAGCGTATTCGTTTCTAATTTTTAATTGTGTATTATCCCTACGAAAATAAACAGAATCATCATTTCTATCTCTCAATCTTTTCAATAAGTCATCTGAATTAAAAATACTTCTAACATAATCATCCTGAGGGTGATCATTTATCCACTCCTCTAGCATTAATCTTTGAACCAACTCTTTAATTCTTTTTCTTTGTATATATTTTTGCGGGGCGGTTATCTTAAAACCAGGAAAAAGCTCATATTCCATTTTTTATTTTTTTGTTTTATAAGCTTATTATAACATAAAATAAAAAAGCTATTTAACTCTTTTTATATTGCCATTACCATCAAGTTGAACCTTTATGTTCTTTTTGCAATTATAACAACGACCAACACTAGTACCAGACTTCTCAACACCAATTGTTATTGTCGTAGTTGTCCCACAATTAGGACACAATACTGTTATTTTTTTTGACATAATGATTTTTTTATAATTTATCATAATTTTGTTTTATTTTAATATCATTTTTGATATAATAATTACTAGTAAGAGTGAGATCGTTCGGATTGAAAAATACCTCACCCCCCGCCTACATTGGCGCCTTGCAAGACAAGGAATAAAAATAGGGATCTCGGAAAACAGCAAGTCCATTTTTGGACTTGCTTCTTTTTTAAAAGGAAAAAATATGAGCTTTACAAAAATAAATTGCTTTGATCTTGAGATGTGTTGCTGGAAAGATAAATCAGAAACAGGCAAGAAAACAGGTGAAATAATTGAAATAGGTTTGTGCAAAATTGATTTAGAAAAAGGCTCTATTATTAAAAGAGCACAATACTATGTTAAGCCAGAAGTTGATGAAATAAGCCCATTCTGTACGAACCTAACTGGTATCACACCTGCAAAAATTTCCAAACAAGGAAGACCTCTTAAAGATGTCTTAAAATCAATAGAGAACAAGTTCGGCGGAAACAACTCAACTTTTTTAGCTTGGGGTCTGGATGACCAAGTTCTTTTTCAAGAATGTATTAATAAAGGATTAAAACAGCCCTTTAAAAACTATATCAATTTAGCTTTAATTGATAGAGTCCTTAATAGAAGAAAATCAAAAATTAGCATGACTGAAGTAATGAAAGAGAATAATATTGACTTTTTAGGTAATCTACACTCAGGCTATGATGATGCTTATAACCTAGGCAGATTGGCTTTAAAAATATTATAAAATTAATTAATTTAATTTTTTACTGTTTTTATTTAGGTTTATCCTGTTACGACCCATATCAACAAACTTAGTCCAAAAGTCAGAATCCATCGAATAACTACTTTTCTCTAAGCTATCACCTTTTAATTTAACAAAAGTTTCTAACTCTTTTTTATCAAGACTTAAAAAAACATCTTCGTACATCTTTTCCTCTGAATATAAATAGGGTTTAAAGCCCTCTCTTTTTCTCATCTCTTCTTTTATACATACTGCATAGTTATAAACATCATCTCTTTTAAAACCTTTTTCTTTAAAATGTTCCAATGTATCTTGTGAAAACCAACCAACCCTGCTCTCAACCTTATCAAATGCCTCAAACATCATTGCCCTATTATGAAAGTCAAGCAACATCTCATCAGTCATTTCTGAAGTTGCTTCCACAAAACCAGATAATTTTTGCTTAACAGACAAACCTAAATCTTCTGCTGTTTTATAGACCAAACTTCCCCCTTCCAGGACACACATTTTTTCAACATTATGCGACAGCAATGACTCAACCACATCGGGTCTTTTTTCTTCTATCTCCTGCATTACATCCTTAAGTTTATTTTTTCCTTTTCCAAATTCAAATGCAAAATTGTTAAATGATGACCAATTTTTTCTAAATTGCACCTTATTTTCTAATAGTTTTTGTATTTTTGCCATACACATTTCTTTTCCAAAAGATATAGAAAAAGCCTTTTGATAATCAACTGGACTTGATGAAGCCTGTATTTCATATTTGTTCGGATACTGATCTATTTCCGCATAAATCGTCATAGATGGTGAATACTGACCATCAAAATCACCCTCTATCTTTGATACAATACCTAAATCACTATTATATAATATTGTATTTCTTACTTCCACCTCATAAGAATGTCTATTATCCTCTTCCTCTTTCAAGTTTCTAAAAACAGCACCAACAGAAGTTAAGTAATCACTTGGTGATTCACTACTAAAATAACCCTCTCTTTTTTCAAAAAAACTATCTTCATAAATAACATCAAAACCTGCACCCTCCAGAACCTTTAATATATCTCTGTAACTACTATCACGAGTCAAATCTTGATTTATCTCAGCCACTATACTTTCCATCATTGATTTTATGTGAATATTCAACAGAGCCATTGAATTTTCAGCCTCTCTTTTTTCTTTTTCGGTAAGTTCTTCATCAATCTCAGATCTTACGAAATTTTCAGCCATCAAAACGGGATCCTGACCCAATATATCCATCGCCATTGATGTACTAACATGACCACCGTGCCTTTTTGCCTCAGCCAATATTATACTCTTATTAAAATCTCTAAACTGGTTATATTTCTCTTTATCCTTTTTTAATATAATGGTTTCAACAAGCTCTTTAAAACTATTAAACTCTGGTGGTTCAACTATCTTCATATTTTTTCCTTTTTTTCTTTATATTATTTTAACATATAAAATTAAGCCTTGCTATTTGGCACATCAAAATATATACTATTATTTCTTAATGGAGGATTTTTAATGTTTTGGATTTTTATGTTTTTTGTAGCTTCTTGTTTTTTTCTTTACAAATCAGTAAAAACACCAGGACTTACCTTTTTCTTTCTTTCTTTATCCATACTATCCATTTTATTTACAACCATTATGGGTATTGTTTATTATGAAAATACAAAAATTTTTGAATGCGAAAAAATTATCAAGGTTGAAAATATAATTAATGTAAAAAGAAACCAAAATGGAATGGGTATATTTTATACAACAACCTTTAGTGATAAACAAGGTAACGAATACACTACAGAAAGGATTATAAAAAAAGGTAACGATTTTTGTCTTAACAAAAAAGTAAAAGACCATAATTATTTTATTTTTAGCAAAAAATGGTTTTAATTAAACAATAATATTTTTTGTGCTAAAATTATAAAAAAGGAAATGTTATGGGAGAACAAAAAACAACTGTGTTATTTGATCTTGAAAGAGGTCAGTTTTTGAAACCAAACAAAATGGGTTACACGCCAAACTTCGAAGAAGCTGGAAGATACAGCCACGAAGAGGCAGAAGAAATAAAAGCAAACTCTAATGCATTTGGAGTAATAGAAACCTTATCAGCTGAAGAAAACGATAAAGAGTTAATTGATAATTTTAATCAATTACTTTTTTCAAACAATGTTATCACTCGTAGACCTTTAGAAAATGTTTTAAATGACTTATCAACAAAAAATGATTATCACGAAACAAACCCTTATGGCGAAATCATAGATTATTTAAATGATAATGGTTACTACGAAATTGATCCAGACTTAAACAAGGATGTTTATCTTGATTATGGTGAAAATAAAAAAATAGAACTTGAGTTAAAAGGGTCTAAAAAGAATGCACTTATATCACTATCAAGATTGGATTCTGGTCGATATGAAGTTGTTGCTTATTCAAAACAACCCAAACAAGAAGAAAATCAACGCAAAACAAAAAGACCTAGAATGTGACTTCTACCGTCATAAATTTCAAGACCTTCTTGTTTATTTTTGCAAAAAAGAGAGTTTTTAACTCTCTTTTTTATGTTCCTCTATTAGATTTGCAACCATTGATTCATAGTAACCTAAAGAGTTTAAGCCAACACTCCCCTGAACCCCCTTTCCTTTTGAAACAGTTGCTACAGTCGGAACCGATCTAACCTGAAACCTACCTGCTATCTCAGGCATTTCTTCTATATTGACTTTTACTATTAAAATCTCTTCACCGTACTTCTCATTTAATTTTTCAAGCATTGGTGTTAACATTTTGCATGGTCCACACCATTCTGCATAAAAATCAAATAATATTGGCTTGTCATCAGATTTATCCATTAACTGATCGAACTCTTCCACACTTTTCACTTCTAATATATTCATTACAACCTCTCTATTTTTTTGATAATTATACTATAAATATGTCTTTTTAAAATAGATATTAATCGATTGTTTTAATCATATTATTTAATCAACCTCTATAGCAACCTGATTACCTTTACTATCAATTCCATTTATCATCCACTGGTCTTTTATTTGGTTGTGAATAACCTGACCCGACAACTTAATTTCTTCACCACTTTTTAAAATTACAATCATATCACACAAAGAGAATCTTTCTTTTTTAAACCCATTTAGCATTATTGCCTCTACATTAAGCTCTTTTTTCTCGTATCCTCTTCTCTTACACCAGCTTAACTCCACTATTCTGTAATCAATTATTTTTTTCATTATTTTTCTCTTCCTTTATAAAATTTTTATCCCTTTTTTCACTTAAATAAAATTCAATTCTTGCATTTATGTAGGCAAAAAACACACCACATAAAAAACCAACTATATGACCTAAATGACTTATATCAATAAGGAAACCTACAAAAAAACTTACGACCGCAGCTTCTATTATCCAAAATCTATCACTATAGGATTCCATAAAAAGAATCCCCATATAAGTTGCAATTAAAACAGAAAACCCAAGATGACGCTGAACATCCTCTGTTATATTGTTCAACCAAAGGTACATTATGGCAGAAGTGACTGGTATGGCGACTAATGTGACAACTACAATTTTTACCCAGCACCAGTCATAAGCATTAGTGTAAAAAGACATCATAACAACATAAAACACAAATAAATTTATCAGAAGATGAAAAACACCAGCATGACTAAAATGCATTAATAGATAGCCAACCCAACTCTGATTTTCCGTATTATTAGCAGTAAAATAAAGGGTCGTCTCAGGTTCTGCACTATTTAAAAACAGTATTGTTGTAACAACATTTAGTAAAATCACAGATATTACGAACAATGTTACAAAAAAATTGTTTATTTTTTCTCTTCTATATTTTTTATTTATCTCAATTAATTCCTGATCTTTTTTATTTTTCATTAATATTTCACCTTTTTAATCTTTACATATTATATATTTACTGAATAGATATTTTTTTAGTTCTTAATATAAAACAA
>MDTC01142030.1_pt1 | contig 26034 bp, 19 predicted proteins | sample 811181 | NCBI WGS metagenome assembly MDTC01 (sample SAMN05326644, study PRJNA326480) | marine metagenome | isolation source: seawater | place: Pacific Ocean: North | collected 2011
ACAGCTAGTTTGCTTTGAAAAGGGCAAGTATGCAGAAACAAAGTATGTGTTGCTCGGGGTTGAACAAGGTTTCTCGCGGGTGCGTTTTTATCCTAAAACCGGAAGAAGCCACCAACTCCGTGCTCATTCCGCTTTCCATGAGGGTTTAAACATGGCTATTGTCGGGGACGACTTGTATGGAACGCACAACAACAGAATGTATCTGCATGCCGAAAAGCTAACTTTTATGCATCCGTTGACAAACCAGGAGTTGACAGTTTGCTCAACGCCTCCATTTTAAAACTCAATCTGGAAGCGAAAAACTAAAAATACTTCCTTGTCCTTCTTTAGACGAAAAAGAGACTTCTCCCCCATGATTTTCAATAATTTGTTTTACCAGAGAAAGCCCTATACCAGAACCATTTGACTTCGTTGTAAATCGTGGAATAAAAACACGCTTCTTATTCTCAGAATCAATTCCAAAACCATCGTCAACTACAGAAATAGCAACCCCGTTTTTATTTTTATTCTTCTCAAGTAAAATCTTGATTGTTCCAGAACCCCTGTTATGAAAGGATTGAATCGAATTCTTTATGAGGTTGTTTAAAACCTGAATCATTTGGTCTTTGTCGATAGACATTGTTTTTTGCTTAAATGAGGTAATAAACTCAAGCTCGTACTTTTGATTCCCTTGAAAAACCACTACTGTTTTTTTAATAAGCTGAACAAGGTCGTGTGGTTCTTTTTGGGGTTCTGGCATACGGGCAAAATTTGAAAACTCATTGGCTATTCTTGCCAAACCATCTATTTGCTCAATAATACCACCGACAACCTTTTTAATTTTTTCTAGACTTCCCTTGGGGTCTTCAACATCGTAACTCCGAAGCAAGTGTTGCACACTTAGTTTCATAGGGGTAAGTGGGTTTTTTATTTCGTGTGCTACCTGCTTAGCCATCTCTCTCCAGGCAGACTCCCTCTCTGTTCTTGTAAGCTGATCAGCAGCACGCTCAAGCTCCTCGATTTTCTCGTTGTAAAGTCGAACAATTGATCCTATTTCGTCATTAGTGACATAAGCTATCTTCTTGTTTCGTTCGCCAAGCCGAAGCTTTGAAAGACTATCTTGTAGGAATTGTAATGGCTGCGTTAACCAGTTTGAAATAACCAAAGAAAGAATGATTGAAATTGCCAACAAAAACATGAATACATTTATAATCGCCACCAAAAACCCTTGTATTTGACTTTCATAATCTTCTTGCTGGCCAAAATGTTGAAGGTTAATATAGCCAAGGGTTTTAAGCTCTTTATTATATACGGGCATATATGATGAGGTGTAGGTGAGTTTGCCTATGTTTTCCTGCTGAGAAAAATGTTCTTTTTCTCTTGTTTTTAGACTTTCATATGCGTTTGCATTGATTTGTTTACTGAGCAGTCCGAGGTTAAAAATTTGCTGTCTTGATGAGGAAACCAAAAAACCGTCTACATCATAAATGTTTACATCTGTTAAAAACACCCTTGACAGCTTGTTAAGTGTTTTTTCTAAAAAAACACCATCCTTAGCAATATCAAAGCGGTCCATTTTTGCAATTTTATTTTTCAACTCCTCTGAAATAGACTGAAGCTTTTCGTTAATAACCCGGTTGTTATAATTTTTATATTGGTTTTTAACAAACAGTCCGCTGCCTGCTCCAAATAAAAAAAGAGAAAGTACAACCATTGATACAAGAATTGCTTGTATTTTAAAAGCGAGAGAAACTGCTTTTTTTTCACGTTCTATTGAGTTTCTGTAAGGCAGCAAAAACAAAAGGCGAACAATACCCATTAAACAAAAAACATAAGCGTACGGTGTTAAGAACGCAAGCCCTTGAGGTTGTTTTTTAGAAAGCACCACAGCGTTTTTTTGAGCCCCTCTTAAAATATAATGGCTTTGACCCTCAAAAACCATAGAAGACGAAATGTTTTCTGAATATGTGCTCAAGTTAACTGGATAACTATATGATCCAAAAGATTTAAACAGCTTTCCCTCTTTATATTTCGCGATAGAATATTTTTTTAAATAATCTAGCGTGTGTGCTTTATTTGAAATCAAAAGACGCGGGAAGCCAATTTCCTCCGGAATCAGCTTAGATTTAAGCCCGATGAAAAGCACGGACGGACTAGATTTATTTGTACGAACAAGCTGCCTAATGACATAGTTAAATCCATTTTTTGAGGACGGAATAAAATAGACATTTGAACAAATTTCAGATGCTTTTCCGTATTTATCAATTAGTTTTTCCCAATCAGCAAAAGACATGTTTTCTCGAAGAACAATTCCTTTTTGGTCAGAATTATAAAAATTAAATGAACACTCATAGCCCTCCCAAAATCCCTTAAAAAACTTATGCTCTAAAACATAAGAAAACCTAGAGGGAGTCAAGTTTTCTTGCTTCCTTCTAGAGGTGTTGAGTAAAAAAGGTACAACTTCCATCTCTTGAGTCATTGCCTTGTATTTTATCTCTAACTCTCTATCCCTTTCATTTAAAACTTTTTTCGCCAAAACACCTCGTGTTTTAAGATCTTTAACCGTGTTATTAACAGTAATTTGAGACACCAATGCGGTAGATAAAAACATGGTTGAAAAAACAGACCTTAAAAGTCTTTGTTTAAATGCATTTTTATTAAAGAATAAGACACAGGTGGCCGTCAAAAAAAGGGGGAGACCAATAGATAGCGAGGTGTTGTTAAAGACTATTACCTCGATAAGCATAGAAAAAACACATGCTAAAAATAAAAAAGAAACAGCCTTTGATCCTCTATCCTTGACAACACCCACAAATACTGATTTGAAAAACGAATTATAGGCCAAAAACAACAGCACATAAAAAATAATAATAAGATAAGATAAGAGCTCTAGCTCAAAAAGGTTATTTAGTCCGACAGGAATGGAAGAGTTTTTTAAAACAAAAGGTATCGTTCCTTCAACTAACCACCAAAAAGAAATAATTAAAAAAAACTGAATAACCAGGGGTGTTTTTTTTGAAACAAATTGTTTTACATCAGAAGAAATAAGAATTAATCCCAATGCAGAAAACATAACAAAAACGGAAAAAATATTTGGAATGAATTGGTTGTAGGCAAATAGCTGAGCGGAAAAAAAATCGGAAGAATGTTGACTGAATATGCTCAATAAATAAGTTAAAGAAAAAAAAGTTATTAAGCTAACTTGCTTAACAGGCCTGTTTTTTAATTTAACTATACTTAAAAATAAAAAGACCAAAGAAACAAGGCCGAGAAAGAGAGTGGTTGTTGATTTAGTTTTACTGTCGTGAATGGAATTTGATAAAGAAAAACAATAGTCTCCCCTGCTATTTATGACGGGCTGACCCTGCTGTTCATCAAGAGTCAAGAGAAAAAAGGATGGGGTAATTTCTTTAGCCATATGGTTTCGTAAATACTCATTTTGATACCTGTAACGTTGTTTTACCAAAAAAGAAACAGCAACGATATGGCCTTGATGTTGCGCCAAACTTGTATAGTACCAACCGTTTTTAAGATGAACCAAGCCTTCAGCAGGAAAACTTAAAGACGCCAGTCTTGGGACCGGCATATTGTTCGAGCTCCAATACTTTAAAGAATCGTTTTGATACACATGATAAATTAAAGCCGTGCCTTCTTTTTTTCTAAACGGTTTTCCTTGAAGAGATTCTAATAATAGGTTTTTTGCAGCCTGGTCTGCCGACCTCTCTTGTTTTAAAAAGTTTTTTTGTATTGTTTTAAGGTCTCCCCTTTCTGGTGCCCAAAAAACTTTTGTTAAAAACAGTGCTCCTGCAAAAATAAATGCAAAACAAATGTACCACCCACCATGGTCAGAGGAAAATATGTTTTTCAAATGTTTCATTGTATTATTTTATACAATGTTGAATTAAGCAATGCCAAGTTTTTTTTAGCCGATTCATCATTCTTGAATACAAAAGAGGCCTCCTGCCTATAAGGAAGAATATATTTTTCAAAGCAAGGAACAACGTGTTCCTTCCATTGATAGGAGATCTCTTCTTTCGAATAGCCTCTTGTTTTCTGATCTCTTTGTATTCTCCGAGACAACTGATGTTTCGGACTAACCTCTACGTATATAGAAAAATCCAATATCTTTTTTACAAACTCAAAATGAAATAAAAATAACCCCTCAACTATCAAAATCTCTTTAGGTTTTATTAATATTGTTTTTGTTTGATTTACGGGAGTGTTAAAAAAATACTCAAGTACCTCTATGTTTTGGCCCCTAACTATAGCAGAAAGGTCTTCATTTAGTTTTTTTTCATCAAGCGCTGTTGGGAGGTCAAAATTGACTATGTTATTCTTATCTTTAATTTGTCTCTCTTTTGGCAAGTAATAATTATCCATTGTAAAAACAGACACCCTCTCCTCTCCCAAGGAGTTTTTAAGCTTTCTAAGAAGTGTTGTTTTTCCAGACCCACTTCCTCCACAAATTCCAATTACAAAAGGTCTCATCATGTTATCAAGGTCCTAAAATAAATATATGTATTGGTTTTTAAAATCAAAAATGTTCCATTTTTATATTTATTGGAAAAGGCGTAACTTTATTTTTTTACAATTTTTACTCATGCTGAAAGTCTTTTTTTTCCCACTATTCTTACTCTTTTTTTGCTCTTTGTCATGGACCCAAGTGCCTATTGGTTCTTTGCTCAAAAACCCAAGCAATTCTCTTAAAAACGCCAACGGTCGGACCTCATCAATTATGGAAGAAATGAGGCAAAATGGTCTAATTATCGTGTTTAGTTGTAACACCTGCCCTTTTGTTGTTGGAAGTAAACATTTTCCTGGTTGGGAGAATCAGTACAACAACTTATTCGATATTTCAATGAAAAACAATATTGGCTTTGTGCTTATTAATTCAAATGAAGCCAAAAGAGATGGAGATGACTCCTTTGAAAAAATGAAGGTACATGCAAAAGAAAACGAGTACAAGATGTCCTACCTTTTGGACGAAAAATCTTCTTTAGCAAATGAGCTAATGGCAAAAACAACCCCTCACGTATACTTTTACAACGCTAAATTTGAACTCATTTACTCGGGCTCTATAGACAACATTTGGGATGGAAAAAGAAAAAAAGAAAATTACTATTTAAAAGATGCCATTAACAATCACGTTAATTTAAAAAAAATAAAGCCCGCAAACACCCCTCCAAAAGGCTGTAGCATCAAGCGAGAAAAACCTTAGCTTTTATCAAATTATATACGTCAACTAAAATGAAACAATTTTTTACAACCTTATTTTTAACAGCACTCATTTCATCCTCTTCTTTTACACAAATAATTCAAGGTGACGGTGGGGTTCCAAAAACATACAAAGACCCTTTAAATACAAAAGACATTGATACGTGGGTTTTTCAAAAGCCAGACATTTCTGCTCTTCAAGCTGAAGATGTATTAAACGACATTAAAGGAGAAGCTCCGTGGAGATTTGGTTATAATAATTACACTGAATTAAACCTAAAAAACGCTGGAACCTGGATTGAAACACTTAATGATTCTAAAATATGGCGGGTTGTTCTCTCCTGTGAAGAAGCATTAACGGTAAACCTTACTTTTACTGAAACGGAAATTCCTGAAGGAAATGAGCTTTATGTGTATAATCCTGAAAAAGACTTCATTCTTGGTTCTTTTAATCAAAACCACATCTATCAAGGGGAGCTCGGCACAGAGCTTTTACCGGGAAATACGGTGATTGTTGAATATTTCATTCCGCAAGGAAATCCCTTCGGTAGTATTAATATAAATACAGTAACTCATGGTTACAGAACGGCCATTGAATTCGCAGAAAAAGCTTTTGGCAGCTCCGGTTCGTGTAATATGAATGTTAATTGTCCCGACGGAGATTCTTGGCAAAATGAAAAAAACAGCGTTGTAATGCTTGTTTCTGGAGGCGGGGGGTTTTGCACAGGAGCATTGATTAACAACACTTTAAATGATGGGACTCCTTATGTGTTGACGGCAAACCACTGTTACTCAAACCCCGCTAGTTGGGTTTTTAGATTTAATTGGCAAGCTGAAAATTGTAACAATCCCGGAAGTTCACCTTCTTTCACCTCTTTGAGTGGCGCCACTCTACGATCAAAAAGATCGCCAACAGACTTTTGTCTAGTCGAAATCACTGGAGGTTTATCAAACGGAACGGTTCCGGAAAGTTACAACCCTTTCTTCGCGGGTTGGGATAATACTGGTAGTATTCCTTCTTCTACGGTTTGTATTCATCACCCTGCCGGCGACATAAAAAAAATATCATTTGATGACGATCCAGCTTCAGTTTCTTCTGGTATGGGATCAGAAACAAACGGGACTTGGACGGTTCAATGGGATAGAAACACCACTACAGAAGGTGGTTCTTCGGGGTCTCCTTTATTTGACCAAAACCATAGGATCATAGGACAGCTTTGGGGAGGAGGCGCCTCGTGTTTCAACATAAATGCCCCTGATTATTATGGCCGTATTTCACAGTCGTGGGAGCCTGCTGGAAGCAATACAACCAACCAATTGAGACACTGGCTAGACCCAAACAGCCTTAATGCTGGATTTGTTGATGGATACGACCCTTACGGGTCAAGCGCGGCGCAGTTTGACGCAGGTGTTTCTAACGCTTCATTAAATGCCGCTGTTGCCTGTGGATCCGAATTTATTCCTAGCTTCAGTTTAACCAACCCTGGAGCAGAAACCCTGAACACAGCTACAATTAACTATAGCATCGACGGGGGCACAAACCAAACATTTAACTGGACAGGAGCCCTAACCCAATATCAAAGCGAAACGGTAACCCTTCCGTCTGTGATTTTAGGAACAGGAAACCACACGCTGAGCATTGAAGTGGGTAACCCAAACAACCAGCCTGATGAAAACGAAAACAACAATGTGGCGAACGAATCTGTTTCTGTAGAGACTACGCCTGAAACAGCTTTTTATGTCACGGTCTCTTTATTAACTGATGATTATGCTGAAGAGACGTACATGGAAATTACCAACAACAATGGTGAGGTCATTTGGAGCGAAGGAAATGAAAACGTTTCAGGAAACTTCAACACCGGCAACCCCGATCCTGATCCCGACCCAACAAACCCTTTAGAAGTAAATACAGCATATGAATGGGAGGTTCCGCTTGTTTCTGTTGAGTGTTACACTTTTACCATATATGACTACTATGGAGACGGCATAGACTCCGAGATGTGGCAGGGAACAAATGGCAATCTAGAACTTCTAAACAACTTTAATTCTATTATTTTTACCCTTGATGAGCCAAATTTTGGTGGAGAAAAAAGCTCTGTAATCAAAAACGCAACCGCAGAAATAGGGGCTTTAAGCAGTGCGGTATTTAATGTTTATCCAAACCCTGCTAGCAGCCGTATTATTATTCAATCGGGTGAGATGAAAGGCTATTATGAAATAACAGACCTTTCAGGAAAAAAAATCTGCTCTGGACTCGTTAAAGAATCTGAAACAACACTATCGACAGAGAATTGGGCAAATGGATCATACTTTATAAGAGTATTGGGAGAAGGTCTTGAACCGGTTGTTAAACGAATAACTATTAAATAAAGGGGTGGTTGGCTTTTATGTGCACATTCCTTTTTGTGCAAAAAAGTGTTCTTATTGCGATTTTTATTTCTCTACTAACTTCGAGTCATATAGGCATGAAATGATAGCTGGGATAGCTAAAGAAATTAAATCGCGACAAAACGAAACCTCGTATCCGCTGAACAGCATCTACTTTGGAGGGGGAACACCTAGTCTGCTTACAAATAAAGAACTCTCTTTTTTGCTTAAAACCATAAAAAACAACTACGATTTAGGTAATAATGTCGAAATAACTCTTGAGGCCAATCCTGAAGATATTTCTCTTCAAACCCTTAGTCAATGGCAAAAACTAGGTATAAACAGGCTTAGTATTGGCCTACAAAGCTTTAAGCCGTCTGACTTAAACTGGATGAATAGAGGACACACCATCAAACAGACAATTGAATGCATAGAACTTGCCTCTGTTGTTGGGTTTAAAAACGTTTCTATTGACCTAATGTATGGGCTGCCTGGTTTAAAAATAAAAGAATGGGAGGCCCACCTGAACCGCATAATTTCTTCTAATATAACTCATATTTCTGCCTATTGTCTTACCGTTGAAAAGGGAACAAAGCTAGAACGCGAAGTGAAAAAGGGAAAGCAGATTATGCCAGAAGACGATGTAATTGAACAACAGTACAAACATCTTGTTTTTGCACTTAAACGCGCTGGTTTCGAGCAGTATGAGGTGTCTAATTTTGCTCGACACAAAAAATATTCTAAACACAATAGCGCTTACTGGAAAGGTTTTAATTATATAGGCGTAGGCCCTTCAGCACATTCTTTTCAAACAGGCTACAGGAGGTGGAATATATCCAACAATAAAATATATATAAAACGTCTTGCTGAAAACTCTTGTTTTCACGAAGAAGAATTCCTTTGCCAAAAAAACATCTGGAACGAACTTTTTCTAACGGGATTTAGAACAAAGTGGGGTGTTTCAAAAAAACACGTTGAGTTGTTGGGTGGTTTTTCAACTAAGGAACAAGCACGATTGAACGACTACATTTCCGCAGGAAAAATTAAAACTGTAGGAGGATCCTTGCGTCTAGTGGGAGACGCTTTTATTTTTGCTGATGGTATTGCTCAAGACTTTTTTAGAACATTATAAATAAAACACTCCACTAATTCTTTTAGCACGAAGCAAGGGGTCTTTGTACACAACGCTAATTTGGAATTCACTACCCCCACAAAGCTTTTTTATTTTCCTAATTACCGTTTGGTTTAGCTGATTACTTTTAATGCTTATTGCTTCGTTTTTGTCAAGAGAAATTGTACTCTCTGTAATTTGAAAATTTGCTTTTGGCCATTTTTCCGCAAACCCAATGCTTAAAGCTAAGTTTGCCGTATCAACGATCTCTTTAGAGGTGGCTTTGCCTATATAAAGCAATGGTTCTGGACTTTTTTTTATAATAAAAGAAAACTTGTCTATAAAAATTTTTTCTGTGCCTCCCTCTGGCGTTTCAACATAAGCAGCAACATTAAGCAGTCCCTCGACCCTAGTTACTGTGTCTAAAACCTCTATTAAATATTTATTTTTTTTATCTGTTGGGTAAATTTTTACTGTTCCATCAAAACACAATGGTGTTCCTTGTTTAACAAAAAACTCATTGACATAGTTTGAAAAAAAAACCGTATCTTTTTTATTATTAAATAAATATTTTTGGCCTTGTAAAGAAAAACTAAGCAAAGTAAAAAAAAGAACTTTTATTAACATTATGAACATGCTATTTTATTAACTCTTCGCTGATGCCTACCCCCATCAAAATCAGTACTTAAAAACGTTTCTACACACTTTTTTGCATCATTAACAGAAATATATCTTGCTGGTAGCGAAATTATATTAGCATCATTGTGTTGCCTAGCTAGTGCAGATATTTCATTTGACCAACATAAAGCACACCTTATTCCGCTGTGTTTGTTTGCAGACATACTAATTCCGTTTCCTGAACCACAAATTAATATCCCTATTATTCCTTCGTTTTGTACCGCTTTAGCTACCGGATGAGCGTAATCAGGATAATCAATGCTTTCCTCTGATGGACAACCATAATCGATAACGGCATGGCCTGTTTCTTTTAAAAAAATAATAAGCTCCTCTTTCAATTTATAACCAGCATGATCAGCTCCTATCGCTATTTTCTTCTTCATGTATTAAAATTAAAATTAATTGCGATGTAAACAAACGAGGTTAATATCTCGTTGAAAAGAAAGTATTACTTTTTTTGTAGCAAACAATATTTTATATATATCAAAATTAATTTGGTTTTTTCGTGTGATGTTGTCTTTTTTTGTTTGTCTTTTTTCAAGTATTTTTCAACAAAACTCTTACTAACAACTAAACTTATTTATTCACTATTTAATTTTTGTTAAAAACAACAAAAGATGTTAAGTTCCTGTTTTATAGTTTACTATTTATTTATAAGTTGTTAATTTATATTACACATCGTTTTCTTTTGTTTTAGTTTTAATAATCTGATTTTTTTATTCACAAATAAACACTCTTAATAATAATAGTAAATTTATTTTTAATTCTTTTTTATAACATATTAAATCTTTCATAAAGTTTATAAGGTAAAAAAATGGATAATATTGATCACATAAAAGAAGAACTCAATAGCTTCATTAAAAAGTTTTATAAAAATCAACTTTTAAAAGGTTTTCTTTTGTCTATTGTCATTTTTTTAAGCTCTTTATACATCGTTTCGCTTGCGGAATTTTATGGCCGTTTTAATTCTATCGTAAGATTCTTGTTTCTATCACTTTTTATCTTTTTTAATACTTATATAACCTTCATTTATTTTATTACCCCCTTATTCAATTATATCCAACAGTCAAGAAGGTTAAGTCCAGAAAAAGCATCGAAAATGATAGGATTATTATTTCCCGACATATCTGATCAATTGACAAATTTACTTCAACTCGATAGAAAACTATTATTACAGGAAAAAGAGAAAGTTGAATTATTAAAGGCTAGCATTGAACAGAAAGCAAAAAATATTGGTTTCGTAAAATTTTCAAAGGGCATTTCTTATGCTGAAAATAAAAAATATTTAAAGTTTGTTTTACCTGCGGTTTTCTTATTTATTCTTTTCTTGAACTTTTTACCCGAAATTTTTACACAAGGTTCTTTTCGTGTATTAAATTTCTCTCGAGAATTTAAATTAAATGCGCCCTATCAATTTTATTTAATAGACTCTGAATTAACGATATCTGAAGGTGAGGACTTGTATTTGAAAGTCAACCTAGTTGGTAAAGATTTTCCAGATCGCTTGTATATAAATTCTGATCAGGGTATTTTCTTAATGAATAAATTACGTTCAAATACTTTTGAGTGTATTTTAAGGAAACCTAAAAACGGGGAGACCTTTTTTTTCTCTTCTGGTAAGTTTAAGAGTGATTCTTATAGAGTTAATGTTCAGGGTAAAAGTATTTTAGGAAAATGGGATGCATTGATTACCTATCCATCCTATTTAAATAGAAAACAAGAAATTATTAAAAATTCAGGAAGTTTTTCTGTTCCTGAGGGCAGTATTATAAAATGGAGTGGACAAGTAAAAAATGTTTCTGTGCTTCAAATTATTACAAATTCACAACTCAAAAGTTTTTATAAGTCTGGTTTTATTTATGAAACGAAGATAACTGAGAGCAGGAATTTAAAAATTAATTTAAAAAATAAATACACTAATCAGATTGACTCCTTGAATTATTTTATTACGGCGATTAAAGACGAATATCCAGTTATTCGAGTCACAGAAAATAAAGATAGTTTAAAAGATGGGATATGTTTCTTTGAAGGCGTGGTTTCAGATGATTATGGCTTATCCTCTTTAAATTTTCACTATACAGTCCGATCTAATAAAAATAAAATTAGAAATGAGAAAATGAACGTTCAAAATGTAAATGGAACTCAAAATAGTTTTGTATACTTTGTTGATTTCAATCAATTAGATCTTTCTTTAAGCGATCAAGTGAGTTATTATTTTTCAATTCAAGATAATGATGGTTATAATGGCAAGAAAACAACGATTAGCAATCTATTTACATATAATCTGCCTGACTTAAAGTCATTGAATAAAAAACGGGAAAACGAACAAAAGGATATTAGAAAACAGATTAATGAAGTATTGAGTGATACAAAGAAATTTCAGGAAGAAATAAAAACTTTCAAAAGTGAGATGAATAACAATAAGCCAAATGACTGGAATAGATTAAACGACCTTAAAAATATTAAAGAACAGCAACAACAGATACTAAATAAATTAGAAAGTATTCAAGAAAAAATGGATAATTCTATTCAAGAAAAAAATAAACTTTCCGAATTAGATAAAGAGTTACTAAAGAAGCAAGATTTATTAGAAAAATTATTGAACGAGGTAATGGACGATGAATTGAAAAAATTGCTTGAAGAGCTTGAAGAGTTACTTGAAGAGAATAACCAAAAAGATATAAATGAAAAAATGGAGCAAATTGATCAAGGGGCAAATGAAATGGAGAAGCAGCTAGATAGAAGCCTCGAGATGCTTAAAAAAATGCAAGTAAATGAAAAAATTGATGATTTAGAAAAAGAATTACAACAATTGGCAGAGAAACAACAAAAGCTTGCAGAGCTACAAGAAAAAAAGTTAGAGGGGCAGGAGAAAATAAATAAAGAATTTAATGAGATAAAAAAAGACTTAGATAAACTAGAAGAGTTAAACAACGCATTACAAGATCCATTAAATATTGGAAGTACAGAGGAAGAACAGAAAAATATTGAAGATAAATTGCAACAAGCTGGTGATCAAATACAAAAGAATAAAAAATCAAAAGCCTCGAAAAGTCAAAAGTCAGCTGCTGAAAAAATGCAACAACTTGCGGAAAAACTGGATAAAATGCAACAAGATTCGGCCCAAAAACAGCAGGTGGAAGACATGGAAGATTTGAGAAAAATTCTTGAGTCTTTAGTACTTTTAAGTATTGAACAAGAGTCCGTTATGGATAATATTAATAGAGTGCAAGTTAATGATCCAGCATTCCGCAAGTATGGTAGAGTACAAAAAAGAATAAATGACGATACGCAAGTTGTTAAAGACAGCTTATTAGCTTTAGCAAAACGACAACCTGTATTGGCTACATTTATTGATAAAGAGTTGGCTGATTTAGATTTTAATCATCGACAAACTATAGAATTTATTGGCGATAGAAAGAAAAATAAAGTAACTAAAAATCAACAAAGTGCAATGACATCTTACAATAATTTAGCATTATTATTGAACGAAGTGTTGCAGTCGATGCAAGCTCAAATGCAAATGATGACGCCGGGTAGTGGTCAATGTAATAAACCAGGTGGTAAAGGTAAGCCAAATGCAGGTCCTTCTATGAACTCAGGAGATATGAAAGAGATGCTGAAAAACCAATTGAATCAGCTAAAAAACGGAATGGGCAAAGAAGGAAAAAAAGAAGGAAAAAGCGGTGAAAAAGGATCCGGGGGTATAGGAAGTAAAGGTCTAGCAAAAATGGCTGCAGAGCAATCAGCAATAAGAAAGAAAATAGAAGAGTTACGAAACAAATTAAATAAAGATGGAAATGGAGCCGGAAATGCTCTTAATCCATTGATAAAAGAACTTAAGGAACAACAAAAAAACATTATTAATAAGAATATTAATAAAGAAACAATTAACAGACAACAGGATATATTAACGAGACTATTGGAAAGTGAAAAAGCCTTAATAGAAAGAGGTTTTGAAGAAAAAAGAGAATCTATAAGTGGAAAAAATAGAGAAAAAAGTAACCAAAATCTTTTTAATCAGTATAACAAAGAAAAATTAAGAAAAATAGAATTATTACGTTATGCTGAACCGTCTTACAAGAAATACTATAAAGAAAAAGCAAACGAATATTTCGATCAAAATTAATATTTATATAGATTATGAAAGACGAGTATAGCGTTATAGAATCTCTAAAACTTACTTCATCTTATAATTCGGTTGCCGATATTGAACGCTTAATCGACAAGGTCTGTACAAGTGTTGGTGTGAAGGAAGATGCTTATGGTAACGTTCTTATCGCTGTAACGGAAGCGGTGAACAACGCAATCCAACATGGAAATAAGGAGAATGAAACATTGTCTATCAACGTTTCTGTTAGTGATAATGCAAAAAAGGTTTGTTTCAGTGTAAAAGATGAAGGACATGGTTTTGATTTTGATAATCTACCAGATCCTACTGCCCCAGAAAATATTTTAAAAGAAAACGGAAGGGGAATCTTTTTAATGCGCAATCTAGCAGATAAAGTTGAGTTTACAAATGAAGGTTCCGAAGTTTCTCTTTTTTTTAATAAATGACATCTTGTTTTTTTGAAGATATCGAACCCTTCAATGTTTCTTTAGATGTATATCAGCATAAAATATCCTATATAATTGATAATGAAGGGTTTAAAGAGGGAGATATTGTTATTGTGTTTTGTTCTGATCAGTTGCTATTGGAATTAAATAAGAAGTACTTGAACCATGATTATTTTACCGATATTATAACGTTCTCTTATACAGCTTATAACATAGTAAGTGGCGACCTCTTCATAAGTGTTGATCGTGTGAAAGACAACGCGATTCGAGAATGTGTTTCTGTGGAAATGGAGTTAGAACGTGTTGTATACCACGGAATTTTACATTTATGTGGCTACAATGATAAGACTCCAACGCAGATTAAAGAAATGCGCGCCAAAGAAAACTATTATTTACAATAGTTTGTTTCACGTGAAACAAACTTTTTGGAATTCTTTTTTTGGTTTAATTTTGTTCCACGTGAAACAAATAAAATGTTAACAAAATACGATATTATTGTTGTGGGTGCAGGTCACGCAGGGTGTGAAGCGGCACACTGCGCAGCAACCATGGGTAGTCAAGTTTTACTGGTTACAATGAATATGAACACCATTGCTCAAATGAGTTGTAATCCTGCTATGGGTGGTGTTGCCAAGGGGCAAATACTAAGAGAGGTTGACGCCTTGGGTGGTGGCTCTGGTATTGTAAGTGATAAAAGTGCAATACAGTTTAGAATGCTTAATAAATCAAAAGGCCCTGCCATGTGGTCTCCTCGTAGTCAAAATGATAGGCAGGTTTTTTCGACTGAATGGAGGATGTTGCTTGAGCAAAACAGAAATGTTGATTTTTGGCAAGACATGTGCACAGGTATTATTGTTGAAGAAGGAAAAGTTACAGGTATAAAAACAGCGCTGGGAATACAAATTAAATCCTCAACAGTAATACTTACAAACGGGACATTTTTAAATGGCCTTATTCATTTAGGAGAAAAGCAATTTGGTGGTGGAAGAGCAGCAGAAAGAGCCTCTAAGGGAATAACTGAACAGCTTGTTGAGCTGGGTTTTGAGTCAGGAAGAATGAAGACGGGAACCCCTCCTCGTGTTGACGGAAGGTCTTTGGATTATTCAAAAATGGAAGAACAACAAGGAGACCCTTCTCCATCGAAGTTTAGTTTTTCTGACACGAAACCTTTACAAAAACAACGCCCATGTTTTATTACTTACACAAACCTCGCAACACATAAGATACTAGAAAAGGGCTTTGATCGTTCTCCAATGTTTAATGGTGCAATAAACAGTACGGGCCCCAGGTATTGTCCAAGTATAGAGGATAAAATAAATCGTTTTGCGGACAGAGAGAGACATCAAATTTTTGTCGAGCCGGAAGGCTGGGATACTATAGAGATTTATGTAAATGGCTTTAGTACGTCTTTGCCTGAAGAAATTCAGCTAGAGGCCATGCAGACTATACCCGGCTTTGAAAACGCTAAAATGTTTCGTCCAGGATATGCTATTGAGTATGATTTTTTTCCTCCGACGCAGTTAAGACATACATTAGAAACGAAACGAATAGAAAATTTATATTTTGCAGGTCAAATAAACGGCACAACAGGATATGAAGAAGCTGCGTGTCAGGGGTTAATGGCGGGAATAAATGCAAGTTTAAAAATAATGAATAAGGAGCCCTTCCTCTTGTCGCGTAGCGAAGCTTATATCGGTGTACTTATAGATGACCTTATTACGAAAGGAACAGACGAGCCATACCGCATGTTTACGAGCAGGGCGGAGTATAGAATTTTACTACGACAGGATAATGCGGATATAAGACTTACGCCTTTAGGCTTTTCGATAGGGCTTGCCAATAAAGAGCGAATGCATAGGGTTAATCTAAAAATAGAGGGAACTAAAAGGTTTAAAAAAGACCTTAGAAAAATTGCCATTTCCCCGTCAGAAGTAAATCCTTTTTTACAAAGCATTGGCAGCGCTCCTATTTCACAAAAAGTAAAACTTTCATCAATTATAACGCGCCCAAAGGTTTATTTGAAAAACCTGTTAGAACTTTCTGTTGAGGCCCAAGAAAAAGCATTAATTGCATATAAATCTCATGACGGAATTTTGGATCAAGTAGAAATACAAATGAAATATGATGGTTATATTGAACGAGAACAGGATCAGGTGGAAAAAATGCGCCGATTAGAAAATGTAAAAATTCCATCAGATCTAGATTTTAAAAAATTAAACAGCTTGAGCACAGAAGCAAAGGAAAAGCTTTCGGAAATTAAACCTGTGACAATTGGTCAAGCATCGAGGGTTTCTGGCGTTTCCCCAAGTGACGTTTCTGTTCTTCTTGTTTATATGGGTCGGTGAAAACTTGTTTTAAGCGCGTTTAAGCGGCTTTAAACACTAATCACAAGCCAAGGTATAAAAAAACAAAGAAAACAACACGGGGCCCAAGTATAGGGGTGGTTTTTTGAGGGCTTATTGAAAAACGCGAATATAATCAACCGCCATCGTTTGTGGAAATAACGTGTTGTTGTTTGGACTTCCTGGCCAATTTCCTCCTACAGCAACATTCAAGATTAAAAAGAAGTTGTTTTGGAAGGCGTTAAGATCAGGGCTGCTAATATCTATGTCGTGATATTGAATATCATCTCTTAAAAACCTAATACTTAAAGAATCCCAGATAATTGAGAATACATGAAATTCTTCTGCATACATTTCCCCTACTGGCAACGAGCTTGCGTCTCCGTAGGAGGCATGTGTGCCATTGTCGCTCCAATGTACGGTTCCATATATGGTTCTGTCATTAAAAGCCCCACCCCCAACAAGTTCCATAATGTCTATTTCTCCACAATAAGGCCATCCAACAGCGCTAATATTTTCTCCCAGCATCCAAATTGCAGGCCAATAACCTTTCCCATATGGTAGGGCGGCTCTAACATCTATACGCCCATATTGAAAGGACTGTATACCCTGGGTTTTTATTCTTGATGATGTATAATTGAAGGAAGCAGTATTTTCTTCTTTTGCTGTAATTTTTAATAGTCCATCCTCAACTACAGTATTTTCTTCTTTATAAAACTGAAGCTCATTATTTCCCCAACCCCATGAACCGTTCCCTATATCGTGCACCCAGTCGGAAGAAAGGGCAGAGCCGTTGAACTCATCACTCCAAACAAGCGAATAATTAGGATAGTTATCAGGAGTGATATATCCTGTAGTAGGAATGCCTCCGGTATATCCAACTTCTGAAATTATAATATTCTCAATTACTTCTATATAATCGTATGTTGTAACATGTGCACGAACCCTTACAGAATACTCTCCTATTAAAGAATAGTTGTATTGGGCACTTCCATCATTCGACTCAATATAAGAGGAGTCCCCAATGTTATAAAACATAAAGCTGTAAAAGTTAGCCCCATCTGCCGATGCTTGAAGGTTAACAAAACCCTCGTTAATAATAATATTTGTATTCAGGTTGGTGGGTAAAACAATCGACGGGGCGGGCTCTTTAGGATCGCATGAAAAGAGTAAAAAAAAGGAAATAAAAAGAAATTCTTTTTTCATAAAGTTCTGTTTTTCAGTGTCTTATTGCTCTGGCTTTAATCGAAGGTACCACATGAGTTCCCCCGCATGATGGCCAAAAGCGAGATACATTGAATTTTCTGTTAGTTCGATAATTTTATATGTATTTACACCCGTTCCAAAACCGATAAACGAGCTTCCAGAAACGTTGATTGTTGTATCAGCGCCCTCTGTTACGACCCAAGACTCGTTTAGTTGGTTGTTGAATGGGGCGGTATAGTCAGCGAGGTTTTCATAAGAACCAGGATATTGATCGGCAATTGTATTGTGCACATATACGTCTCCATTTGTAATCATATCAAATCGATATTCGTTGAGGTAAAATACAAACCGGTCATCATACATGCCGCATCCTGGCTTTGCCATTTCTGGTGCCGACCACCATTCTGGAGTATATCCTAGATCAGAAACAGGATCTGGGCCAACACCAAAGTGTCCGGATTCTGTTGAGTCTATATACCAAGTTCTAAAACCAGGCCCTTCTATACCCCCTGTCAGCATGGTAAAAAGAGGGTTGTCCAAAAGTCCCGGATCAGTTTGATCAATAATGAGTTCTTGGCTGCTCGACTTGCTTCCGCCACTATTAAAAACACTTAAATTTATACTGTATGTTCCTGCGTTTGGGTATATAGATGAAACAACTGCCCCCTCACCAGTAAGACCATTTCCAAAATCCCATAGATTGATAATATTTGGGTTTGCGGCTGTAAAAATGATAACATTAGTATTTGTATCAGAAGGTGCATAAGTAAAAAGTGCATCTGCTTCTGTGGGAGGAGCTCCTAGCTGTGGGTTTTCTTTTTTACAAGAATATAGGCTGAACAACAAAACGAAAGCAAAAATGGCATAAAAAGGACAGTAAATGTTTTTCATAATTTAATAATTAATATCCGTTATTTTGAGACCAGTTTCCTCCGGCCAAATCTATTTCTACTGTTGGTATTGGAAAGAGCTCATGTTTTCCTGTTTGAAAACCTTCTATTGCGTTTTCTGCTTTCCCCCAGCGAATAAGATCAAAAAACCAATGTCCTTCACAGGCTAATTCATAGCGGCGCTCATTAAAAATATCATCAATTGAACTCACGGTCGTGCTTGCAATTCCGACCCGGTTACGAACAAGGTTTATTTTGTTTTGTGCTTCAGAGATGTTTCCATTCTGGAAATGCGCCTCTGCAGCCATCAAAAGAACATCTGCATATCGAATAACCCTATAGTTAACAGGGCTTGTAAGGTCATTGTCAGGGAGGCCAAGCTCGTTTTGCCTTTTAATGTATTTGTTGTTGTAGTAGCCGGTGTGGCCCCCAGCCCCAATTCCATAAGTAATACTTTCAGGATTAGCTTGCTCCGCGATAAAAGCATCTATATCGAGAATTGTCACATCGCGCCGCGGGTCAGTTGGATCAAAGGCATTATATAGGTCTTGTGTTGGAAGGTTGTAGCTGTTACCATCCCCGTAAACAGGACCGTTATATTGTCTAATACCTTGAAAACCAGGCCCTGGATTTCCTTCTAAACAAATGAGGCAACCGTAACTTCCTCCTTCTGAACCAGAATATTCAACGTCAAAAACAGTCTCACTGTTGTTTTCGTTCGTAACAGAAAACAGCTCCGAATAATCATTGATTAAGCCGTATACGCCGCTGTTTATAACCTCATCTAGCATACTTGCAGCTTCAATATATTTGTTTTGATAAAGATATACCTTACCTAACAAAGCCATTGCCGCTCCTTTTGTTGCCTTTCCTTTAACGAGGGATATTTGATCTAAAACAGAAGAGGCTTCAAGAAGGTCTTGTTCTATTTGTGCATAAACATCTGAAACAGGTGAGCGTGGAATCTCTGTTACTTCTTGTGCTCCGATTCTTTTATCAATAATCAAAGGAACGTCTCCAAAAAACTTTACAAGCTCGAAGTAATAAAAAGCACGTAAAAACTTGGCTTCGGCAAGAAGTTTGTCTTTTCCTAAAAACTCGATATTATCCTTATTTTCTAAAATAAAATTACAACGCGTTATTCCGGCATAGTTCCAACGAAACAAACTACGAAGCTCTGAATTCACACCACCATGAGTCATTTCATCTATTTGGTGAAGCCCTCGGGTGTCGTTCACGCTTTCACCGCCAGCAATCGTATTATTAGAAGCAATTTCGCTAATCCAAACAGACATAAAAGATCCTTGTAGAAGGTCATACGCTCCAACTAAAGCTTGTTCATAATCTTCGGGAGACTGAAAATAATTTTCAGCATCTTGAGTGTAAGGCGGGTCTACAGTTAAAAACTTATCACAACCAGAAAAAATGAGACAAAAGGTTAAAAGCGCAAGGCTTATGAATTGAGTGCTTCTGTTTTTCATGTTTTTAAAATTTAATATTTAACCCACCCATAATCGTTCTAGCCTGAGGATAAAACCCGTTGTCTACACCGGCAGAGAGGGTTCCTCCGCCAATATCAGGGTCAAACCCGAGGTACCTTGTTAAGGTTAATAGGTTGTTACCGGACAGATAAAACCGCAAAGACTGAACTTTAAGCTTCTTAAGCACCATACTCTTTTTTGGAAAGGAATAACCTAGCTGAACATTTCTTAAACGAACGAAAGACCCATCTTCAACATAATAATCAGAGAAGGAGTTGTTTCTAGTTGGGCCTGTGGTTAACCTAGGGTGCTCATTGGTAGATCCGGGACCCGTCCATCGATTTATAACATAATCTAGTTGATTGGCAAACGGCTGTTGTCTTTCATAGTTTCTGATTATTTCTTGTCCAACAGATGCGTATATGTTGGCCGAAACATCAAATCCCTTGTAGCGAAGGTTCAAGGCAAAACCCATTGTAAAATCTGGAATGGGTGAACCTAAGAAAGTTTTATCAAGGTCGTCACCAAAGCTAATTTCTCCATCACCATTTTGGTCTACGAAAATAAAGTCTCCTGGTCGAGCACCTTCTTGTACGACATCATGGTTATCAATTTCTTCTTGTGTTTGAAAAATACCAGCTGTTTGTAATCCGTGGAAGTAACCAATGGCGAAACCTTCCTCAAAACGGGTTGCAACATCTCCCCCCACACTAAATTGAGCACCAGGAAGATAGTCAACGCCTTCAGGAACGCTTGTAACTTGATTGGTGATGTGTGAAAAATTTAGACTAATATTTGTTTTAAAATCTCTTGACGGTTTGTTGTGATATACTAGCTCCAGCTCAATACCTTTGTTCGATACGTTTCCAGCATTGATAATAGGAGAGTAGCCCCCAGGGCCATAGGAGCCGAGAATACCAGAAACATCAGGCTGAAATAAGAGGTCGTTTGTGTTTTTTATAAAGTAATTGGTCGTAAAATCTAAGCCGTTCCATAGTGTTAGGTCTAAACCAGCGTTAAATTGCTTTGTCGTTTCCCATTTTAAATCAGGGTTTGCCGCACGACCAAGCGCTGTCCCAATAACAATAAGATCGTCAAAAACATACACCCCTTCTCCGTTCAAAAGAGCTCGATAGGCGAAGTTTTCAATTTGGTCGTTACCAGAAACACCATAACTAAAACGAATCTTCATAAAATTAATTGCACCGACATTAAAGAAGCTTTCTTCAGAAATAAGCCAAGCCGAAGACAATGTTGGAAACCAACCAAATCTATTATTTGGGCCAAATTTACTCGACCCATCCCTTCTTAGTATTCCTGAAACAATATATCTTGAATCAAATGCATATTCTGTTCTAAGAAAGGCAGAAACTAAACGTTCTTTAAACTCAAAAGAACCTACATTATTTAAATACCCACCATCAGCGGTGTTGGCAGAGATGTCTGCGTATTCCCAAGAGTTGTTTGGTACACCGAATGCTGTACCGTTCAAAGCATCCCCCTTTCTTTGAAAAATAGATGCGCCTATAGTGCTTTTAATCTTGTGCAACTCGTTAAACGTTCTATCGTAGTTAAAATAGCTTTCAAAAGTTAGGTCACTGAAAGAAGACCGTTGTTCATAAACACTTGCGCCTCGTTCAATAAAGACGCTATCAGCAATTTCTACTTGAGGCGACTCCAGCTCTGCATTTAGGGCTGTGTTTGCGAATTTTCCAGGGCCATACCAAGCAAGTGGAGTAAAGGACTTTGCTTCAACAACAGCATAATTGTAGTTAAAGCGATTTGTAAAAGAAAGGTGCTCGTTAAGTTTATAAACAAGCTCTTCTTTTCCTACAAATTTATCTGCAATACTGTAGTTGAATGAGTTCTTCATTTGAGCGATAGGGTTAATAATATCAGCAACCTCTTCTAAGTAACTATAGTTTCCGTCAGGAGTAATAATTGGCTCATTTGGAAAGGCGTTGATTGTGTTGTATAAAACAGAACCAATTCCATTTTCAGAAAGTGTTGACCTGTTATCATTTGAGAAAAGAAATACAGAATTAAGTAACAACTTATCTGAGAGATCAGTGCTAAGGTTTAGCCTTGCATTGTATCTTGAGAAGTTTGCTTTTGAGCCACCAACGATTCCCTCTTGTGCGTAATAGGTTGCTCCAAGAGAGTAACGTGTATTTTTTGTACCACCGCTTATTCCAATGTTATAGCTTTCTATTGGAGATGTTTGAAAAACAGAGTCTTGCCAATTTGTTCCTTCTCCGATTGCTGTATTTGTGAAAGGCATGGCCTCACCTCCAAAAGCAAACATCTCATTTTTAATCACCGCGTATTCTTCTGCGTTTAAAAGACCTAACCTGTTGGCAGTCTGTTGAAAACCTTTATACATACTAAACTCTATTTTTGGCTTGGCGTTAAGACTTCCCTTTTTTGTTTCAACAAGAATAACCCCGTTCGCGGCACGCACACCATAAATACCAGCTGTTGCGTCTTTCAGAACGTTGATGGACTCAATGTCATTTGGGTTCAAAGCATTCAATCCTTCAGAGTCGTATACAACACCATCCACTAAAATTAAGGGGTCGTTGTCCCCAAATGTAGAAAGCCCTCGAACTCTAATACTAGAAGAGCCTCCAGGAGACCCGGAGTTTGTATTAATAGCCACCCCCGAAACTTGCCCCTGAAGAGCCTGGTCCATTCGAGAAAGGTTTAGTTTTTCAATATTTTCGCCTTTTACTTTTGCGGCAGCTCCAGTGAGCTCTTTGTTTCTCGAGCTTCCATATCCTATAACAACAATTTCGTCAAAAATCTGTGATTCCGGTTCCATTGTAACATTGAGTTCTTTTCGTCCAGCGACGATAATATCTTGTGTGACATAACCCAAATAATAAAACCTAAGAATTAAGTCGTCTTTTTTTTCGGTTGTGATACTGTATTTCCCGTTTATATCGGTGATAACTCCATTTGAAGTATTCTGTACAATGACTTTTACTCCAGGAAACACCTTTTGTTTTTCGTCTAAGACGGTTCCTGTGATGGTTATTTTTTGCCCATTTACATTCAAGACAGCGATGCAAATGGAAACAAAAAATAAGATAAGGCTTTTCATAGAATAATAGTTTTCAGTGTAAATATATTCTTTTTTAACTAGAGTGTAAAAAACACACTAAGTAGGGATTTAGAAAAAAACGTATCGCTATTGTTTCTATTGGGAGAATTAAAAGTAATGGAAATTAAGACAATGATTGCTTGTCTTTTTATAATTTTAAAGAATCATGCGTAAAGTTGTTTTTGTTGATGTTGTACACGATGTGCTCAGAGAAAAATTGAACGCAAATGAGTTTTCATGTGTCGATGTGGCGACAAAAACCAAAGAGGAAATTTTAAGCCAGATTAAAACCGCATTTGGAATAGTTGTAAGATCAAGGTTTACTTTAGATTCATCTTTTTTAAAAAACGCGGTAAATTTAAAATTTATAGCGAGATCTGGTTCTGGTACAGAAAATATTGACCTTGAGTATTGTAATAAGCAAGGGATTCAAGTTTTTTCTTCACCTGAGGGAAATAGAAACGCTGTTGCTGAGCACACCTTAGCTTTTACCCTAGCTTTGTTGAATAACATACACCGCGCACATCAAGAAATAAAACAAGGGGTGTGGAGCCGGAAATCTAACTCGGGAAAGGAGCTTTCGGCTTGCACAATAGGAATCGTAGGCTGTGGAAACAACGGTCTGGCTTTTGCAAAAAAAATGAGAGATTTAGGGGCAAGGGTTCTTACCCATGATAAGTATAAGAAAGTGGAAGAACCAGGAATAACTCAAGTTCCTTTGGAGGGGTTATACAATGACGTTGACATTCTTAGTTTTCATGTCCCAGAAACGCATGAAACAATTTCCATGGGTAACCATGCATTTTTTTCGAAATTTAAAAAAAGACTTATTGTTTTAAATATTTGTCGAGGAAAAATAATAGAGACAAAGGGCTTTGTACAAGCAATGAAAGAAAAAAAAATTATAAAGGCGGCATTAGATGTTTTGGAGTATGAAACCAAATCATTTGAACATTTTTTTGAAAAAACGTTACCCGAAGAATTTACTTATCTAAAAACAAATCCTGACGTTATTCTAACACCACATATCGCGGGATGGACAACACAAAGCTATTATGGGTTAAGCGATGTGTTGGCAAAAAAAATCATAAAAGCTTTCGCCTCTAAAAAATATTAGAAAACAAGTAGCTACTCTATTTCTTTTTTAAATTCCCCGTACCCAAATAAAATTGTGTTTTTTATATTAGGAACAATTGTAGTTGTATATTCCATGATATATGGGTAGAGGACAGAAGTTTTTTTATCCTGAGCGGTAACGAACTCGTTTTTAGGGTCTAGTGGCCTTAGGAGAAGTAATATACAACCGATTAAAAACCCCCACTTCAATAATCCAACAAAGCTCCCTAGAATTTTATTAAAAACAGAAAGCCAAACAAAAGCAATGAGTTTTTCGAAAAACTTTCCTATCAAACGAACGCTTATAACGACAATTATAAAAATAAAAAGAAAAGCCAAAAAGGGAACAAGTGCCCCTTCGTTTTTATGTGCATTAAAATAATGAGTTACTGTATCTGAAAAATGAAAAGCACAATAAACACCAGCTAGAAGAGAGCCAAAGGTAAAAAGCTCCATGATGAGCCCTTTTCTCCAACCTAGAATGCCGCCAATAAGGAAAACGACAATAAAACATATATCTAAGATATTCATGCAAGTGAAAATAGAAAGATAAGAGTTAAATGTGTTAATTATATATCATAAATTTACCAAGGCAACATCGTTAATAACTTAGCCTTATGATAGAAGTATATAATGACGAGTTCTTCATGAAACAAGCGCTTTTAGAGGCAAAAAAAGCATTCGACAAGGATGAAGTTCCTGTCGGGGCTGTCGTCGTTTTAAGAAACAAGATAATCGGCCGAGGACACAATTTAACAGAACAACTCTCAGATATAACTGCACATGCTGAAATACAAGCGATAACTTCAGCGTCCCAGTTTTTGGCCTCTAAATATTTAAAAGGATGTACCATGTATGTTTCTCTTGAGCCCTGTGTGATGTGTGCAGGAGCATTGTTTTGGTCGCAGATAGACAAAGTTATGTATGCGGCAAGAGATGATAAAAGAGGCGCCAGTCGTTCGGAACCATCACTATATCACCCATCTACACTCGTTATAAAGGGGCCTTTTCAACGAGAAAGTCAAAAATTATTAAAATCTTTTTTTTTAAAAAAACGAAAATCAACCATATAGGGTTTCTCGTATGATTTCTACAGACTTTTTTGAATTATATCCCGGTAAGTGATAGCTGCTGTAGTCTAAAAGTAAGTCAAAAATTAGGTGCTCTAAACCAGGCATAATTTTGGTGGGGCCGTAGAAAATAGAATGAAAACAAGTAACTACATCTTGGTTGTGAATGGTTTTTACAGAATCCACTTTTTGGTTAAAAACCCCCGTAGAAATGTCAAATGACTTTGGTTTCGTTTGATTAGTTATAAGTGGTTTGTGTCCTGAGTATATGATTAATTCTGCGAGAAAATGAATCGGGTATTCTTTGATTCGGCTTTCCTTATTTAGGAGCAACACCTGTTCTTTTATGAGAAGGAAAAATGAGCGATCTTCAACACCGCTATTTAAAAACGATTTAACGCTTTCTGCTACGAAAAAAGCAATTAGTATTTTGACAGCAGAGTTATAGGTATTTTCAAGCGAAACAGATCTTTCAACTCCATTAATGTTTTGAAGGCCAAAATGTGTCCAACGATAAAAAGAAGCCTCATACAAGCCGAGAACTAAAGGTTTTACCTTTTTATTTTTACCACCTTTCATTATTCCGTTTTGAAGTCCGTACTTCTCAGAAAAAAAGCAAATCCAAAGGCTGCTTTCTGAATAGGGTTTAATATCAAGAATTACAATTTCACCAACCTCTTTCACGGGAGTTATTTATTTGATTTTTTTGGACGAAAATCAATTTTATAATAAAATATGGGTAAAAAACCAAGCTGTTTTTTTTGCGCTGTGGGTTCATACCCAGGGCTTGAAATTACATTTGGATCAAGTGAAGGCGCGTATGCCAAACCTAATAGATTGCTTGTGTTCAAAATATTAACTAGATCTAGTCCAATCTCATGTGCGGTTTTTTTGGCGTTAAGCCTCCAGCTAACTTTGAG
>MDTC01087732.1_pt1 | contig 26023 bp, 24 predicted proteins | sample 811181 | NCBI WGS metagenome assembly MDTC01 (sample SAMN05326644, study PRJNA326480) | marine metagenome | isolation source: seawater | place: Pacific Ocean: North | collected 2011
ATATTGGTGAGCCCTGATGGACTCGAACCATCGACACCCTCCTTAAAAGGGAGGTGCTCTACCAACTGAGCTAAGGGCCCCAAGAAAATTCTTTTTATAGTTAAATTTTGTAAATTTCAAATGGTTTATTAAGAAAATATTTTTATATATTTTGTATAGAAATCTGTAAATGTGCCCTTTTTAATATTATTTCTAATTTCTAGCATAAATTGTTGATAAAAATTTATATTATGCAAAGAAATAATCATTGATGCTAAAAGTTCGTTAGATTTGATTAAATGGTTGAGATAAGCCTTTGAATAGCAATTAAGAGATTTTAGATTAGAATTAACGTCTAAAGGAGATTTATCCTTTTCATATTTTGAGTTTTTTAAATTTATTTTACCTCCCCATGTAAAAGCAAGACCAGTTCTACCTGACCTTGTCGGCATTACACAATCAAACATATCAATACCCTTTGAGACTGCACCAAGAATATCAGAAGGAGTTCCTACACCCATTAAATATCTAGGTTTAGATTTAGGCATGAAACTAACTATTTCGCCGAGAATAGAAAACATTTCTGATTGGGACTCTCCAACGGCAAGACCGCCCATTGCATAACCATCAAAATCAATATCTAATAATTTTTGTAAACTTTCTATTCTAAGATCTTTGTATAAGCCGCCTTGTATAATACCAAAAAGCGCTTTTTCTACTGTATTACCAAACTCGATTTTACATCTTTTAGCCCATTTTGTTGAAGTGTTAATTGCCTTTGATAAGATATTCTTATCACTTGTGAGTTTAGGGCAAACATCTAGTACCATTAAAATATCTGAGTTAATACTTTTTTGAACCTGTATACTTTTTTCTGGACTTAATATAAATTTCCTACCGTCAATGTGAGATCTAAATATAGCACCAATATCATCGTCAACTTTATTTAACTTTGCGAGAGACATTACTTGAAAGCCACCTGAGTCAGTTAAAATTGGTTTTTGCCAATTTATAAAATCATGTAATCCACCAAATTTTTCTAGAACTTGTGTTCCAGGTCTTAACATTAAATGATAAGTATTGCCTAAAATTATTTGTGTACCAGTTTTTATTATATCATCTAAGTAAACACCTTTAACTGTGCCAAGTGTACCGACTGGCATAAAAGCTGGTGTGTCTATTTCTCCTCTTGGAGTATTAATCTTTCCAAGTCTAGCATTTTCATTTTGAGTAATTAACTCAAATGAAAATCTTTTTTTTTTTCATTTACTACTTAGATTTTAAACTAATAATTTTATCCGGTTCATCAACAGCACCAGATCCTGGGACACCTTTTTTAATTTTATCAATAAATTCCATTCCTTTAGTAACTTTTCCAAAAACTGAATATTGTCTATCAAGATGAGGAGCATTATCTAAACAAATAAAAAATTGACTGTTGAAAGAATTTGGGTCCGAAGATCTAGCGGCAGAGAGAATACCTTTGACATGGGGAATTTCTGAAAATTCAGCTTTTACATCTGGAAAATCGGATCCACCTGTCCCAGCTAATGAAAGATTATAATCTGAATTTGTTGAATTACCAAATTTTACATCACCAGTTTGTGCCATAAAACCATCTATTACTCTGTGAAAAACTACGCCGTCATATTTACCTGTTTCAGCTAATTCTTTAAAACGTTTAACGTGATTTGGTGCTATATCTTTATATAGTTCAATTTCAACTTCACCATATTTAGTCTTCATTATCATTATGTTCTCCTTTGATTGTAGATTGATAGAAAAAAAGTTAAGAATTAAAAAAAAGAATAATAATTTTTTAATCATCTTAATTTGTCCTTAAGCGCTTTAGTAGCAGATTTTGTTAAAAATTTAGTTATATTACCATTTAATTTTCCTATTTCTTTAACAAATTTTGAGGATATAATCTGATTTTCAATATTAGACATTAAAAAAATAGTCTCTATTTCATTATTAAGTTTTTTATTCATTCCTGCTAATTGAAATTCATATTCAAAATCTGAAACAGCTCTCAAACCTCGTACAATAATTGATGCCTTATACTTTTTACATAAATTAATTGTAAGAGTATCGAATGGTATTACTATAATTTTTTTTTTATTGAGTTTTAAATCTTTGAATAATGAATTTTTAATAATAGATAATCTTTCATCTATAGAAAAGAAATAATTTTTATTAACATTGTCTGTAGTCGCCACAATAACCCTGTCTACTATTTTTAATGACTTTTTTATAACATCAATATGACCGAAAGTTATGGGATCAAAAGTACCTGGATAAATAGCTGTTCTCATAATGTTATTCAATATTATCTTCTATTTTTATTACTGAAACAACTTTTTCTTCACCTTTAAGTTTTTTTATTCTCACACCTTGTGTGTTTCTTCCGGCTATTCTTATTTCTTTTACAGCACACCTCATAATACTACCCTTGTCAGTAGACAATATTATTTCATCTTGCTCAGAGACCACTAATGAAGATGAAATATTTCCATTTCTTGGAGAGTTAATTATACCTATAATTCCTTTACCACCTCTGTTTGTTACTCTGTACTCTAAGAAAGAAGTTCGTTTACCATAACCATTTTCAGAAACCGATAAAATAAATTTATCAATACCATTTTTAATTTTTTTATCTTTTTTGATTGTATTATTGTCTATTTTTGGATTATCTAAAATTGAAATAGATATTATTTTATCTTTATCATTTAATTGTATTCCTCTTATACCTTTTGAAGACCTTCCTTTGAATAATCTTAATTTCTTAGACATAAATCTAATACATTTACCAAATTTTGTGCTTAATAATATATCCTGATCATCTTTACATATTCTTACTCCTACTATCTTATCATTTTCAGCAAGTTTCATGGCAATTTTACCGCTAGCATTTATATTGTTAAAATCTTCCAAGGAATTTTTTCTAATATTTCCATTTGCTGTAACAAAGACTATCATTAGTTTTTTCCATTCATTTTCATCTTCTGGTAAGGGCATAATAGAACTAATTGAATGATGGCTTTTCAATGGTAACAAATTAAATATAGATTTTCCTTTGGATGAAGAAGAACCTTCGGGAATTTTATAAGCTTTAATTTTATAAACCAGGCCTTGTGTTGAAAAAAATAAAACAGGTGTATGTGTGTTAGCAGTAAATATTTGTACTACAAAATCTTCGTCTCTCGTAGACATTCCACTTTTACCACTCCCACCTCTTTTTTGCGCCTTTAATGAAGTAAGTGGACTCCTTTTAATATAACCTTGTTTTGTTATATTTATAACAACTGAATCTTTTTGAATAGTTTCTTCAATGTTATAATTTAAAACTGCGTCGATTATCTTTGTGCGTCTTGGCACTGCATATTTTGACTTTATATTTGCTAATTCATTAGATATTAATTTATAAAGTTCTTTTTTAGAATTTAATATTTTATTAAATCCCAATATCATTTCAGCAAGCTTGTTAATTTCAGCTTCTATTTCATTTATACCAAATGTAGTTAATTTTTGAAGTCTTAGCTCTAAAATTGATGAAACCTGTTCTTCTGATAATATGTATGATGAAAAACTTTTCTTTTTTTCAATTAAAGAAATTAATTTTACACTTTTTTTAACTTTCCATTTTTTAGATAAAAGATTTTTTTTAGCGCTATCAGTATCTTTTGATTTTTTAATAATTTTTATTATTTCATCTATATTTTCAACAGCAGTTGCAATACCAATTAATATATGCGCTCTTTCCTCAGCTTTTTTTAAATCATGTTTGACTCTTTTTGTTAGTGTTACTTCTCTAAACTTAACAAATTCAGATAAAAACTCTTTTAAGTTCAAAATTTTTGGCTTGTTGTCAACAATAGCTAAAGTATTAAAACCAAAAGAACTTTCAACACTAGTTAATTTATACAACTGTCTTCTTATAGTCTCAGGTTCAACACCTTTTCTAAGTTCTATTACAACTCTTATTCCTTCTCTGTTAGACTCATCCCTAATATCTCTTATACCTTCAATTTTTTTGTCTCTGGCAAGTTGAGCAATTCTTTCGTTTAATACTGACTTATTAACTTGATAAGGTATTGATTTAATTATTAATAATTCTCTTCCATTTTTTTTTGACTCTACATCTATTTCTCCTCTAATTTTAAAAGAGCCCCTTCCTTTGTTGTAACCTTGTTTAATAATATCTTTTCCAATAATTAATCCACCTGTTGGAAAATCAGGTCCTGGAACATGTTTCATTAACTGTGTAATTGTTATGTCTTTATTTTCAATATATGCAGTTGTGGCATTTATTATTTCACCTAAATTATGCGGAGGTATACTTGTTGCCATTCCAACAGCAATTCCTCCCGCGCCATTAACAAGTAAATTAGGATATTGAGAAGGCAATACTGTAGGTTCTTTCTCTGTTTCATCATAATTATTTCTGTAACTAACCGTATTCTTTTCTAGATCTTCCGTTAAGTGTTGAGCTATTTTACCTAATTTAGTTTCTGTATATCTCATTGCTGCAGGAGGGTCTCCATCAATGGAACCAAAATTACCTTGGCCGTTAATCAAAGGTAAGCTCATTGAAAAATCCTGAACCAAACGTACTAATGCATCATAAACAGACTGGTCTCCGTGTGGATGATATTTACCTATAACATCTCCAACAATTCTAGCTGATTTTCTAAATGGTTTTGACCAATCATATCCACCTTTGTACATAGCAAAAATTATTCTTCTATGAACGGGCTTCAATCCATCTCTAACATCAGGTAAAGCTCTACTCACTATTACACTCATTGCATAAGATAGATATGATGAACTCATTTCATCTTGCACAAAAATTGGTTTAATAGAATTTTTATTTTGAACTTCTGTTTTTTCCATAATAATTAAAATGGAATTTCGTCATCTAAATCGTTATTTATTTGATTGGTTTCATCATTAGGAAGAGAACTTTTGTTTTCACTTACTAAATTAGAATTTTCATTTTTACTTCTACCATCGAGCATGGTTAAACTAGAATTATAACCTTGTAGAACAATTTCTGTTGAATACTTATCTTGACCTGAGGACTCATCTTTCCATTTTCGGGTAGTTAATTGACCTTCTATATAAACATTAGCACCTTTTTTTAAATATTGTTGAACAACATTAACTAATCCTTCATTAAAAATAACTACTCGATGCCATTCAGTTTTTTCTTTTCTTTCACCGCTCGATTTGTCTTTCCATGACTGACTTGTGGCAATACTAAGCCTTGCGACGTTTTTACCGTTAACCATTTGCTTTATTTCTGGATCGGCTCCTAATCTGCCAATTAATAGTACTTTATTTAAACTTCCTGCCATAATATTTTGAGTTTTTTTGTGATTTATAGTTTTATTGTTAGTCAATTTATATCATAATTGGCAAATAATTATAAGCTCATTATTATTTAAATTTAAAAATATGTTGAAAAAAATCGTTATAAAAGGCGCCAAAGAACACAACTTAAAAAATGTTTCTCTAGAAATACCCAAAGAGAAACTTGTTGTGATAACTGGCCTTTCTGGGTCTGGAAAATCATCATTAGCGTTTGATACAATTTATGCTGAAGGCCAAAGAAGATATGTAGAAAGTCTTTCATCCTATGCAAGACAATTTTTAGATAAAATGAAAAAACCAAAAGTTGATTTAATAGAAGGATTAAGTCCAGCTATATCAATTGAACAAAAAAATACATCAAAAAACCCTAGGTCAACGGTAGCTACTGTTACAGAAATTTATGATTATATGCGGGTATTATTTGCACGTATTGGGGTACCATATTCACCTTTTACTGGTAAGCCTATTGTATCACAATCAATAAGTGAAATGGTTGATAGAATTAAAACATTGCCTAAAAGCAGTACAATATATTTACTTGCTCCTATAGTAAGAGGAAGGAAAGGTGAATACAAAAAAGAAATTTTAAATTTAAAAAAAAGAGGTTTTTCTAAAATTAAAGTAGATGGTAAGTATTTAGACATAAATGATTTTCCTGATTTAAATAAAAAAATCAAACATGAAATATCAGTAATAGTGGATAGAATAATTATAAATTCTAGTATTGGAAATAGATTAGCAGACAGTGTAGAAACAGCTATAAATTTATCTGACGGTTTGCTAGTTGTAGAATATGAAAATGAGACAGTGCCAAAGAAATTTCGTAAAAAAGAAAGTATAACATTTTCCTCTAAATTTTCATGTCCGGAAAGTGGTTTCACTATTGAGGAAATAGAACCAAGATTATTTTCTTTTAATTCACCCTATGGAGCCTGTGAAGAATGTGAAGGAATAGGACATAATTTAAACGTAGATCCAAATTTAGTGGTACCCGATGTTAAAAAAAGTTTACAAGATGGTGCCATCGAGCCCTGGGCTAAATCTACATCATTATATTATGCACAAACACTGTCATCATTAGGAAAACATTATAAATTTTCGTTAAGCGATCCATGGAAAAAATTACCGAAAAAAATTCAAGAAATAATTCTTTTTGGGTCTGATGAAGAAGAAATTAAATTTTCTTACGATGATGGCTACGAAACTTACTCTACGAAAAAAACATTTGAAGGTGTAGTTAATAATCTCGAGAGACGTTATTTGGAAACAGATAGTGAATGGAAAAGAGAGGAAATATCACAGTATCAGAGTGAGTCAAACTGTGAAAAATGTAAAGGTCAAAGATTAAAAGATGAAGCGCTTTGTATAAAAATTAATTTATTAAATATAAGTGAAATAACCTCTAAATCAATTGATGACGCACAAAAATGGTTTGATGATTTGTCAAAAGTTTTAACTGAAAGAGAAAATAAAATTGCACAACATATTTTGAAAGAAATAAATGAAAGATTAAATTTTTTATTGAATGTTGGCCTTAATTATTTAAATTTATCAAGAGAGTCAGGAACTTTATCGGGTGGTGAGGCGCAAAGAATAAGACTAGCATCACAAATAGGTTCTGGTTTAACGGGTGTTTTATATGTTTTAGATGAACCATCAATTGGACTTCATCAGAGAGATAATAAGAAATTAATTAAAGCTTTAAAAAAACTTAGAGACCTTGGCAATACTGTAATTGTTGTTGAACATGATATTGAAACAATGGAAAATGCTGACCACATTATTGATATAGGTCCTGAGGCAGGCCTACATGGTGGAAAAATTATTGCAGAAGGAAGTGTAAAAGAAATAATAAAAAATGAATTGAGTATTACTGGAAATTATTTATCGGGAAAAAAATTTATTCCTTTACCAAGAAAAAGACGTACTGCTAAAAATGGAAGGTTCATAGAAATTAGTGGAGCAACAGGAAACAATTTAAAAAAAGTTAATTTAAAAATTCCGGTAGGAACGTTTACTTGTGTCACTGGTGTTTCAGGTAGTGGTAAATCTACTTTAATTTTGCATACTTTGTTTAATGCTTTTAATCTAATGCTTAATAAAAATAAAAGTCGAAAAGTTCCAAAAGCTTTCACTGGATTTAAAGGAACAGAGTTAATTGATAAAATTATTGATATAGATCAATCGCCAATAGGTAGGACTCCTAGATCAAATCCAGCAACCTATACAGGAGCATTTGGCCCTATTAGAGAATGGTTTGCTGCATTACCAGAATCTAAAGCACGTGGTTACAAAGTTGGCAGATATTCTTTTAATGTAAAAGGAGGAAGGTGTGAAACATGTGAAGGCGATGGAGTAATAACATATGAAATGCATTTTTTACCTGATGTTTTTATTCCTTGTGATACGTGCAAAGGAGCAAGATATAACAGAGAAACTTTAGAAATAAGATTCAAAAATAAAAATATAGCAGATATTTTAGATATGACAGTAGACGAAGGATGTGATTTTTTTGAAAATATTCAATCAATAAGGTCAAAGTTAATTACACTTAAACATGTTGGACTTGGCTATATGAAAATAGGTCAACAAGCTACCACACTCTCTGGTGGTGAAGCACAAAGAATAAAACTAGCAAAAGAACTTTCAAAAAGAGCTACGGGCAGAACCTTATATATTTTAGATGAGCCTACTACCGGTTTGCACTCACATGATATAAAAAAATTATTAGAAATACTTCAGGCATTTACAAATACAGGCAACACGGTAGTTGTTATAGAACATAATTTAGATGTAATAAAAACTGCTGACCATATTATTGATATGGGACCTGAAGGCGGTGTAAATGGAGGGCAAATTATTGCTGAAGGTACACCGGAAAAAGTTGCAGAAATAGAAAAAAGTTATACAGGTAAATTTTTAAAAGAACTTATAAACAACGTTATAATTAAAAAAACTGCATAATAGTTCTTCCATTATGGAACAATTTTTTTATCTTCTTTTTGCATAGTTTTATAAGTAACTTTTAAATGTTTTAAAATTGGAGAAGCAACGAACATCGAAGAATAAGTACCAATCAAAACTCCTAATATCATTGCAAAAGAAAAACCTTTAAGTATTTCACCGCCTAAAATAAAGATAGATAATAAGGCCAATAATGTAGTCACCGATGTTATTAAAGTTCTAGATAAAGTTTCATTAATAGATAAATCTGAAATATCAATAATACTTAATCTATTATATTTAGATAAATTTTCTCTTATACGGTCATAAATTACAACTGTGTCATTCATAGAGTATCCCACTATGGTTAATACTGCAGCAACTATAGATAAATTTATTTCAATCGATAAAAGTGAAAAAATACCTATAGTGATGATTACATCGTGAAATAAAGCAACTATTGACCCAATACTAAATTGCCATTCAAATCTTATCCATATATAAAACAACATGGCAAATAATGCCAAACATATAGATATCAAACCAGATTTAAGAAGTTCTGAGCTAATTTTAGGTCCTACGCTCTCAACTCTTCTATAGTTAACTTTATCATTTAGCTCTTTATTAAGCGACTTTTTTAATTCCGGTATTAGTTTTTCATTGTTATTTAATTTTTTTTCAACTTTTATAAGATAATTTCCTTTTTCACCAAATTCTTTAACATTGACATCACCAAGGTTAAGATTGTTTAAAGTTGACCTGATATCTGAAATTGAGATATTTTTACTAATCGTTTTAATTTCTAGCAAAGTGCCACCTTTAAAATCAATTCCATAATTCAATCCTTTAAATGTTATCATAATAATACTCATCAAGAATAAAAATAAGGACAAATAATTAGTAATTTTAAAATATTTAGAGAAATTTATTTTTGACATTATAATCTTATGTTTTCTCCTTTGTTTCTTAAAACAACCCAGGAACTTAAATGTCTAGCAATAAAAAAAGCTGAGTAAAGAGTTGTTATTATTCCTATTGCTAAAGTAACTGCAAAACCTTTTACTGGACCTGAACCAAAAAAGAATAGAATTGTAGCAGCGATTAATGTGGTAATATTTGCATCTAGCACTGTAATTTTAGATTTTGTATAGCCAATATCAAAAGCATGAATTACTGATTTTTCTGTTCTTAATTCTTCTCTAATTCTTTCAAAAATTAAAACATTTGCATCAACAGCCATACCTACTGTTAAAATAATTCCTGCAATACCTGGAAGAGTTAATGTTGCTTCTAATAAAGTTAAAATTCCAACAAGCATTATTAAATTTGATATTAAAGAAATATTTGCTATCAAACCGAAAGCTCTATACTTATAAAACATATAAATTATAACTAGTAAAAAACCAATTATCAGAGAAAGTGTTCCAGACTTTATTGAGTCCGCTCCTAAGTCAGGACCAACAGTTCTTTCTTCAATAATATTTATCGGCGTTGGTAAAGAGCCAGATCTTAACAAAAGAGCTAGGTCTGTGGCTTCTTGAAATGTAAAGTTGCCTGAAATTGTGCCGCTACCACTTGTTATTGGTTCTCTTATTGATGGGGCGCTAATGACTTTGTTATCTAATATTATAGCTAGCCTTTGCCCCACACTAGAAGTAGTCACTCTTCCAAATTTTTGAGCCCCTAGTCGATCAAGAGTAAATGAAACTATTGGTTGGTTTGATTGTGTATCTAATCTAGGTTGGGAGTCTATAAGGTTTTCACCGCTCATTATTATTTTTTTACTTACAATAAGCTCTTCACCATTTTCAGATAAAATAATATCATTGCCAAAATCATCTTCAGTGTTGGAAACTAATCTGAAATTAAGTTGCGCAGTTTTTCCTAGTAAATTTTTAATTCTTTCTGGATCTTTTAAACCTGGTAGCTCTACTAAGATACGTTTTTCACCTCTTTGAAGGATTGTTGGTTCTTTAGTGCCTGTATCATCAATTCTTCTTCTGACTATTTCAATAGATTGCTTTAAAGCAGAATTATTTAAAGACAACAGTCCAAATTTAGAAAAATTTATTTTTATTATTTTTTTATTTTCCTCAAATAATAATTCATGATTATTATATAGAGGTATAAACGGATTAATTAAATTATCTTTTTTTGAATAAAATTTAAGTTTAAATTTATCTAGATTATTTTGATCTATAATAAATTGTAATGAGTCTGATCCTACTGAAAAGTTCTTATAAGAGATATTATTTGTATTTAAAAATTTTTTTATAGGTATGACTTTATCTTGAATTCTTTCTCTTATTAAAGGTCTAGTGTCTATTTCAAGCAAAAGATATGAACCACCTTGTAAATCAAGTCCTAAATTTATTTTTTTATTAATTATTAAGTTATTATTTTTTTGTAGATTTAATAATGAAAAAAAACTAATAACTATAAATATTAAGTAAATTGATAAAATTTTTATTTTAGAAAAATTTAACACAAAAAAAAAACTATTTTTTAATTTCTTCTTTTTTCAAAATACTTGTAATAGTTGATCTGATAACTTGAACTTTAACATCATTAGATATTAGAACTTCAATTCTATCATCTTCTAAAACTCTATCGATAATACCGATTATTCCACCTGATGTAATTATTTCGTCACCACGTTTAAGTCCGTCGACCATAGATCTATGATCTTTAACTCTTTTTTGTTGAGGTCTTATTAAAAAAAAGTAAAAGATAATGAATATTAAAATTAATGGTATAAATTGAGCTATTCCTTGTCCATTCATAATAGCTGATAATTATAATAAAAGAGTCATTTTAACAAGAAAATAATAATTATATTTTATCCAAATTATTCATATATTTTTTTAAAACATCAGGAACATTAATAGATCCATCTTGATTTTGATTATTTTCCATTACTGCTATCATCAATCTTCCTACTGCTAAACCGGAACCATTTAATGTTCCTACAAAATCTGTTTTATTCTGATTTTTATATTTTGCTCCCATTCTTCTTGCTTGAAAAGAGCCACAAGAAGAACAACTAGAAATTTCTCTATATTTGTTTTCGGAAGGAATCCAAGCTTCTATGTCATATGTTTTTTCTGCGCTAAATCCCATATCACCACTTGATAGAAGTAAAACTTGATAAGGTATGTCTAATAGTTTTAATATTTCCTCCGCACAACCTAACATCCTTTCCAATTCTTTGCTGCAATCATTAGGCTCAACAATACTTACTAATTCAACTTTATAAAATTGATGTTGCCGCATAAGTCCTTTTGTATCTTTTCCATAACTACCAGCTTCTTTTCTGAAACATGGTGTTGAAGCTACAAATCTTAGAGGAAGATTTTTGATATCTGTAGTAGTTTTTCTTACTATGTTAGTAAGAACGACTTCAGCTGTTGGAATTAAAAATTTTCTATCTGTATCGCTTTCCAAATTTAATTCGTATTGATCTTCCTCAAATTTTGGTAGCTGACCTGTTCCAAACATAACATTTTCATTAACTATTATTGGTGGCGAAATTTCAACATAATTGAATTTTTTAACGTGGGTATCTAGCATAAAATTAATCAGAGCTCTTTCAAGTAATGCTAGATTTTCTTTTAAGACTACAAATCTTGATCCTGACAATTTAATTGATGTTTCAAAATCCATTTGGTTATTTTTTTTTCCAAGCTCTACATGAGATTTAATTTCAAAATCAAATTTTTTCAATACACCTACTTTTTTTATTAATTTATTGGATTTATCATCATTACCAATAGGAACATCCTCTAAGGCAACATTTGGAATACTGGATAAAATTTTATCAATTTTATTTTTTAAAATTTCATGATCTTTCAATAATTTATCGATTTCGAATGATAATTTCTTAGATTTTTCAAAATTATTTTTATCTTTAGATTTTGAAATTTCTTTTTTTTCTTTTTCTAAATTTTCTTTTTTTTGTATTAAATTTCTATTTTCTTTATCTAAATTTAACAACTTATCAAAATCTACTGGGGAATTTCTTTCCTCAGTTTTACTTTTGAATATATCAATGTTTTTTCTTATATCTTTTAAGTTATGCATCTTCTTTAATATTTCTTTTTTCAGTAAGTCTTACTGTTATAATAGATAATTCGTAAAGCAACAATAACGGTATCGCTAAACCTATTTGCGTAATAGGATCTGGAGGAGTTAAAATTGCTGCAACTGAAAAAATTATAACAATTACATATCTTCTTGTATTTTTGAGGTATTCAGAGTTTACGATACCTACCCTAGCTAATAAATTTAATAAGATTGGTAGTTGAAAACTTATTCCAAAAGCAAATATTAATCTCATTATTAAAGATAAATATTCATTTACTTTAGCCTCTAATTGTATAGGCAAAGTTGATGATCCACCAACAGACTCGAAGGATAAAAAAAATTTTATAGCTAAGGGCATTACTAAGTAATAGACGAGCATACCGCCAAACAAAAAAAGCACAGGTGTGAAAACTAAATAAGGTAAAATAGCTTTTTTTTCATTTTTATATAAGCCAGGTGCAATAAATTTATAAATTTGTATTAATAAAATTGGACTACCTAAAAAAATTGCTGCGAAAAATGCAACTTTCAAATATGTAAGAAAAGTTTCATGTAAAGCTGTAAAAATTAATCTTCTAGATTTACCATCATCTTTTACTGCGTTAGCATAAGGCTCAACTAAAAAATTATATATATCATGAGCGTATGTATATGAAATAATGAAAATTAATAAAATTAATATTAATGATTTAATAAGCCGAGATCTAAGTTCTGAAAAATGACCTGAAAATGACTCTGAGTTAACATTATTTTTCATTTTTTTTAGCTTTAATTATATTTTTTTTTTTAGTATCCTTTTCTTCAATCTCTTTGATATCTAAATCAACGTCTTCAGTAACTGAGCTAATTTCATTTTGCATGTTAGAAATAAAATTTTTAAATTTACCTACGTAGCTGCCAATTTTTTTAATTGCTACAGGAAACTCTTTAGGGCCTAATACAAGTATTGCAACTATTACAACTGCTAAAATCTCTAACCAACCTATTTGTGGCATTTTGATTAATTTTTATCTGAATCTGAATTATTTGAATCTTCAGAGTTATTATTTGATGAAGAATTATCGTCGGACATACCTTTTTTAAAACTTTTAATACCTTTTGCTAAATCACCCATTATGCTTGAAATTTTACCCTTACCAAAAAGTATTACTACTAAAACTGCTATTATAATAATTCCTGTCCAACCTATATTTCCCATAACTGAAATATACACATAATTACAATTAAATAAATAACTTTATTTATCTTTTTTTGCAGGGTCTTCTATAATTTTATCTATTTCTGAATAGATATTTTCTTTCTTTTCTAAAGATTGTTCTTTGAAAAATTTACCAGTTCCAAAAATTGATGCGTCTATAGCGCTGGTATCAACCAATCCTGCTGAACCTAGCTCTTCTAAAGTTGGTAAATCACTTAATTTTTGAATATTAAAATGATTTAAAAAATTTTCAGTTGTTATATATTGAATAGGTTTACCGGGTACATCTTTTCTACCAGATGGTCTGACCCAATCTAATTCTAACAATATATCCAAAGTATTTGTTCCAAAAGCAACACCTCTTATTTCTTCGATCTCACTTCTGGTTACAGGTTGATGATAAACAATAATTGAAAGAGTTTCTATTGTAGCTTTTGATAATTTTTTTTGCGTAGATTTTTGTAGGGCCATAGATTTAGATAAATCTTCTGCAGTTCTAAAAGACCATTTATCTCTTTTGCAAATGAGATGTATTCCTCTGGGTTTGTAATAAGTTTGAATTTTTTCTAGGACTTTTTTGACATTTGTTTGTGTTTTTAATCTTTTTTCGATAGTTTCTATGTCTAAAGGTTCAGAGGCAGCGAAGAGTATAGCTTCGACTTTTCTTTCTACTTTTGAAATATTTGCTGGGAAATTTATAATATTATTATTTTTTTTTTTTATCATTTATTTTTTTTAATCATCAATTTATCAAATGGTTTATTTTGCATAATATTAATCAGTCCCTCTTTGGTAAGTTCTAATGAACCAGTAAATAAACCTGCAAAACCAGTTCTTTTTGAATTTGAGTCTAACTTAAAATTATCCGGGATTAATTTATTTAATTCTTTCCAGTCAGTTAATTGATTAAGGTTTTTCTTTATGTGATGTATTCCTTGCTCTGTGGACAATACGGGTAATTTTGGAATATTAATTGTTTGAAAAGATTTTTGCATATTTAAATTAGAATATGTTTTTAAAAGTTCATACAATGAAATATCATAAATTGGAGTTTTTATCGATTTGATTCCACCTTTCATTCCTCTGTAAAAAATATCCTTACCAATTCGTTTTCTTTTAAGTAATTGGTCAGAAAGAAGTCTTATTAATTCAAGTTTTTTTAATTGAAGTTTTAATTTTTCCGCCACTTCAGTTGCTCTAAAATCATCCTCATCATCCTCAGGCAAAAGAAGTTTTGATTTTAAATAAGCCAACCAAGTGGCCATTAATAAAAATTCAGAGGCAGCTTCTAGATCTAAATCTTGACTTGTTTTAATAAAATCAAGAAATTGGTCTGCAAGTTTTGTAATAGAAATTTCGGCCAAATCTACTTTTTGATTTTTTGCTAAATCAAGCAGAACTTCTAAGGGACCGCTATAATTTGGAATTTCAACTGAAATAGAATTATTATTTGATTCCATTGTTTAATATTAGCTTAAAAATTTGTAAAATTCTGATGTTTTTTTTATAGTGAAATTGTCTATAAGTGGTATTTTTTTAAGTAATTTTAAAGAATCAGTATATTTACCAGCACAATATAAAACTAAATTACATCCTGCATTTAAAGATTTTAAAGAATTTGTTACCAAATCATACTTTAAAGCTTTCATAGAAACATCGTCTGAAATAATAATTCCTTTAAATCCTATTTTTTTTCTAATAACTTGCGAAATTATTTTTTTAGAATGTGTTGCACAATTCTTATTGTCAATTTTTCTATACAAAATATGTGCTGTCATGGCAAAATGTGATTTAATATTTTTAAATACCTTAAAATCATTTTGTTTTAATTTTTTAATACTTGTATTAATTATTGGTAATTTTAAATGGCTATCAGTTTTAGCTCTGCCATGACCCGGTAAATGCTTTATCATTGTTGAGATTTTATTTTTTTTATAAATATTAACACACATCAAGCCTAGTTTTTTAATTGTATCAATTTTATTTGAATAACTTCTGCTGCCAATAATTTTATTAGTATATTTGTAGTTAATATCTAAAACTGGCACTGTATTAATGTTAATTCCAACATTTTTTAAAATTTTTATAAGTGAAGTATTGTATTGATTGTAAATATTAATCCCTATTTTATTGTTAGTTTCATAGATTTTACCGAATAAGTTTTGTGAAAAAACTTTATTATTGATTAAATTAGATAAACGACTCACACTACCTCCCTCTTCGTCTATTAAAATAGGGTATTTTTTATCTTTAATTGTAAATCTGATACTGCTTATAAGTTTTTTTAATTGGACTAAATTCTTAATATTTCTTTTAAACAAAATAACGCCCCAAGGCTTGTATCTTTTGATTAATTCCTTTTCACGTATTGATAATTTAGTTCCTAATATACTTATAATGATTGATCTTCTAATCATTTTTTTTCAACAAATCCCAAAAATTTCTTTTTATTTTATTATTAGAGTTATTATAACCATTATTGAATTCTATTACATTATTTGTGTCATTTTGTAATCTAGGCAGATTTGTAATATTTTTGTTAATAATTTTTTCTATATCTAGTCTATTTTTGTTTATTAATTTTTTATTTTTATCAGACAAATACTCATTAATAACTAAAAAAAAGAAAAAAATTATAAAAAAAAAAATTATTAAATTTAGAATTTTTTTAAACATTACATTTTCTTTGGTAAAGAAACACCTAATATTTTCATGCCATTTAGAATTACTATGGAAACTAATTGAATTATTGCTAAAGTATTTATATTTTTTATTTGATTTTTATTTAAAAATTTATATTTTTCATTTTCATTTCCTTTGCTCCAATAAGAATGAAATAATGTAGCTAAATCATATAAATAAAAGCTTATACGATGAGGTTCGTATTTTTTAGATGATATTTCAATTATTTTTGGCCAATCAAAGATTTTTCGTAGTAAATTTTTTTCATAAATATTTAAATTGAAATTTTTGTTATCTAGTTTTAAATCATCATTTAAATCAAGATTAACTGATGTAAATAAAGAATTAATCCTTGCATAACAATATTGAACATAAAAAACTGGGTTATCTTTACTTTTTTCAAGAACTTTATCAAAATCAAAATCTAGCTCAACATCGTTACTTCTGTTTAACATCATAAATCTAATAGAGTCTTTATCTACTTCTTTCAATAAATCGTTTACAGATATAAAATCTCCTGCACGTTTAGACATTTTATAAGGTTTTCCTTTTTTATACAATTTCACTAACTGACAAACTCTGCAATCTAATGTTACTTTATTTTTTGACAAAGCATTTACAGCTGCTGTAATTCTTTTAATGTAACCAGTATGGTCCGCTCCTAGAACGTTTATTAAATAATCATATTTACGCGAGACTTTATTCATGTGATAAGCAATATCATTAGCAAAATATGTCCAAGAACCATCGTTTTTTTGTAATGCTCTATCCACATCGTCACCAAACAAAGAAGACTTGAATAACAATCTTTTTGTTTTTTTCCAATTTTTTTTTTCCTCACCCTTTGGTGGATTTAAAAAACCTTCTTCAACATAATTATTATTTTTAAGTAACTCGATAGCCTTATTTACTAAATTTTGGCTTACTATATCAGTTTCTGAAAAAAAATTATCATGAGTTATGCCAAGATTTGATAAATCAGATTTAATAATAGCCATAGAATATTTTAAAGACTCTTTTGTTAAAATTTTTTCAAATTTTTCGAAATTATCAAAATCTAATTTTAAATTATTTTCTAATATTTTTTTTGCTATATCTTTAATATATTCACCTGGATACATATCTTTTGCATCTATAAATTTTTCATTAAATTTAATTTCTCTAATTCTTAAATAAACTGATTTGGTAAAATTTTTAATCTGGTTACCATAATCATTAATATAATATTCTTTGGTAACTTCGTTACCGTTAAATTTAAATAAATTAGCAAGAACGTCACCGTAAATAGCACCCCTGCAATGACCTACATGCATTGGGCCTGTTGGATTAGCTGAGACAAACTCAATATTGTATTTTTTTTTACTAGAAATAAATCCATATTTCTCTCGATTATTAAATATTTCTAATATGAAATTTTGAAGACAAATACTAGAAAGGTTAATATTCAAAAAACCAGGCTTGAGTATTTCAATATTTTCAATTTCAGTTAAATTATTGATTAATATTAATTTAATTTTTTTAGATAATTCAATTGGATTTATTTTGTTAATTTTACCTAATATTAGGGAAACATTGGATGATAAATCAAAATTAAAATTTTCAGGGGGGGACTCTACTACTACACCTTTAAATTCGTTTAAATTATTTAAATTTAATTCTTTTTTATTAGCTAGAATTAAATTTTGAATTTTAACTAAAAAATTATCAAATATATTCATTTAATTTTGTTAAAAATATTTATTGCAAATCTATCTGTCATCCCAGCAATAAAATCACATACGTTTCTCTCTATAGATAGGTTGTTAAAATTTTCTTTTTTAATATATTTTTTTGGATTTTGTCTTATTTTTTTAAAAAGTAATTCTATTATTTTTTTCCCTTTGTTGGTTTTTTTAAGCACACTTTTACTATAATACATATTTTTTTTTAAGAATTTTTTTATAGATTTATCAAAAATACCCATATTTTTTGAAAAAGAAACAATTTTTATATTTGAATTATAAACATCATTTGTAGAATTTATTTTATTCAATTCTAAATTTTTTTTTGTATTTACTATAATATCTTTTACCATTATATTTATTATTTCTCTCACAATTTGTCTTATAATAAGTTCTTTTTTATTATTATTCCTTTTTTTAACATATTTTTTAATAACTTCAGATAACATAGGAATTTCTTTAAGATCATTTATATTAAAAAGATTTGCATTTAGCCCGTCCTCTAAATCATGACTGTTGTAGGCTACATCATCTGAAATTGCAGCAATTTGCGCTTCTAAACTTGAGTACTTATCAAAATTTATTTTATTTTTAAAAAAATTTTTTCCTAAAATATTATTAAATTTATTTAAATCTATAACAGGTCCATTATGTTTAATCAGTCCGTCTAATGTCTCAATAGATAAATTTAACCCTCTAAAATTGTAATATTTATTTTCTAGTAAAGTTACCACTCTAACAGTTTGTATATTATGATCGAAACCACCAAATAATTCCATACAATCATTAAGAGCTATTTCTCCTGCGTGTCCAAATGGTGTGTGCCCAAGATCATGGGCTAAGCTTAAAGTTTCACACAAATCCTCATTTAAACTAAAATATTTTGCTAATGTTCTTGCTATTTGAGAAACTTCAAGAGAGTGAGTAATTCTTGTTCTGTAATGATCTCCGGTAGTATTTACAAAAACTTGTGTTTTATGTTTTAACCTACGAAAAGCCGTTGAATGAATTATTCTATCTCTATCTCTTTGATAAGGACTCCTTAACAAACTTTTTTTTTCAGCAAAAAACCTACCTTTTGATTTGGTTGAAACTGACAATCTTGAATATCTTACTGATGAATTTTTTTGCATAAAATATACTTAAAATGTATACTACATAAAAATGAATACGACAAAAAAAATTGAATTTACTGATGAAGCTATTAAACAAATAGAAAAAATTGTTTTGGAAAATACACCAAAACAATACTTTAGAATTACTGTTCAAGGCGGTGGTTGTTCAGGGTTTAAATATAACTTTTCATTTGATGATAAAATTGAAAAAGACGACATTTTATTTAAAAAAACCATTATTGACAAAAATTCACTTGATATAATAAATGGTTCGATAGTTGATTTTAAAAAAGAACTAATTGGAAATTCATTCGTAATTAAAAATCCACAAGCATCTTCTTCATGTGGGTGTGGTCTTTCTTTTTCTGTTTAATGAAGATAATTTCCTGGAACGTTAATTCAGTTCGTGCTCGGATTGATAATATATTAGAATACATAAAAGACTCAAATCCCGATATTTTGTTCTTGCAAGAAATAAAAGCACAAAATGAAAATTTTCCATCAGAGATATTTAAAATAAATGGCTATCATTCATATGTCTTTGGTCAAAAAAGCTATAACGGTGTAGCATTTTTATCTAAAAATAAAATAGAAAATATTAAAAATGATTTTATTAAAGATAAACTAAAACAATCTAGAATAATAACTGGTGAAATTTATTTAAATAAAAAAAAAACAAAACTAATTAACATCTATGTCCCAAATGGTAACCCGGTTGATACTGTAAAATATGAATATAAAAAAAAATGGCTCGCATTATTTATCAACGCAATTAAGAAAGAACTATCTAATACCTCAAATATAATAATTTCAGGAGATTTTAATGTCATACCTGAAGATATTGATGTTTATGATTCTAACAGATTTAAAAATGATGCTTTGTTTAGAATTGAAATAAGAAAAAAATATAGAGAATTAATTAATTTAGGTTTTGCTGATGCCTACAGATATTTTAATAAATCAAAACAAGAATATACGTTTTGGGATTATTTTGCGGGTTCCTGGCAAAAAAATAATGGGATGAGAATAGATCATTTTTTGATTTCAAATAATTTAATAGATAAAATAAAATCAATTAATATAAATAAAAAACCTCGCTCTAAAACAAAACCTTCTGATCATACACCGATTGAATTAGAAATTAATTAATTCTACCATAAATGTCCTCAAATCTAACTATATCAGATTCTTTTAAAATTGAGCCAACTTGAGCTTCAATAATTTTTAAAGGAAGTTTGTGAGTATTTTCAATTCTATGAACTGAACCAAGTGGTATAAAAATTGTATCATTTTTTCTTTTAATAAAGATTTTTTTACCTAGTGTTATTTTAGCTACTCCCTGTGTGATTAACCAATGTTCAGATCTATGGTGATGTTTTTGTAAGCTAAGCAAACCATTAATTTTTACTTTTAACTCTTTTATTAAAAAACCTTTTCCTCTGAATAAATTTGTGTAGGAACCCCATGGACGATAGAAAATATTTTTCTTTTTAAAATATTTGTTCTTATTACGATTATACATTTGACAGATCTCTTTCCAACTACCGAGGTCTGACCAAGGTATATTTAATTTAATTGCATTTATTTTTTTTGTTTTTTCTAAAATTGCATAATCAAATGATTTGTTCGTGGTTCGAGAATAAAAAAACTTATTAAGAGTATAAACGTTATTATTTTTCTTTGACTTAAGAATAGCATTCAGACAATTTTTGTAAATAATTGGCTGAAGTTTTTTATATTTACTAATTAACGAATCTTTTCTGATAAAAATCATTCCTGCATTCCAATAACCTTTGTTTTTAATAATTAATTTTGCTTTTTTTTCACTAGGTTTTTCAATAAATTTACTAACTTCAAAGATTTTTTTTTCTGACTTTTTAGTAGTAAAATATCCATAATCACTAGAGGGAGCAGTTGGTTTTACACCAAAAATAAAAATATTTTCATTATTTAAATAATCTTTTTTTTTTATAATAGACTTGATAAAAAGGTCATTTCTTTCAATTAAATGATCTGCAGCAAAAAACATTACAGATTGCCTATCAGGAATTTTATTGATTAAGACTGAAGATAAAATTGCTGGAGCTGTATTTCTTTTGTCAGGTTCTAAAATTATTACAAATTTTTTAATTTTACAAATTTTAAGATTTTTTTTTATGTCTTTAAGATATTTTAAGTTTGTACTTATAATAGGGTAATCAAATATTGGATTTTTAATTCTCTCTAGAGATCTTCTAAATAAGTTCCATCCACCAAAATCTATGAATTGCTTAGGTAGAATCTTATTAGAAGATGACCATAATCTTGTCCCAGCCCCACCACATAAAATTACCGGCCTGATTTTCATTTAGATATCCGCGTAAGTTTTAACTTCTTTTTTCTTTCCTGGGTGAGTTGGTGCACCTAAATAAGCAGGACCAACTGTTTGAGCATACTTCCAAAGTGTGCCTGAACCAAATTGGGACTTTCTTGGTTTCCATTTTTTTTTTCTTTTAGATAGTTCTTTACTTGTCAACCTTACATTTATTGAACCTTTTTTTGCGTCAATATCAATTACGTCTCCATTTTGTAAAAGAGCTAATGGTCCACCAACAGCCGCCTCTGGTCCAACATGACCTACACAAAAACCTCTAGTTGCTCCAGAAAACCTTCCATCAGTTATTAAAGCAACTTTTTCTCCTTTTCCTTGGCCATATATTGCACCCGTAGTAGATAGCATCTCTCTCATACCAGGTCCTCCTCTGGGCCCTTCGTAACGAATAATTATTACATCACCATCTTTGTATTTTTTATTTTGAACAGCTGACATTGCGTCTTCTTCATTATCAAAACATCGAGCTTTTCCAGTAAATTGTAATTTTTTTAATCCTGCAATTTTAACAATTCCACCCTCCGGTGCTAAATTACCTTTTAAACCAACTACTCCACCATCAGGAGATAATGGATTATTAAATTTTCTAAGAACTTTTTGATTTATGTTAAATTTTACATTTTTTAAATTTTCCTTCATAGTTTTTCCTGTCACTGTCATGCAATTTCCATGAATATATCCACCGTCAAAAAGAGTTTTAAGTAGCATAGGAACTCCACCTGCTTCCCACATATCTTTAGCTACATATTTTCCGCCAGGTTTTAAATCAGCTAGGTAGGGTGTTTTTTTAAAAATTTTAGCAACATCCATTAAATCAAATTTAATTCCTATTTCATTAGCTAGAGCTGGAAGGTGTAAAGCTGCATTCGTAGAACCTCCAGTTGCCGCAACAATTGTTGCTGCATTTTCTAAAGATTTTTTGGTTACTATATCCCTAGGTCTAATATTTTTTTCTAATAAATTCATAACTGTTTTGCCACTTTCAAAAGCATATTTATCTCGCTCTTCATAAGGAGCAGGAGTGCCTGCAGAATATGGTAAAGCCAAACCTATTGCTTCTGAAACACACGCCATTGTATTTGCAGTAAATTGGCCCCCACAAGCACCGGCACTTGGACACGCAACAAGCTCTAATTCTCTTAAATCTTTTGATGACATAGAACCTGCAGAATGTTTTCCTACAGCTTCAAAAACATCAACTACTGTTACATCTTTACCTTTAAATTTTCCTGGTAGAATTGATCCTCCATAAATAAAAACACTTGGTACATTTAATCTAACCATTGACATCATTAATCCTGGAAGAGATTTGTCGCAACCTGCAATTCCAACAAGTGCATCGTAACAATGACCTCGTACAGTTAATTCTGCTGAGTCAGCAATTATTTCTCTAGATATTAAAGAAGATTTCATACCCTCATGGCCCATTGCAATTCCATCAGTAACCGTAATTGTGCAAAATTCTCTTGGTGTACCACCAGAAAGTCTTACTCCTTTTTTTACTGATTGAGCTTGCCTCATCAATGCAGTATTACATGGGGCTGCCTCATTCCAAGTAGAAACTACACCTACAAATGGTTTGGCTACGTCACTTTCAGTCTCTCCCATAGCATAATAAAATGATCTATGTGGAGCTCTATCCGGCCCAAGTGATGTATGACGACTAGGAAGTTTTTTTTTATTGAATTTACTCATATTTAATTAATACTTGATACAATACTTCTTAATTTGCTATCTTCAATGATTAAATCTTTAAGTAGATCTTTATCATTTTGCACTACAGCTCTAGGGGCGTTCTTTAAATAAGCTTTATTTTGCAACTTAAAATTAAGTTGTTTTTTTTGATTTTCTATAACTTCTATTTTTTTTAAAATTTTGTTTTTTTGCGACATAATATCAACATCTTCGTTAAATTTAAGTGCGAGTTTCTCTTTAAAAACTAATATTTTTATAGAGTTTTTGTTTAAGTCCTTTTGGTCAATCAAGGCACTTACCCTAGCAACTTGTTTTATTAGATTTATGTTTTCGTTAATTAAAATTTTAAGTTTTTTTGAATTTTCTAATATAGCTATATCGCAATATAATTTTGGAGTAATATTTAATTCAGCTTTAGTAGAGCGAATATTTGAGATTAATTCAATTATATTATTTATATTTTCTTGTTTTTTAATGAAATTTTTTTGTTTTTTATAGTCAGGCCAATGTGAAACAACTAAATCAGATTTAAAGAATTTATTAAATTTGTTTTTATTCCATACACTTTCAGTAAAAAAAGGAATAAATGGATGCAACATCATAAATATATTGGCCAACATAAAAGAAGAGAAGTTTTTAGCTTCTTCAATTTCTTTCTTACTTTTTGAGCCAAATATTGGTTTTAAAAATTCAAGATACCAATCACAATATGAATGCCAAACAAATTTATAGGCATGTTTAGCGGCTTCATCAAATCTAAAATTTTCTATACTTTTAGTTACTAAATCTTGTGCTTGAATAAATTCATTAAAAATCCATTGATTTATTGGTAGTTTAATATTTTTAATATTTACTTGTTTTTTTAAATTACAATTATTAAGTTTAAGAAAATTATTAGCACTCCACATTTTTGTTATAAAATTTCTATTTCCAATAATTCTTTCTTTAGATAGTTTAACATCTCTGCCAGGTGAGGCCATTGAAATTAGTGTAAATCTCAAGCTATCAGCGCCATATTCTTTTATTAAGTTTAAAGGATCGATTACATTACCTTTTGATTTCGACATTTTTTGCCCTTTCTCATCTCTAACTAAAGCATGAACATAAACTTTTTTAAAAGGAGTTTTTTTTTGAAAATAGTTACCCATCATTAACATTCTAGCAACCCAAAAAAATATTATGTCAAATCCTGTAACTAAAACAGATGTTGGATAAAATTTTTTTAGTTCTTTTGTTTTTGAAGGCCAACCCATTGTAGCGAAGGGCCAAAGTGCAGAAGAAAACCAAGTGTCTAATACATCGGTTTCTTGTTTCAATTTGATTTTTTTATTTTTATTTTTTTTAGAGGCTAACAACAATGCTTTTTTTTCACTTTCAGCAACGTAAATATTATTTTTTTCATCATACCAAGCTGGTATTCTATGACCCCACCATATTTGTCTAGAAATACACCATGGTTCTATTTCACTCATCCATTGAAAAAAAGTTTTTTTCCAATTTTCTGGGTAGAAAGATGTCTTTTTTTTTTTTTACAATTGCTATTGGTTTTTTAGAAAGATATTTGGCATCAACAAACCATTGTTCTGTCAATAAAGGTTCAATGATAGTGTTAGATCTATCTCCATAAGGAACTTTGTTTTTTATTTGTTCAATTTTTAAAAGATGACCATTTTCTTTAAGCTTGCTTATAATTAGTTTTCTAGCTTCAAATCTATCTAACCCAATAAAATCTTCAATTCCATTTTGATTAATTTTACCATTTTTTTCTAAAATATTAATTATTTGAAGTTTATTTCTCTTACCTACATTATAATCATTAAAATCATGAGCAGGTGTAATTTTTACAGCGCCAGAACCTTGTTCTGGATCAGCATAATGATCAGTAATTATTTTAATGTTTCTATTGACTAGAGGTATTTTAACGTTTTTACCTACTAAGTTTTTATATCTTTTATCTTTGGGATTGACGGCAATTGCAGTATCACCCATCATCGTTTCAGGTCTTGTGGTTGCAATAGTAATTTTTTCCGAAGAATTTTCAACTTGATAATTAATATAATAAAGATTTGATTGACTGTCTTTTTGAACAACTTCTAAATCAGAGATAGCAGTTTGAAGTGATGTATCCCAATTTACTAATTTCTTGTCTTTATAAATTAATTTTTTATTATATAAATCTACAAATACCTTAACTACGGCACTAGATAAATCTTTATCCATTGTAAATCTTGTTCTTGACCAGTCACATGAACAACCTAATTTTTTTAATTGATCTAAGATTATCCCGCCTGACTGTTCTTTCCATTCCCAAACTTCTTTAATAAAATTTTCTCGACCTAAATCATTTTTTTTTAACCCTTTTTTTTCTAAATTTTTTTCCACTACAGCTTGCGTGGCTATACCAGCATGATCTGTTCCCGGCTGCCATAAAGTTTCATTCCCTTTCATTCGATTAAAACGAACTAACACATCCTGGAGACTGTTATTAAGTGCATGACCCATATGTAGTCTACCTGTGATATTTGGAGGTGGTATAACTACTGAAAATGTTTTTTTTTTTTTATTTTTTTTAGGTTTGAAGCAACCATTTTTTATCCAAAAATCAGAGATTTTTTTTTCCTCTATCAAATGATTGTATTTCTTAAATTCCATTATATTGCTAATTATTATCTTATATAGTTTATATCAAAAGTATAAAAACCTTAAAGACTTAGATTTTGCTTTATTGGAGTACTTAAATGATTTAAATAGATCATATTAAAAGAATATGGCCACGTGGCGGAATGGTTACGCAGAGGATTGCAAATCCTTTTATTCCAGTTCGATTCTGGACGTGGCCTCCAAAAAATAGTTGTTTTATATA
>MDTC01219992.1_pt1 | contig 26020 bp, 29 predicted proteins | sample 811181 | NCBI WGS metagenome assembly MDTC01 (sample SAMN05326644, study PRJNA326480) | marine metagenome | isolation source: seawater | place: Pacific Ocean: North | collected 2011
ATTTACTAGACTCCTGACAGGTTATGGTTTAATGAAGAAAAATAAGGAAGACACTCCCAAAGGAGAGAGAGGGGCTAGATACACATGGTCTCTTACTCACCACTGCGCCCTCATTCCCCAAGGTAAGTTCACGGCTATTGTACCAAAGGATGAGTAGACTACTTAAAGCGGGGTTGTAGCCGATACCCTAATGGAAGAGAGGACTGTACTGTATCTCGCTATACAGTTTGGAGTAAAACCGCAGTATATCGGCTCTATACTGAGAGCGTTCAGCAACATCAGACTAGACGATAACTGGTCGAATGTCAGAAGCGATAGAAATCTAATGATTGACCTTCTCTATCTGTATGCTAAGAAATCAGATTCAAGAGTCACAATAAAGACCGCCTTCAAGATAACACAAGAGCACTTTGGAAAGGGTACTAGACCTGCCCCAAGTAAGTGGATGAGCAATCACGGACATTTGGTGGTCTAATGAGATTTACCGAATTAGCGAGATTATACGAAGTTGCACGCTTAGGCTCTAAGTTCAGACTCTCTGCTGTGACAAAGGCAGAGTCTGTCACAATGCACTCGCTCTTGTTTCCTGATAGAACCTTGACTAGAAGAAAGATACTGTCGATAGTAGCGGAGCAATTGGAAGTACCCTACGATGTGCTAGCGTCATTAGGAGACGATACTGCATCTTTACTAGCATCGGAAAGCAGTGCATCTAATCATACTGAATGGTCATTGGACGATGCTCTTACTGTAAGAGAAGCAATAATATCACAATCATTCGACTATCTGTCTCTCAGCAAACAGATGAGTGAAATAGACGCGCGTCTTCTTTGGTCATCTATACTAGGTCGGACTATGACTCCATTTGCATTTCTCAAAAGCATAGCCCCTGATGTATCGCCTGATATCATATCTTCAAGCAGAGCCTTTCTAACCGATATGGAAATCATCTACGCGCTCTATGACGATAGGAGCAAACTACTAGACCCAAAGAAATGGGACGAGAAGCCTAATGCTGCATTGAGACCTAGAAGATGGCTACCATGGAAGAGCAATGCTCCAGTGGAAATGACCCATTATCAGGAGATACCAAAGGGAAAGGTAACGCTGGATTACGACTATGAGAATAGGGTGGTTGTAGAGATGGTAGCAGGAATCGTTACCGATGTAGCGTACCCTGACGACCCTGAACTAGGATTGATTGAAAGAATCAAGAGATATGCAGAAACGTGTGAAGAACTAATCGCATGGCCGTTACCCATACCAACTTGGCAGAGTATAATTAAGAAAGAGGGGACGGTAAGATTTCCCAATGTAGGTGCATTTGCTCCTGATGATTATGGGGGGTATGTATTGGTGAAGGATTCTCATATCCATCCTCTCAGGTTATCCGCATACAGACACACTGATTCTCTTGAGTTGAAACTAGAAGCAGTAGACGGAATAGATGATTATATTCCCGTTGGGATTTGCGTAGTTCATATACTGTCAATGATTTCGTCGTTGCAGTTTGACCTTCAGAGAATACTTGGTTCTAATACGAATGAGAAAAGTCAGTGGTATGAAATACCTGATGACATTTGCATGGTCGTAGAGATTGCCTCTCCTTTCATAGACAGGAGAACAGGTGAACTGAGTGAACCGGTCTATATGGGATTGAATGGAGATTTAGGTGTGAGTGACATAGTACAATATGTGGATTTGGTGGGTGTAAATGCAGATTGATGATAGAAGAGAAGAATGGATGGGAATGGGTATCCTGCTCACAGAGATTAGATTTAGAACATGGATAGAGAACAGGGACGATTCCAAGTTAGGGGTGAGAGTCAGGACAACTATGGGTTGGAGGTCTCTCTTCACATCGGGTAGTTTAGCGCAGCATTCTTGTGTAGAACGTTTCCTACTGCCGTTCGGCATCGAACTAAAGGAGAAGTACACTAATCAGGAAGACCTATTCAAGTGGATGGTAGTCCTAGACAAACTCGAATCGCTATATGAGATATCTCATGCAGTATCTGATAGGAAGGGACTGCACATAATTAAGTGGGTATTCGACAATCCAGTACCATCAACATGGGAGGAGTTCATCGAATGGGTAGAAGCGTTTGACAGTGAGACGGACATGGTAGAAACTCTTTGACTATATAAACTGGAATAGAGTAGAAGTTCATGGAGCAGCAACACAGAGCCGCAGTGCAGAGCGTAGACGATTTAGTTGGGCAGACTGCGTTGAAGACAGATATTGCACGGTGGCGAGATTCGAAAGCAGTTCATGGCAGTAAAAAGATACCTGACGCACTGTTATTCCATGGGCCTCCGGGTACAGGGAAGACAAGCAGTGCTGTATTGATTGCCAAGACGTTGCTGGGGGGTCTATGGTTCGAAACGAACTTCATAGAGTCCAATGCCTCAGACGACCGAGGCATCTCCTACATCAGGGATGAACTCAAACAACTGATGCGTGTCAAACCAATAGGCGGAGGTAAGAAAATCATATTGCTAGATGAGGCAGATGGACTTACTCCAGCAGCACAGGACGCATTAAGGAGGCTCATCGAGAAGTACTCAGAGCATACTATGCTCATACTCACATGCAATGACCTAGAGAAGATACGCCCTGCTATACGTTCACGGTGCGCTGTCTATGGTTTCACTCCAGTAGACCCAGTTGAAGGAGCAAAGCGCCTCTCTGATGTATATGAGATAGAGCACATGAACACTCTCCATCGACTAGTTGAGTTGATGCATGGCGATATGAGAGCGTGCATCAACTTTCTAGATGCTGCTGGTGATTCTTACGATACTCGTGTAGAAGAACTAGAATCATCGTTAGATGACAGTGTGGCGAGAGCACTTGAAGGTGACTGGATGAGGCTGAGGAAGAATCTACACGCTAGTCTGAAATCAGGCAAACCACTTCCATATGTACTTACTAGTTTCTATGATAATATTTACGAGCACTTTGATGACGAGGATAACCTCGATTCAATTTGGCGCATGATGGCCGCTTATGGCGACGTGCTAGTCCACAAGCATACATGGATTGGCAATGAATACTCCTACCTAGATTACTTGGTGGCGAAAATGAAAAAGGAAGTAGAAATAAATGAATGAAGAAAATAGTGATATGACAAACGATGGAGCGGTTAACCCGTTCAAAGCATCTAGGAAGCAAGAAGAATGGCCTGAAGAGGTTATGATACGCTTCAAGATGAGTGCGGAAAGAACTGGTGAATCTGTCAACAAAGTGGCAGAGGCATTTGTGAAGCACATATCTGAACAATGGGGATGCGAAGATTGGAAAGCAGAAGACGAAGATGTGCTAATAGATTGGGCAGAAGGTATGCTCATCGAAGATAGAAGCAGCAATGTGAGCGGTGGTGGAGCAAGTGGCACTGTACAGTTCGTAGGACATTGGATTGGTGTTGAGGATAAGACAGCAGATAGGAATGGGTGGAACGTAAGAAACGCTACACAGAAATGGACTGAGAATCAGAATCAGGCTATCTCAGATGGTGTAGTGGGTCACTACTTCAAAGAAGACGGAGTTTGGTCTATCAACACAGCGAATGGAGTCATGGTTACTACTGACTCAATCGATGAAAAACCATCATTGGCTTTCCGTGTAGGTGAAGATTATCTATGCCTCATATCGAGACAGGGCAGACCATACCCAGCAGAGCGCATCGGTAGATACTACCGATTCCTAGGTAACGAGAAGAATGCATTCTTCACTGGTGAGGGAGCAAAACCTTGGAGAGTTGACTTGACTGATGACAACAGACATTTGGAGATAGACATCGGTAGACCAGTATCTATCCAAGTCAGACTACCTACTACACAGAACGAGGCATTCCAAGATGTACTCGGTACTAACTACAATTTCAGTGATACCATGGCATATGGAGATGATTGGTGTCCTGAGCATCTACAAAGACTACTTGACCCGTTTAAGATGTGGACTGATTCAGACACTGTTGGGGAACTAGCAGCGAATCTACACAACTTGGAAGACGCCTTTGAGAGTGGCAAGCGCACTTTTACAGGTAGAGATGGTCAACAAGGTGTAGTTGGGCCTGATGTCATAGTACGTGGCACAGTAACTCGTATGAACACCGAAGGGCGAGAGAGCGAGTGGGATGAGACTGGTAGGAACTTCAGCCTATCAATCACTAGCCTTCACTTACAGAACAAGGAAGAAGGCAGACGTGCTGAAGTGGTTGGATGGGTCAGTGGCGCTTGTAATGACCTGACTCATCCATTCCAGTTTAGGGATGTAGATGATGAACTATGGGGATACGGACAGAGGAGCAGTGTACTGGTCTATGGACGTTTGAAACTCAAGATACAAGATGGAGAAACGAGTCCGCAACTATCAGTGTTCGGTGTCTATACCGACTCCAAAAAGGCTTGGAGACAGGCCGGAGGCGGTGACACTGGGGCTGCACAGTTCGAATAAACAGAGGTGAAAAAATGGCAACAGCGAAAGAAGTGAAAGCAATGAAGGAAGAGATAGACGAAATGACGAAAGCGATAGAATCGTATGAGGGTCAGATGGCGAGACAACAGGTGCAGATTAGAATGCTACAAGAGTTCGCTAACTCAATCATCCAAAGAGGTAACCAACTTCAGATGGATGTAGAGAATCTGAACAAGGCGCTATCGGCACAGGAAGGCAGTGAGTAAGTATGGGTGGATTCGGACAAGCGAAGGAAGCCGAGTTGAAGGTTGCTCACGAGGAGACGAAGGGCGACCCCTTCGAGGACTTGGAGGCAGAACTCAACGATGTAAATGCGAGCAAACCGAATACACATATCTTCCTAGCAGTAGTTGGAAAAGAAAACACAGGTAAGAGTGCAATCATATTTGACTACTATCAGAAGTACTGCGACAGTCATAACGGGGTGAACAAGAATGAGTGATGTCAAGAAGATGTGGGTGGTTGATTTTGATGGAGGTGGCTCTGCCACCAAGTCAGCGTACTACGCGCAGAATGAAAACATCAAATGCTGGGAAGCATGGGTGTATATGAAAGGCTCACGAAGCGCTTACGACTACCCTGCCACACATGACAGGGTGATGAGAATCATGCAGTTCGCTCTAGACAAGTCGGATGAACTTTGGGGAGTGCTCATTAGTGGTATAGACCAGTGGGATGGCGTAGCGACCAACTGTATGCGTATCGCTGATTTGAAACTCAGTCGAGATGGCATAGAAGCAGCGGATAACAGAGGTGTGGGTGACAATACCCGTGTAGCCCAGCAGTGGGATTGGGCGGTTAGAGTCACTCGTTTCCACCAGTTGACTGCTATGTGTAGAGCACTAGTGAAGAAAGGAGTACGTGTCTTTTGGGAGACACATATGAAAGACGTCTACAAGGATGGTAAGATTAGTCAGGCGGATGGGTCTCCTGCATGGGAGAAGAGCAGCGCTGGATACATGTTCCAAATCGTACACTGCAAGAGACATGAAAGCAAGGACGAGGACGGCAACGTCATTGGTGAAAGGTACACTGCCAAGTTCATCAAGAGTAAGACCGATTCTACACTACAAGGGCAAGAGGTAACGACACTGATAACAGAACAAGGTAAGTCACCCAAGTTCATGGGATTACCTGAACTAGCAAGGTTGGAGTAATATGGCACAGATAACACTAGACAAGAAGACGTGGCTCAAACACTTGGGCCAATTCCAGTCGAACATAAACGACTTGGCCCTCATAGTGTATGAAAGTCCTTCTTGTCTAGGTTATGGTGTGGGTTATCAAACTCACTTCTATCGTATGTTTGAACAGTATCCAAATGCAACTAATGTAAAAGCAGGTAAGTTGGAAATCAGCGACTTGGCTAAGGTATGTGCCTTTCTGAAGAAATGTGATGGTGATGTGACAATCAAGCAGACTAACGGCGGTAGAACTCTATATGTCTATCAGGGTAATCTGAAGATGAATATACCAGTTACCGATATCAAAAGCAACAAGATAGTCAAGAACTACGAGTCTTTGGTAACTGCTTCTCAAGAGAACGATTGGAAGACATTCGGTCAAGATAGACTGAGAGTGTCAGGTAGGACTAAGTTGGCTGAGATTATCAAACTCTCAGGATTATCAAGTCTTGTGAGTAAGAATGCTGATTACAGCATATCCGTGAATGCTGATGCCAGTGAGATAGCAGTCTCTATGGGTAGAACGCACGATACAAAGGTATTCGCATTGAGCAACATGAGTGATGTTGATGTTGACGGAGGCGGTGCTGAGTTCACATCTTCATTCGGACCTTGGTTACTACCGTGTCTGTCTCTAGTCAATCCTAATATGACATCTAGAATACACTTCGGAGACTCTACTTCAATAGTTATCAGACAAACGAGCAACACAGTACAGAGACTTCTAATCATAGTAGACCAGCAGGTGTAACTATGATTATCGATTATTTCTATCCAGCAGATAGTTGGGAGGGAGTAGGGCAACCCTCTCTCTTCATCAAGTATAGAGGCTCAGATGGGATAGCAGTACAGCATATCATCAATCCGTCTGAAGACAACCGCGCATACATTCCTCCTCATTGTTGGATACCTCAAAATACTCACCCTAGAAAACTTAGCAGGGTGAGTGCTAGATATGCGGGTACTGCTGTTCGTGATACAATCACCGCTACTGGTATAATGTCCAGTAGACCCGGTGAGCGAATACCTCTATTCAGATTAGACTTGGGCAACCCAACCGACATTCATGAAATCAAGAGGGAACTAATGACCTTTGAGGGCGACATCTCTTATGAAGAGCAAGTCATGAAGCATATGTATCCAGTAGCAGACGACATCCCCGACTTTCATCCTAGGATATGGTACTTCGATATGGAGTGGCAACCCGAAGGATGTCCTAACGAAGGGCAAATCACAATGATTGCTATCGATGACACGCTCGCAGAGCAGCCAGTAGTGTTTGCTTGGAACAATGAGCAGAAAAATACCCAAGTAGATTTCATCGAAAGAGAGAGTGGATACATGAGGTATCTGTATGCTAGTGAAGAGGAGATGCTGGATGCGATGCTGGTTCACTTAGATGCCTGTGACCCGGACATACTCATAGCACACGCAGCGCTATGGGCGGACATTCCAAAACTGATAGAGAGGCTTGATGTGTATAGAAAAGGAGACATGTTGAGTCCGGTTAATCAGGTAATCAGGAAAGGAAAGAAGGGGTATCGTGAGAATACCCAACCCATACTAGGTAGACTAGTATATGATACAGCACAGGAATGGAGCACTGGTGCTGGACTTGAAGCGCTATGGCAGAAGAGTGGCCGTGGTCAGTTCAGGAACAGAAAACTAGCGACCATAGCCGAAGACTTAGAATTGGATAAGGAGTTCGGGGATGAAGGGACTAAGATTGATGCTGATGTATTTACTTGGTGGATAGATAACTTCGACGAGTTCGTAGATTATTGTCTACGTGACACCACTCTGTTGAGAAGGGCTTCCGAGAGAATCAATGTGATACCATACCATCTTGCTATGCAGAAGCACTGTGGCGTTCCTTTCAGAAGCACTTGTAATGTCTCTAGATATCTGCGAGGCTTGATATCGAGGGCAACTGATTTGAAGGCTCTGACTACATTGAACTCACGAAGAGACAACTATCAAGCAGCAACTGTTCCTGATACAGTTCCCGGCAGACACGAGAATGTGGCTTGCATAGATTTCAAGTCGATGTATCCTACTATATTCATTGATGCAAACTTGTGTCTTACTACCAAGAGGAGTAAAGGTGGTGAGAATATCAGGACAGTGGGTAATGGTACGAATTGGGATACTGAAACGATTGGAGTGATACCATCCATCCTCAAAGGTATGCTTGAACTACGAGCCAAGTACAAGAAACTCCTCAAGGAAGCCAAGACCGAAGAGGAGAAGTTACAGTATGACATGATGCAGACTGCTGTGAAGGTAGCGACAAATGCAGCCTATGGCTATGTCTCGCAGAAGGCAGTATCAGGCGGATGGATTGACCCCGACATAGGTGCTACCATCACATACTACGGCAGACAATGCATTCGTACCCTACTCGACAAGAGTGATGATGCTGGTTACACTGCACTTGCAGGACACACTGACTCAGGGTACATTCAGATTCCATTTGATGAGATTGAAGGACATCTCAATCATCTCAACGAATACATCCAAGAAAGGTATGACCTACCTAATATGGAGATTGAACTTGAGGCATACTTTGATTATTGGCTCACAGCCGGAGTCAAGAATCAAAACTTCGGTATCATGGTGTGGCCTCCTGAGAAGCAAGGTACTCTCAAGGTCACTGGATTCTCATACAAGGCTTCCAGCGTATCTCCTGTTACCAAAGAGATTCAAGGTAAGATATTCCAAATGGTTGGCACTGGTGCAGATGAGGATGAAGTGACATCTTTCATCAGACCTATTGCCCTATCCGTATTGAAGGGTGAGCGCCCTCATGAAGAACTAGCACCATACGGGAAATGGGGACAGGCCGAATACAAGAAGACTCCTCCTATGGCTGCAAGAGCAGCAATGTACTACAACAAGAATATCAATGAGCGAGAACCATTCAGAGTAGGTGACAGCATCCAATGGTTGTATGTCAGAGGTACACCTGATGATAAGCCTGATACTCAAGTGATAGGGTTCAGAGATGTAAGTGAGATTGATGGATTCCATGTAGATTACGACATGTGTGTTGAGAAGTTCATTCGCAAAAAGATATTCAGGATATACGAGGCCCTAGATTGGGATGTAAAGAAAGCGTCAGGTGCTGCTATCCCAAAGAAATATTTTTGACTATATAAACTGGAATCGAGGTAACTAATATGATAATTGGAACTAAAGATAATTGCATCACTATTGTGAGAAACAAGAATGATGATGACACGATGCTAGTGTTAGCGTTAAAGGCGGACCACATTATGTCTATGTTTCCCGACTGTGATATGTTTGTTCACCCATATGGAGAACTACGGTATAGAGCATTCATCGATAAATATGAAGTGACGAACGCATTGAGTAAAAGTATCTTGAATATCGAATACAACGATTTCAAGCACTTCGAAGATGATAAACTAATGAGCGCTTACTACGCTCTGAGTAGAGAGTGTTACGTTCAATACATAGATGAGAGGGTTTGAGATGAGTGAGATAGAAGATAGAGTTTGTGAGAAAATACTAGGACGAGCAGAGGTAGGCGTTGCTAAGTATGGCGTGACTATGCAAGATGCACCTCTGACGAGAAAGGCATGGTTGATACATGCACAAGAGGAAGCAATGGATTTAGCGGTATATCTGCAAAAACTCATAGATATGGAGGAAGGTGAATGATATCAAAATGTAATTGCGGATGGCAAGGACTCACTGATACTCTCATGATGGATGGAGTGCCTATGTGTCCTAACTGCCACAAGCCCTTTTCGCAGTTCAGATGTGAGGGGTGTGGCGAATGAGATTCATGAAGTTTAATCCGAATAAAGAGGGGCTAGGCGATAGAGGGCCTGAAGCCCATACTCCTGAATTGGAGCAGTCCTACCGTATGAGTAGGTATGCATGGCAACCGGGCATGGTAGATGATGATGGCAATGCACTCAAACTGAGAATAAGCAAGTCATCGCTGAATGCACACGGATGGTGTCCATATCAGTACAAAGCGAATTACATTTACAGATTGAGTCAAGAAGAGAACGAAGATATGGTACGTGGGACAAACGTGCACAATATCGTAGAATACTTTTGGGACGCTGTTAAAGAAGTGAAGGATGATGCGATTGAATTACTAGAGGTAGGAAAGCCAAGAGAGGCACGGCGTTTGTTAAAAGGTGTAATTCCTAATCCACCTATGCCCTATCTTCTCGGTGAGGAAGAAGTAATAGACACATGGTTCGAATGGCAATGGAATCGGTTCAAGATTACTCATGGATACAATTGGGCAGCAGTGGGCAACGAAGTATCAGCACACGCTACATTCGACGTAGAGGTGGACGACATGATAGTCCCTGTTCATCTAAGAGGTTTCATAGATACTATATTTCCCGATGGCGAAGGAGGATTCGTACTCATGGAGTTGAAGACCGGCAAGTGGAATCAGAAGAAGGCCAAGAGCATGAGGGAGGAGATGCAGTTCTATCGACTCATGCTTGAAGAGGGTAATTTCATGAAATATTTACCAGTGACCCATTGGGCTTGGGAGTTCCCAAGAGGATGGGCTAATGGTGGTCTCAAGGCAGAATGGGAACTGGAAGATACCAGTACGAGAAAAACAAGTTACGCTCCTAGAACAGTGATGAATAAAATCAAGAAATTGATAAAAGCGCATATCACTGATTCATTTGAACCTGCACCGAAAACATGGAGAGGGCCTGATGGGGAGACTAAAACCAGTTGTCAGATGTGTAGTTTTATGGAGATATGCCCGGCGTGGGCAAGTGACGAGAACGAGGAGGAACAGATATGAGAAGAGAAATGAACAGTAGATTGACGAGGACAAAGCAAATGCTTGATGACCTAATTAGAGCAGACGACGATAGCGTAGAAGTAAACATCAGATACGGTCTGATAGGTGTGAGGAACTACACACTTCATCTGACTAAGCAGATGACACTTGATGCTTATACAGATAACTCTGAAGAAGATGCAAAAATGTCATTCCCAGTATTGGACGTGACAGTGAATAAGAACATCTTCAAGGCCACAAGACAATGGGATGTAGCCATGACCCCTGAAGGTTTGGCTATTGAGATACATAAATCTGCTAGGAAACTACCTAACTATGAGATAAGGTGAGTGCTTGCCATTCATTGAAATGGACTTTCCTAGGGAAGTCCTTGAGATAAGCGAAGGTGGTGGTAACGGTGGACGTTGGCTTGTCAATAACTGGAAAGAACTGGAGAAGTACTGGCGTAACAAAAACGGAAGAGGGGACGCTTACTTCACAGCCTATGGGTTTAGACAGACTCAAGCCCCCAAGCATCATAGGGCTGCACATTTCAGCGCCATAGTCAGACACTTCGTCATGGATTTCGACTGTAAGGATTTCAAGAAAAACGGCATGCCTGTCGACTTCTCGTTCATGCAAGAGCAAGTAAGACGACTACACAAACACCTACTAGTGAATGACTACATACACTATATTTGGTTCAGCGGTGGTGGGTTTCATGTTTGGATTCCTATTTCAGAGACTCATCTTCCGACAGATGGTGTTGATGCTACACGAATCAAACGTGCTGGTAGGGAGTTGATGACTAAATGGTACAATGAACTAGACCTATCATGCAACGACCCAACTGTTGCATTTGACTTAGCAGGTATGATTAGGATACCCAACTCCTACAATTACAGAAGAGGATGCTGGAGTACTCCACTGACGACTAAGGAGATAATGACTCTAGATGAAGAAGACTTGATTGAAATAGCACAAGATGCTAGAAATGGGTACATAATGCATGGTACTAAGAAATTGGAATTGAAACTTCCTGAAAGGAAGAATGGTATGTTTCATCAGAACAGAAGAAAGGTAGAAGACTTACCCGATGTGTCTCTAGGTAAAATCATCGTACTACCATGTATAGCACAAGCCGCTCTAGGCTCAGGCAATCCACCTCATCGTGCTAGGTATCATTTAGCGTCATATCTAGCAGATAGATTACGATGGTTCTTACCGATTGAATCAATCGATGAGGGAGAGTTAGAACAGCATGCTAATCAAATATTTGATATATGCTCGTCTCAAGGATGGGCAGATTATAGCGAGGATGTCACTAGTACCCAAGTAGACAGTATAGTGTACAAGGGTTACCCTCATGCTCGTTGCGAGACTTTGATACAAGAGGGATTCTGCGTAGGTAAATGTAGATTTCACGATGGGACAGGAGAGGATTTATTTGAGTAGATGGTGTAATAATTGCGGAGTAAAACTACCCAACAGAAATGCCAAGAGAACGTATAATGGATACAAGGTAAGAAATCTCTGTAAATCTTGTTGGAGTAATCCTACTGACGAAGATAGATGTGACGCCATAACCAAGAAGAAAGTGAGATGCAAACTGAGAAAAGACCCCGAATCCAAGGGAGGTTATTGCGGTATGCATAGAAACAAAATGGAGAGGGGAAAATGACTCAAACAATCAAGATAGACAGTAACGAGAGAGGAAAACTGTGTGAAGCAGTCATACGTAAAGCAAACAGTGCAGGATTGATTATTGAAAGGCAGCAATTAATCGTTGGCGATTATCTACTAGGTGCTGCATGTATAGAAGCCAAAAGCGTAGGTGACCTACTCCATTCTTGTGATAGCGGGCATCTGTGGAAGCAGTTGGATAACATGGACGCCAACTATGAGAGGTTCTTCCTATTGATTCATGGCACAATAAAGGAGTATGTCAAATTACACAAGAAGCCTTACAGTGCCGTTCAGAGTAAACTAGTGGGTCTCATAGCACGCATCATGTCAGACTTCGACTGTCAGGTGTTCTTCACAGCAAACACGAGTGAGGCTGCGCAGTTCATCATTAAATTACACAACAAGTTACACAAGCCAGCATCAAGGCATGGCGCACAGGCAATCAGGAGAGTCACTACAAACGACGTACGTAAAGACGTACTACTAGCGATACCGGGAGTCGGGCCTACTATGGCAGAAAGACTTCTGAAAGAGTGCGGCTCAATAGAAGAGATGCTCTATATGGAGTCTCTAAAGAAAGTAAAGGGCCTTGGCAACAAGATGGCTAAGCGAATAATAGCAGTACTCACCAGTGAAAGCGTCATTCACGTGGAGAAAAATGTCTTCAGGAGAAATTGACTATATAAACTGGGGTTGAGATACAGAATAGATTCCGAGGATTCCGATTCGGGTCTATACATAGTTACAATTATGTAGTCTAGTACAGACGGAAATCGGAATAACAGGAAAGGAGTGGAAGAACATGAAGAAAGCAAGCGAATATGAAGTGGTAAAGAAATATGATGTGTTTGATGGTTATATCAAGCATTTTGGAAATGTATCGATAGATAATGACATACCTGCGATGTTGTCATTCTTCTTCGTACAGGGGCAATTGTCTGTTCCCTATGTGAGGATACCTTGGGGAGAAAGTCATCTAGACCCTAGAGTACACTCCTTTTGGATTCAGTCAAGCAGGACTGGAAAATCGATAGCATGGGAGTTCGTAGGTGACATACTGAAAGATGTCGGTATACCTACTGACCTATACACGACAGGTACAGATGCAGGTTTGATTGGCGGTTTCGAGGAAGTAATGGTAGACGGCAATAAGGAAGTCGAATTGAAAGAAGGTTTCCTGAATGGTCGTAAGGCATTGAACTTCGATGAAGGCTCAATCATACTCAATCCAAACAAGCACAGTGCAGAGACAGTTCTGTATTTGCAGTCTGCATGTAACCCAGTGGGGAGCAACAACAACAAACTCGTGAAACACACCAAGCAAGGACGTATAGAGACAGAATCGCTGGTCTCCTTATGGATTACCACGTATCCACCTGCTGGAGTGAAGGAGTATGTTTTGACTAAAGGTATCTTCCAGCGAGTTCTGTTGTATTGGTCTCACTGGGATATGAAAAGAAGACAGAATGTCAGTGAGAAAAGGGCATCTATGGCCTTGAGAAAGGTAGCACCGTTGAATGTCAAGTATGACGATATCGTGGATTACTTCACTACACTTGATAAGAAATTGAAAAACAGAGTCTTGGAGATTACTGAGTCATCCGTACTTGAATGGGATACTAAGAGCAGGGAGGAGCAAGAAGAACTTCTTCTAGATACGATGGAGAGTATGTTTAGCGGCTGTCCTAACTCATTCTTACCATCGCTACTCAATTCAATAGACGAATACTATCAGTTGCTTGACGGTCTAGGGCCGGGCATCAGTGATGTAGTCGCATCTTTCATACCAGCGATGGAGAACTACACAGTCATCTTCGCTACTCACATAGCAATGATGGACGATAAGTGGGTTGTAGATGGAGAGCATGTGAGGATGGCGACAGAGATACTATTCGACTTGTTTAGGAATCTCATATCTTGGTTAGAAGGCGAAGTGGAGATTGGTCCTAAGATGAGCGAGAGAGCGACTCAAAGAAACAAATGGATTGTTGCAGTACAAGCCACTACTAGTTACGAGTTGGGTAACAGAGGAGATGGATGGCATGCTAAAGCGGAAGTTATCAAAGCATACATGGCACAGACAGGTATCACTAGAGGAACTGCATACCAACATTATGACAAATGGGCTAAACCAATGTTCCACGAGCAGAACGACGGACAGAAGAGATATCTGCGTCTAAGGGAGGAATTGAAGAATGGGTCTTAAAAAGAAGGTATGCTGGGAGTGCAAGGGGAGACAGTACGTATTCAAGCAGAATGCGAATGGCGAGTATGATTGCGAGCCATGCATTTGTTTGATTAAACCACATCCACAGGAGTTGATAGAATGACGGACATAATGGCACTAGATATAGAGACAAGCAATTACTCATGGGAAATCGGAGGTTGGGCAAACAAAGCATTGTTCGACACATCAGTTGTAGCCACATGGGATGGTAAGAACGGTCACATATTTACTAAGGCTGATGTATTACTAGATGGGGCTGAGACACATGACTTGCATCCACGTACTCTTGGTGACCACATTACCGCTCACATAGAGAAAGGTGGTAGAATACTAGGTCATAACATCATCAACTTTGACCTGCCGGTTCTCAAGGAATCATTGGATTGCTGGGCAGCAGGTGACGTCATGCAGAAGTCAGACAACATCATAGACACCAAACTACTGTTTCAGAAGTCTTCGTTACCATACGGTAAGTTAGAGACTTCATTGCAGTCATTAGTATCACACACGCTTGGAAAGAGCAAGAGTATGAGCAGCGTGGATGCGCCTAGAGGATGGCGCGATGGTAAGTATGAGGAGGTGTGTGACTACTGCTTGAAAGACGCACAACTCACATACGACATATACGCACATGCTAAAGAGCATGGCGTTTTGAAGTCGAGGTCTTTCGAGACTGGTGACATAGTGGAGGTAGAATTAGAATGGTAGATGAAGAAAGAACAAAAGACGAAGAAATATGGGAGTTGAGGCGAGCCTTCGGCATCCTACATACGATGATAACGCAGGGAAACAACCTGTTCGATATTAGCAGGGCTGCATCTAGGCTAGCAGGGCGAGTGAGATACCCGTTTGTACAAGAGCCGTTGTCTGATGATGCAATAGATTCAGACGCAGAAGCACGAACAGTTGGAATGGAAGGTGAAGAAGAGTGAGCGATACTAAAACAGAGACTACATTGAGAAGTAACATAGAGGCGGCACGAATCATCATCGATACGGTGAAGACCACGCTTGGCCCAATGGGTCGAGACAAGTTGCTAGTTGATGCTGGTGGTAACACAATCGTCACGAATGACGGTGCGACTATCCTACGAGAGTTGGACGTCAGTCATCCAGCAGCGAAGATGATTATCGAGTGTGCAAAGACACAGGAAGCGGAGTGTTATGATGGTACTACATCTTCTGTGATACTGGCTGGCTCTCTACTGAAGAACAGCGAGGCTCTGATGAACAAAGGGCTGCATCCTAACTTGGTGTCCAAAGGATACCATGAGGCTGCAAGGCTATGCATGAAGAGACTGGACGAGTTGTCCGGCTTAGTAGAAGAGGACGGCGGCACAATGAGACAAGCAATCATCACCGCAATCACAGGCAAGACGCTAGAGGCAGATGTAGAACATGTGGTGAATCTAGTTATGGGTGCCGTTGAAAGCGAAGATAAGCCTAGAGTAGTGTGTTTACCCGGCGGTAGCCTATCTGACTCTGAGTTATGGCATGGAGTAGTAGTCAACAAAACATATGCTCAACCTATGCCTAAGTTCGAAATACCTGATAATTGGGAGACCCCATCAACATCAGGCATTATGCTATTGAATCAACCCAGTGATGAACTGAAGTCGGATGAAAATGTGCAAGTACAACTTGATATGAAGGGATACTCTCAGATGAAAGCAACAGCGAAAGAGGACACACTGGCATCTGCTAAGTTAATTGCCTCTGCATTTCAAGTTCCAGCGGAAAAGTTGTCTGATGTGTACGAGATGGGTGTAGTATTTGTGAGAGAGCAGGTTGAGGATGCGGTAGTGTCGTACTTGAAGAAACATCACATAGCGGTAGTCAAGAGAGTTCCTGAAAGCATTATGCAAGCGATATCGAAAGCGACAGGCGCTCCAATACACCATTCCCCATCAGACGATATTGGTAGAATCGAGACTGTTGTAGAAGAGAGAGAAATAGACGAGGTAAAATACCTATTCGTTGGTGGGCTAGATGATTCACCAGTGAAGACGTTGGTGGTGAGAGGTTCTACGAGAATCACATTGGATGAGACTGAGAGAGGATTCGATGATGCTCTCGGTGTAGCATCCATCATACACAACGGCGGAGACGTGGTGTGGGGCGGAGGTACGACCTACTGTGCACTTGCCATGCATCTCAGAAACGAGGCTGCAAGCGTCAGTGGTAGAAAGCAGATGGCTATTGAGGCGTTTGCAGATGCACTGGAGAGCATACCATCCACACTGGCAGAGAACAGTGGACATGACCCACTAGACTGCATACTGGCTATGAGAAAGGCTCTGTATGATGACCCCAATATGGAGCAACAGGCTCTAGGGCCTGATGTGGAAGAAGGTGGACTTACCGACATGAAAGAACTGGGAGTGCTAGAACCGGCCAAACTGGTCAGGCAATCCATCATGAGCGCCACTGAGGTCACCACAGCCATGCTGAAGATTGACGACATGGTAGCGAAGAAGGGCGAGTAGATGGGCCGGCTGATGGACAGGCTTCGCGTGCGTTGCAGGAACTGCGACCACAAGCACGTCCCTCACCGCCTATCTGCACGCTTCCACGACGGTGATAGGAGAAGAATCCAACTATGGATGTGCAAGGAGTGCAAACATATATGGGAAGATTCCCTATTCAAGAATAGGAGCGATTAGTGCCACGCGCTGAATCGCCAAATGGAGGAAGAAAGATGAATATAGACATAGGACAAATACAAGACCACGAAGACCCATACTGGACGAAGAACCTCAGAGGCATGTTAGGGATGCTTGACCAAATCATGAGATTAGATGGTAGGAATGAGGAGTTATTCAAAAGGAATGTTGCTGATTTCATGTGGAGGGTGCTTCAGGCGAACTTGAATGCCACCACTGACCCAAGGCATGAGAACGAAATGGAGCACTGCGGTACGTTTCCCAAGTTTAAGGGCGACCCAAGTATAAGCCATCTGATTGCAGATGCGTACCCTAGAGGTGGGCCACACGTAGATGCATTCAACTCTTCACGCCAATCCGACGAAGAATAGACTGTACTCTTTCATCTTGCTCACCGACCCTCTCTTGTAGAAGGTCTTCTTGAGCAGGACTCATGGGCACTTCAGAATCGAAGACTGGTTGAGCGAACTCCCCAAAGGGCAATTCATCCACCCTACGAGCGAAGGACTCTTTCGTCTCATCAGGAATAGTGTAATCCGAACCTAACCTACGAGCAGTTCCTCTTGCTAGGAAAGCATCGTGCCCCTTATCTTCGGCGTCGTAGAACATCGGGTCATGTACTACTGCCTTTCCTTCACGACTAGGGTCGCCAGTTACTACTTTGACTGGGACTCCCTTATCAGGTATGGTCTGCATCCAATTAGGGGGCTTCAAATCAGCAATACCCAGTGCCTCAAGTAGAGGGCCTTGATTGCCTGTCCTTTGTACAGCGTCAACTAGTTGTCTACCACGTATATTATCAGCATATCTTGACTTCCCTTCTTCCAAAGGAGTGCCTAGTACTTGCTCTGAGAGTATCGGCGCTTCATTACCCAACCTTGATTCTGCTTCAATAGGTAGAGGCATTGTTTGGGTGATTGGCCTCTGACCTGCGAAGATTGGTACTTGGGTATTCAGTAGTTCATGCAGATACATATCCCCAATCGTATTCGCTCCACCTACTTTAGTGACGTTAGGCTCACCGTCCTTCTGATACACGAATTGATTTTGTCCACTACCAAGAAAATTACCTTCAGAAGGTTGGAACTTGAGGAGCATCCAAGCCATCTCAAACGCTCCACTCATGGTATTCGGTTCATGTGTTGTGATTTAGACGTTGCTCAAAACAGACTCGAATTGACTTCCCCAAGCGCAATGTCCATAAACAAAGCGGTGTAGAATCTACACTATGAGTAGAGAGTACACCAAGACGGCCATGTTTATACGCTGTCTTAATGAGATTTTTGAGGACTGGGATGATGAAATATGATTGTTGAACAAAGAGTGATAGACAGTGTTATTAATAGTGAAATGAGTATAGACGTCGGTCCTTTGATGCCTTTAGTGGCATTGACAGTAGTCTGTGTTGGTTATCTGATAAGAACACTAACCAAGTCTATTGGTACAAAATCTAACATCTGATATTACTCAGGCCACTCCCATCCGCCTACGTTATCGCAATAAGGGCCGAACTTCTCCCTCATCCTCGATGAGTAGTCATCTATGCTCTCCTCATGGGTGAGCCATGTATCCAGCCAAACCACGTCCCAACTACTTTCCTCCGGGGGCGCCCATGTGTTGATATCATCATGAATAATAGTGAACCTGTCGTCCTTAGAACAGTCTTCCCAAATCAAGTCAATGACGTCCTGCTCCTTCTCTATGATGGTGACGCTTGTCACATCATCAGACTCAAGCAGAGGTATGTGTATCATACCTATCCCAAGACCGCCTATGAACACATCTCCCGACATCCTCTCCACGAGCCAGTCATGCTCACTGTACTCCTGCTCGGTGTCCTGCATGATATTGAGCCAAGACTGGCCGAATCTCCTGTATAGAACGGTATAGTCACCCTCTGCTATGTTGCGATAATTCACATAATTCAACCAAGAAGGCTCACCAGTGGTGGTGGTGCATTGCTCGACCTTGAAGTCCCCACTCTCCCCATCGGGTATCCCCGTCACTTCCCATCTCATGGTATCATCACCCTCACTTCTACTTGTGTGGCAGAAGTAGTGCCGTTGGAGTTAATTGCTGTACCGTCTACTAACCACTTGATTCCATCTCCTGAGTTAGATAGCAATAGATACCCCCTTCCTCCTGAATTGTGTGTGAGGTTGACAGGCATTCCCATATGTGTGGTGGTTCTATCTTGTGCAGTAGAAGCACTACCGGACTTAAGAACACTGGATACCGCACCACCGGTGTCTTGCACCACCGCTGTACCACCCAAAGACCATGCGAAGGATGTTGCTCCTGTCGCTCTGATATATCCAAAGGTTGTGAACTGAATGACTCCGCTATTGGCGAACACTGCGTTGCTGTAGTTAATGCCGTAAATCAATTCGATGTCCCCGGTATTGATGCTAAAGGAAGCCCCGTTGTTCGATGCTATTACTCCCGACCCCGAAGGGCAGTCTACGATGAGCGCATTATTGTAGTTACCACTTGAAGTCGTTGCGAGGCTAACCCCACTAGGTGCGCTTCCCGCTGATTGAGTAGTACCATTAGCAACTGAGGAGTAAGACCCATCTCCAGCAGAGTTGCTTGCTCTGACTCGATAGTAGTAGGTGGTGGATGCGCTCAACCCCGTGTTGTTGAAAGCGGTAGATGCCGTGCTTGTGATTTGGGAATATCCGCTTCCTGAACTCGTAGACCTCTCCACCTTGTACGTAGTAGCACCGCTGACGGCATTCCAACTGAGGTTCAATTGACTGCTGGATGCGACGCTCACACTCAGACCAGTCACTTGTCCCGGTGTACTGACAGTGCCCGCGCCACCTGTACCATCCTCGCAAGTACCGTAGAATCCGGGTATGAAAGGCATCTCAATCACCCTATCGCTGCGAAGTTTCCATTCGATACCGCGACATACGTTCTCGCAGTGTTTGTCGGCATAGCAGCATGAGTGCCCAAGATATGCGTATTACCATTCTCAGTGATGGTCTCATTGCTGCCTGTGTCATTGATGATGACGAATTGTACACCTGTCGCCATGCTGGATGGGAGTGTCACTGAACCACTGCCGGTGATGTAGACCACAGAACCGCTCTGAGCGTTCGTGAGCGTAGTAGCCCCTGTCGCTGCTATGATGTTAGCCTTGTTGCCTACTGCTGCCACTCTACACATGGTCAGCATCGTCCCATCAGTCTGCACTCTGACAGTCTGACTCGAATCATCAGCATCGTTCTGCTTTACTCCAAGTTTTATCTTGTCACCAGCCCCTAGCACTAGAGCACCAGCGAAGTTCAACTGTATATCGAAGTCATATATACCCGAACCACCGCTACCACGGGAGTATGAAGTGGCCCTTGTGTAGTCCCTCTCTGCGTAAGACCCACCCGATGGTTGATGGTGAATGGCTGCCTCTGCGACGAATCTGTTATCGTCTAGGTTGTCCGTTCTGACAGAATAGAATATCATGTATGTCCCAGCCTCTGTGACAGTGACCTCCTCGGAACTGCTGCTCGTGCTGTGGGTGTATATCCCATCCTTCTTCTGCTCGTTCTTGAAGCAGATGAACTGATAACTCGTATCGTTGATGTTGTACAGAGTCCCAGCATCGTTTGTATGGTTGACTGCTCCAGTATTCGCTTCCATGATGAGGAAGTCGGCAGTACCGGCTGAACTACCTCCACCGCCGCCGCTGAAGTTGCTGCTTATGCCAATCTGAACTTGACCGGGGTTGTTTCCCGCACCTGCGCTCGTAGCGACGTCTATCTCATTGCTCGTCCCTATTATGTTGAAGTTGTTCGTCGTTATGCTACCGCTCACATCGTTTATCGTCTTTATTTCCGTACTCTTTCTTGTCATCTTCCATTCCTCCATCAAGACGGTATAGCGTCCATTTCGAATAATTCAACAGATACCCTCGCTGAAAATCCACCAGTGGCAATTGTCGCACCAGTATCATTCTTGAACTTGACACAGATGTAGTCGCTCACCTTCGACACCACTATCGTGGCCTTCTCATCGTTCCATGCTTGTTGATTACTGTTATTGGGGCTAATCATATTAGAATCCAGCCTATCAGTCGTAGACTGCAACACATCAGCACCAGTATCACCAAACGTCACAGTCTGTTGGAAGAATCCACCAGTTGCGGTGTCCTGTACTCTGACGTACATCTTACCCGCTTGGAACTCTCTGTATCCGGCATTTGTTACATTGAATCTGAATAGTTCCAACTCTGCACCAGCAGCGAGAGTAGTAACCAACGAATAGGAGTTGCTGAATGCGTACGTATTTGCCATTGCTAAACACTTTGTGAAATTACTCCCATTGATTGCCGCACCGTTCTGCGTTATCGCAACCGCATTGACGAATGTATGGCTTCCATTGATTACAGCACCGTTTGAAACAGTCAACGAGCCGGTGAATGAAGCATTAGTACCATTGACACCACCTGCCATTGTGAGGTTGCCGCTAGTGTCTACGCTCAACTTCGCTCCAGTATTCAAATCAGTGCCACCTGTTGATAGCACAAACTTGTCACTGAGGCTGTTGTCGATACCCATTATCCATCTTCGCGTTCCTGTCAGTAGGAAGTTGAGGGCAGCATCTCCTGCACCATCTTGCTCTATGGTGATGCTTGCAGCACCGGAGGTCGTCTGATTGGTGGTGGAGTTGTTCGCGTAGACGTGGAGTTTTGGAACGGGGACTGAAATACCTACTCCTACATTACCACTAGGGAAACTAATAAGGTTGGATGATGAGTTATTTCTTATTTCCATTAATACAGTAGAATCATCTTCGCCTCTGATTCTAAGATAATCGCCATCCTTTCTGATATAGTGAGATTCATCGCCAGTGTTTGAGAACTTGATGTCTACTCTTGAAGCATCATGAAGATGTAACTTATGGGTAGGAGAATCAGTACCAATACCAACATTACCTGCTGAATCAATTCTCATTCTTTCTATTGAATAATCATAATCTTCGCCCCTTGAAGTTTCAGACAAACTTCCTGTGTTGAATGTTAAAGCGTGATGTGAATTACTCCAAGCAGTTTTAGGTGCGCCGATAGATGCCATAGTTCTACTCGTAGAATCTGCCTCATCTCTAAACAAGATTTTACTATGGTTGGTAAAATTACCACTTGTTTGATTACCTAATTGGTCGAACATTAAATTACCTTTAGATATATGCAACAAATCTTCAGGGGCTTCTGTTCCAATACCAATTTTACCATCAGGAGTGAGTATCATCTTCTGAGTAAGATTAGCACTAGAAGCATCTCCTTGAGATGTCCAAAATTGTAGTGAACCATCAAAGTGTCCGGGTGTATGGGGGTTGGTAGTAACACCACGAATTTCAGCGACATTGGTAACTTCATTAGAATTCTCGTTCATGGCGAACTGAATTCGACCTAATTCAAATTGTGTAGTTCCACCCAAGAAGTTGTTAGCATCAAACTGCGCCAACTGTATAATACCGGGATTGCCAGTAGACCTACCGGAAACTCTTATTTGTGGGTCTGATGCACCTGTTCCTAAGTTGTGGGCTGATGGGGGGGAAGTTCCTGCATAGCCTGTTCCATCCGTATCGTTGAACTCACCTATCTTAATTCCGCCCCTTACGGCTAGTGAGTCAGTTGGACTCGTAGTGCCTATTCCAAGACCCGTTGAGGTGAGGCGGACCTGTTCCGTTCCCGCTAGAGAGAGGAGAACTGCACCTGCACCATCAATAATCACATCATTCCCACCTAGACTCCCCTTCCCTATCGTGAGGTCTTGGTTCGCCACCGAGTAGATGCTGCTCGCAAAGTCGAACACCAAATCAACGGCTTGCGTCCCGTCGCCTATGTGGATGTCCTGCGTGATGTCGCCTATGGTTATCTTGCCGGTGGACGTGATGTTCAGGTCACCGGCGGTACTCAACTCTATCTTGCCGTCTATGTTGCCACCGGTGTCGAAGAACTCGACCTTCCGTGAGGCTGGGGTGATAAGCACGTCATCTGACATCAGCCGGTCCCTCCCCATCTCCTGTAGATGACACCATGGCTGTCGCCATACCTCGTGGGATTTTTGGTAGTTTCCGTCGTGTCACCCAGCATCATGTCCCTGTGGACCGGCATGTCGTCGAGGTAGACCTCTATTGGCCTCATGTAGAAGCCCTCGCTGTTGTCGTTGTCATACGCGCCGATACCCGCTGTGAGATACCTACCGAACGGCACGGCGTCCACGGTAAGGTCGATGTTCTGCCAGTCCGTGTTGCTCTCGAAGGAGGTGAAGGTCTGACCCATCGTGAGCGTGGAGTCCATACTCGCGCCCTCGTTGCTGCCACCGAAGGGGTCGCCCCCGTCAGTGGAGTAGTCGGTGAAGGCGGAGAGGGACTGCACGTATGCGTTCGGCTCGTTCCCTGAGAAGCCGGTGGTGGGCTTACAACTGATTCTGACCCTAGCGGTGGAGTTGGCGGGGACGTAGAACCTCTCATTGAGTCCTGCCCTCTCAGTCTCGTCGTGGAACGTCCTGTTGATGAGGTAGGCACCCTGCTCCGGTATCCAAATGAATCTCATGTAGTACGTGTAGTTGATAACGCTGTCGTACTCGAAGTCTGCCTCTATGAGCCTGAACGTGGAATTGTTGCTGCTGTACCCCTGACGGCCAGCATAGGACGAGCCTGATTGCCTGAGCGCCCCCGTCTTGCTCGCGTACTCGATTGGTCTGAACCTAGAGTAGAGGCAGTTGAAGTCACCACCACCCACCTCGCTCATGTACGGCCCCTCGTACAAGGAGTCCTTCACGTCTATCTTCCACATGTTGCCTGAGTATCCTGTGTGCCTGTTGACTCGTATGGGGTCATTGTCCACTACGTTCATCTTGATGTCATGTACTCCCCTACCGGGGTTGTAGAGTGGCTCGTAGTACATGCCCCTAGTGCCGACCCTATTGAGGTAGCAGTATGCCACCTCATGGTTGTAGTGGGTGCCTTGTATCCTCAATCCCCTATCAGCACAGGCTATGGCGAAGCAGTTGTATATCCGTTGGCTTGGGTCATAATGGACGGTGAAGGCGTCCTCAGCCCTACTGCTCACACACGCCCTGAAGCATGAGTTCCTAGCGTCGTACCCCCACATGCCGGAGTAGTCCCTCCTTCCGTTGCTGTTTATCATCACGGAGCATCCCTCTATCCACGGCTCCGTGGACATGGATTGGTAGTTCCCCGATGCTGGACTGCTCAACGTCACAGGCAGGTCGTTGGTGCTGAAGTAGCCCCTTATCACGAAGCCGGCGTAGAAGTTGCTGTTGTTGTTGCCCACGTTGTTGAAGAACACGTCCTTGAGGAACAGCGACCTGTTGTAGTTGCTACTGTAATGCTCGGCGTAGAAGAAGCCTATGTTGGTCGAGTCGTCTATGACGGTGGAGCCTGATTGGACGGCTCCCACCTCTATGTCCCTCGTGAGCCTCGTCACGAGCGAGCCAACAGGGACGTTGTACCCTATCGCTGCCGTCAGGGTCAGTGTGTTGCTGCTCCTGCTCTGAACTATGTGCCTCGTCTCATACGAGTTCCAATCCCTGTTGCTCGTGCTACCCGCTGTCTGCAAGTGGCACTCTATCACGATGATGTCACCAGCCTCGAACTTCTCGTCCTGCGCTAGGGTGATGGTAGTGTCCGTGGAGGTGCTTGCGGCTGTGGTGACGGTGGCGCACTTCCTCACACGGCTGTTGTCCCTGTGTGGCTTGGTGAAGCCTGTCTTGTAGATGTAGGTGCCACTCGCGTTGCTGCCCGCCACCGTGTAGTCGTTGGTATCTGCTAGGTTCATCAGACCCATCACGTTGTTCCTGTAGTCGATGGTCTTGATTCTACACACGTTGCGGTTGGTGTTTCCTGTTCCGAAGATGATTCTGTCGCCTACCCTGAATACTTTGGCATTGGTGACTGTTATCGTTGTGGCAGAGGACCCTGCTGTCTCGGTCAGAGTGACGTCATCCGGTCCTACGAACTGCTTGAAGTAGATGTCGTTGCCGTTCTTGTCGTGAATCCAAACGCCCTCATCCGCATAGCGGGAGTGGTCGTAGTCGCCCTCGGTCGATGTGTTGTCTAGGTTGTAGATGGCAATCCACTCGCCAGCGATGAAGTAGGTGGCGTCGTCCACCGTGAGGACCGTGGCACCTATGTCTGTCGCGCCGTTGCTCAGGGTCGTCGGCATGCCGTCGGACCCCTCCGCTATGTAGTGGGCGTTGGTGTTGTTCTCCATCCACAGGCCATGCGTTTGGTTGTCATTACCTGCGAACAGTATCTTGGAACCGGGTTTCTGATGCAACGTGCCGTTTATGGTCATTCTCCCATTCAACTCCATGCTTGCTGAATGCACGAGAATGCCGCCGGTGTTGATGTTGACATCACCCAGTTGGTTGCTGACGGCTTGGTCGTAGGTGACTGTGTGACCGCTCGCTATGTTGGCAAGGTCGCCACTTGCGCTAGGTGTTCCTCCCCCACCCCATGTGGCGGCTTGGTCCCAATCTCCGGTTTGTGTGCTTGTGTATGTAGTCATCAGTACTCGACCTCCATCTTGTCAACGTCCTTCCTAGTGCCGTAGATGTTGTAGTAGAAACTCAACTCACCACCATCGACCGCATCGACATACACCTTGTTGCCCTCGACCTTCCTGACGAACAGTTGCTGGAATGAGCCCTTCGGCGTCAACTGCACGGTTATGCTGTCCTCGTCCACTAGGCCGGTCCAGTAGTCGGGGAGTTCCACCACGCTGGAGGCACCCGCGCCCCTGTGGTACACCCCATGCTCCGGTCCCTCAAGCGAGCCGTGGTGCAGCCTCATACCCTCCTTCGTCGGATGCTCTATGTCGAACGACTTGGTGGTGGCTGAGAGGGAACCGTCTACGGTCACGTCCAAGCCCATCTCGATGCCCTGCGTAGTGGTCTGCTGAGTGGTGGTAGGCGCTGCGGATTGCCATGAGGTGCTGGTGTTGTAGGTGACAGTGCAAGAA
>MDTC01038562.1_pt1 | contig 26001 bp, 22 predicted proteins | sample 811181 | NCBI WGS metagenome assembly MDTC01 (sample SAMN05326644, study PRJNA326480) | marine metagenome | isolation source: seawater | place: Pacific Ocean: North | collected 2011
CATCTGAATTAGGTTGATAATAGAAATGAAGTTCTAAGCCTTGATCTGGAACGGTTAAAATATCATGCCTATAATCTGGATCCGCTGCCCAAACAAAGTCATGGACATTATCAGCTTTAAAATTCCATTTATTGAAATTACCCTCCTTAATTTTAGAGACCAAAATTCCTGTAGCACCAATTATATATTTTTCATGCATTTTGATAGTAACATCAAAATTTCCCCATGGTGCATAAAACTCCCTAGCAATGTACGGATGTGCATGCCATCCACTTTTATCATACTCTGCAATTTTTGGAAACCATTGGGCCATGGAGTAATCAATTCCTTCACTACTATTCCTTCCGCTTCTTCTAATCTGCACTGGAACTTGACTAAAATATTCAATATAAAAATCAGTTGACTGGTTCGGTAGCAACGACTTATTTAAATCAACTTCTAAAACTGTTCCTTGTACATGATGATTTAAATCTTTTCCGTTTTGCTGTATTTTATAGATTTGATGAAATCCTATTTCATCTTTAGATAATTTTGAAATTCTATCCATTACCCTTCTATCAGGATCTGGCAAGGACCTACTTCTTACATCCATCATGCTTCCAGGTTGGAAGGCATTAAAATATAAATGAATAAAAATCTTATTTAAAGTATCTTTTGAATTGTTGTGATATATAATTTTTTGTTCACCCTCAAATTGATGGTTTTTATGATCAAAATTTATTTTTATTTTATATTCAACTTTTTGCTGCCAATAAGAGAAAGTGTTTTCTGAAATTAGAAAGAAAACTAAAAAAAAAGTTAGCTTAAACGTCGACATTGGCATACTTGGCATTTTTTTCAATAAAATCTCTTCTAGGAGCAACTTCGTCACCCATAAGCTTAGAAAATAATACATCTGCCTCTGCTGCTGATTCTATAGTAACTTTTTTCAATAACCTTTGTGATGGATCCATCGTGGTAGTCCATAACTGTTCAGGATTCATTTCTCCAAGACCTTTGTATCTCTGAATATTTACTGATGACTCTTTACCGTCTTTAGCCATTTCTTTAACAACTTTATCTTTCTCATCCTCTGACCAAACATATTCATTTTTCTTTCCTTTAGAAATTTGATATAATGGTGGGAGAGCTATGTATAGAAAACCTTTATCAATAAGAGGTTTCATATACCTAAAGAAAAAAGTTAATACTAGAGTTCTTATATGACTACCATCAATATCAGCATCTGTCATTATAATGACCTTATGATATCTAAGCTTTTCAAGATTTAACTCTTTTTCATCTTCCTCTGTTCCAAATCTAACTCCAAGTGCTGTTATAATATTTTTAATTTCATCATTATCATATATTTTGTGCTCTTGTGCTTTCTCAACATTTAATATCTTACCCTTTAATGGTAGGATTGCCTGAAATGTTCTGTCTCTTCCTTGTTTTGCTGAACCACCAGCAGAATCTCCCTCTACAACATAAATTTCACATAGTGACGGATCTTTTTCTGAGCAATCTGCAAGTTTTCCTGGTAATCCTGTTCCGGTCAAAATATTTTTCCTCTGTACCATCTCTCGGGCCTTTCTTGCTGCATGCCTTGCCTGTGCAGCAAGAATCACCTTCGAAATAATTTGTTTTGCTTCTTTAGGGTTTTCTTCTAGAAAATTTCCTAGCATCTCACCTACACAAACATCAACAGCACCCATAGCCTCTGAATTACCGAGTTTGGTTTTAGTCTGACCTTCAAATTGAGGTTCAGCTACTTTGATTGAAATTATTGCTGTTAGTCCTTCTCTAAAATCATCACCTGTAATATCTACCTTAACTTTATCTAACAAACCTGATTTTTCAGCATAAGATTTTAATGTCCTTGTTAGACCTCTCCTAAATCCAGCTACATGCGTGCCCCCCTCAATAGTATTGATGTTATTAACATAAGAGACGACATTCTCAGAATAAGATAAGTTATAAGATAATGCAACCTGAACTGGTACATTTTCCTTCTTTCCTTCCATATAGATAGGTGGAATTAATTTTTCCCTAGAACCATCCAAATAGTTTACGAACTCAACTAAGCCCCCTTCTGAAAAGAAGGTTTCTTTCTTATTTTCACCATTTTCATCAGTCTCTCTCTCATCAACAAGAAAAATTTTAATACCTGAATTCAAGAAGGATAATTCTCTTAATCTTGTTGCCACGGTATCGTATTTGTACTCATGTTCAGTAAATATTTCTTTATCAGGCGAAAATGTCACTGAAGTTCCTCTCTTTTCAGTCTTCCCAACTTCTTTAACATCATATTCTGGTATACCTCTCTGATATTCTTGTTCAAATACTTTTCCTTCCCTATAAACTGTGGCTTTTAAGTTTTCGGATAAAGCATTTACACAAGAAACACCTACACCATGCAATCCACCAGAAACTTTATAAGTGTCTTTATCAAATTTACCTCCAGCATGAAGTACTGTCATTACTACCTCTAAAGCAGATTTTTTTTCTTTAGGGTGTATTCCAGTAGGAATTCCTCTACCATTATCATTTACCGTTATGGAGTTATCTTTATTAATAATAACTGTTATCTCATCACAATGACCTGCAAGTGCCTCATCAATTGAGTTGTCAACCACTTCCCATATTAGATGATGGAGACCTTTTTTTCCAACATCACCTATGTACATAGCAGGTCTTTTTCTTACTGCTTCAAGACCTTCAAGAACCTGTATATTACCTGCTGAATAATTATTTTTATTGGTTGATTTTTCTGACATGTTTATTTTATGATTTTGTATTTAAAATTAATTAAAAAAACGCATTTTTAATAGCTTTTAGAGCTATTTTATTATAAATAGAAATGATAAGACAAATAAAAAATTATTGGTATTGATAATAAAATTTTATATAATATTGTAAAGAACAATATGAATAACATTAAAAGATTTGAAGCAGTAGATTTTTATCAGCTAGATGAGCTCTATTCTGACGAACAAAAACTTGTAAGAGATTCTGTTAGGCAATTCGTAGATCAAGAAATAATTCCAAATATCGAGGGCTGGTATGAAAAAAATCATTTCCCAACTGATATCGTCAAGAAGATGGGTGAGACTGGAATTTTTGGACCTAATGTTTCTCCTGAATATGGTGGAGGTGGGTTAGATAGTATTTCCTATGGTCTCATTATGCAAGAGCTTGAAAGAGGTGACTCTGGAATGAGATCAACAGCATCTGTCCAAAGTTCACTAGTCATGTATCCTATCGAAGCTTATGGTTCCGAGGAACAAAAAAAGAAATACCTTCCAAAACTTGCCTCAGGTGAGATGCTTGGCTGCTTTGGCTTAACTGAACCAGATTATGGTTCAAACCCTGCAGGAATGGTATCAAAACTTGAAGATAAGGGAGAATATTTTTTACTTAATGGAGCAAAACTCTGGATATCAAATTCACCAATAGCTGATATAGCTATTGTTTGGGCTAAAGATGAAAATAAAAGAATTAAAGGGGTAATTGTAGAGAGGGGAATGGAAGGGTTTTCTACTCCTAAGACAGGAGGCAAATGGTCTCTTAGATCAAGCTTGACAGGAGAATTAGTTTTTGATAATGTTAAAGTACCAAAAGAAAACCTGTTACCAAATAAAGATGGTTTAGGCGCACCTTTGGGCTGTTTAGATAAGGCCAGGTATGGTATAGCATGGGGAGCTTTAGGTGTTGCTATGGATTGTTACTACCATGCAAAAAAATATTCCTTGGAAAGAAAACAGTTTGATAAGCCAATTGCATCTTTTCAACTAATTCAAAAAAAACTAGCAGAAATGCTAACTGAAATCACAAAAGCCCAGCTTGTCTGTTGGAGGCTAGGATCAATTATGGATAAAGGAAAAGTTAGCTCAGCCCAAATATCCTTAGCAAAAAGAAATAATGTCGAAATAGCCCTAAAAATAGCAAGAGAAGCAAGACAGATCCATGGAGGTATGGGAATTACTAATGATTACCCTATGATGAGACATATGATGAATTTAGAATCTGTTATCACATACGAGGGCACTCATGACATTCACCTATTGATTTTAGGGAATGAGATAACTGGAATACCTGCTTTCTCATAAGATGAAATCATCATCAAAAAAAATAACTTCAAGGTTTGGAAAAGAAATCTTCGTGAGACGCTGGATCCCTAATGTATGTAATCAAGTTATACTAATGGTTCATGGGTTAGGAGAACACTCTGGAAGGTATGATATTTTTTCAAAATATCTTAAAAATGAGAAGGTGAGTTTATACGCATTTGATCTGCCAGGTCACGGTAAAAGTTATGGGAAAAGAGGCCATATAAAAAAATTTGACGAGTACTTAGATTGTTTAGAAGATGTTCTTATGGATGTAAGAAAAGATAACTTAGATATCCCTGTAAAATTATTTGGTCATAGCTTGGGGGGGCTGATATCTTTATCATTTCTTATTGATAGAGAAAGTAAGGAGATAGATTCAGCAATAATATCTAGTCCTTGGATCAAATTAGCTGTTAATGTTCCTAGTTATCTAGCTAATATTCAGAAAGTTTTAGTAAATATATTACCAGGTTTTAGGTTAAATAATAGACTAGAAATAAATGATTTAACTAAAGACGAGGACTCAAATACAAATTATAAGAATGATGAACTTGTACATGATAGAATTTCATTTAAATTATATTCTGAAATAAATAATCAAATAAAGTCGGTAATTGAAAAGTGTTGTAGAATAAAACTCAAAATATTATTATATCATGGAACTGAAGATAAGATTATTTCATGTGAAAGCGTGAAGATTTTAAGTTCTAAAATTAAAAATAGTAATACGATATTATTTAAAGGTGTCTACCATGAACCTCATAATGATCTGAAAAAAGAAAATGTATTCATGAAGATAATTCAGTTTATAAATTAAAATAATTTTATATCTTTAAATATGATCAACTCTTTACTATTTATTTTATTGATATTATTACCAAAGCAATCAAATTGGATTAATCTGAGTAGTGACAAAATATCAGATAATTGGCACACGTATTTATCAGAATCTGTTGATGGTTGGGAATCTAATGATGGAGTTTATATTTTAAATCCTTCAGATGAAAAAAATAACGGTCTTGTTTCCAATAAAGATTACCACAGCTTTATTTTATCGGTCGAATGGAAAGTAGATAAAGGTGGTAACAGTGGTATTTTCTGGGCATTAAAAGAAGACCCGAAATACTCTGTACCGTATTTGACGGCACCTGAAGTGCAAGTTATAGATGATGATTTTTATGATGAAACTGTCATCGAAAATCATAATCATATGAATGGTTCTGTTTATGATATGGTGACACCTTCTAGTCTAGCAGCAAATCCTACCGGTGAATGGAATCAGTATATTATCGAAATTAATTATAAGAAAAATATAGGTAAAGTCAACCTCAATGGAGTCGATGTTTCAAGTTTTCCACTTAAAGGAAAAGCTTGGGAAAAAATGGTTAAAAACTCAAAATTTGATACTTGGGAAGGTTTTGCTAAAACTGAGAAAGGACCAATTGCATTTCAAGACCACGGCACAAAAGTTTACTATCGTAATATTAAAATTAAAGAACTATGATTAGAAATATTATTTATTTAATTCCATTACTATTTATGTCTTCATTTATTTCAAAAGATAAAAATTTTGAGGATTATGTCGAGGCTGAAATACCATATCTCAAGGAATTATATATTGATATTCATAAGAACCCAGAAATATCTCTAATGGAGAAAGAGACATCAAAAAAACTGGCAAATGAGTTAAGGAAAGTTGGTTTTGATGTTGAAGAAAATTTTGGCGGGTATGGAGTTGTTGGAATTCTGAAAAATGGAGATGGCCCTACTATATTATATAGAACAGATATGGACGCACTTCCTATGGAAGAAAAAACTGGTCTCCCTTATGCTAGTAAGGTTATAACAAAAAATTTTGATGGGAATGATGTTGGTACCATGCACTCATGTGGTCACGACATGCACATGACAGTTTGGACTGGAACTGCAAGAGCATTGGTTGAAAGAAAAGACGAATGGAATGGCACATTAATGATGATTGGTCAGCCTGCTGAAGAAATAGGTGCTGGAGCTGCAATGATGCTCAGTGCCGGACTCTATGAAAAATTCCCAGTCCCAGATTATGGTATCGCACTTCACTCTTCGCCAACTATTCCCTCAGGAAAAGTAGGTTTTGGGAAAGGATATATAATGGCAAACACCGAATCAGTTGATATTAAAGTATTTGGACAGGGTTCACATGGAGCCGCTCCTCATATGTCTATAGATCCAATAGTAACTGCTTCAATGATTGTTATGGAATTACAAACTATTGTTAGTAGAAATTTAAACCCACTTGATGATGCGGTTATAACTGTAGGCTCTATAAGGGGCGGAACAAAACATAATATTATACCTGACGAAGTTAATCTTCAATTAACAATAAGAACCTATAAAGAAGAGGTTAGAAACTTAATTCACAAAAGAATTAAAGAGATTTGTAATGGAGTTGCCGCGTCAATGGGCCTAGATGATTCTAGATGGCCTAAAATTGTAATGCGAGACCAATCAACACCAGCTAACTTTAACGATGGAATGCTTATTGATATAATGACTGATGTATCTAACTCGTTAATTGGAAAAGAAAATGTTGTTGTTGTAGAGCCGCAAATGGTAGGTGAAGATTTTGCTAGATACGGAAGTACTAAAGAAGATATTCCAACTGCAATGTATTGGCTTGGTACTGTTCCCAAAGAAAGAATGGATAAATATAATTCTGGAGAGTATGCTCTGCCAGCTCTACACTCCCCTTTTTATTACCCTGAAATAGAAAACACGATTAGAACTGGAATGAAGGTAAGTACTGAATCTTTAATTGAACTTTTTAATAAGTAAAAGTCTTTTCTCTATCAGAAAAAGAAAGAATGTGAGACTGAGTTTGATTTTCAAAGTTTACCAAAACAACATTTTTTTGAACTCGAAAAACATCAAATAAGATATTATTAGATACTTTTATATTATAAATATCACCTTTTTTTTCAAAGGATAAATTTATTACAATCAAATCATTAACAAGATTATAGTTATCAATTGAAGGAATTATTTCTGATTTATTTACACTAATTTGAAATTTATCCTTGATATATGCATCTAATTGACTTGACACATTTTTTAATTTAATCTCAGTATCTATTGAAATTGATTTATCAAAAAATAATCTAAGATCATCCTCTAGATCATCTCTGAAAATTTTGATTTTTATATCGTGCTTATTTCCCTTTAAAAATATTTCAGATGTACTTATGTACAAAGGGTGTACTAATAAAAGAATATATAAGTAAAAAGTTTGCATTAATTTTAAGTTAACAACAATGTATTAAAATTAATTTTTTATTAAAAAAATATTTTAATTAATATTGATGCTACTAAACTACAAATGAACATTAACTCCGATTCTAAAAAAGAAAATACGTTTGACGCTATTGTTGTTGGAACAGGTATAAGTGGTGGCTGGGCAGCAAAAGAACTTACTGAAGGTGGGCTTAAAACATTAGTTTTAGAGAGAGGAAGGGATGTAAAGCACGTTAAAGATTATCCAACCATGAATAAACATTCATGGGAACTTCCCTACAGAGATCAACTCACCGCAAAAGAAAGAAAAGATTATAAGGTACAACTTAGACCAGGATACACATTAAAACAGTCAACAAAACACTGGTGGGTAAAAGATACTGATCAACCATACAATGAAAAAAAAGGTTCATTTGATTGGATTAGAGGTTACCACGTGGGTGGAAAATCATTAATGTGGAGCAGACATGTTTACAGATGGAGCAAAGTTGACTTTGAAGCTAATGCAAAAGAGGGTATAGGAATAGATTGGCCAATAAGGTATGAGGATATTGATAAATGGTATGGTTATGTTGAAAATTTCATTGGAGTAAGTGGTAGAAAGGAAGGGCTTTCACAATTACCAGATGGTAATTTTTTACCACCCCTTGATATGAATTGTGTTGAGAAAGATTTTAAAAAGAATTTATTTGATAAACTTGGAAGAACTTATACCTCTGGAAGAGTGACAAATATCACAAAAAACCATAACGGAAGGGGAAAGTGTCAGAGCAGAAACCTATGTATAAGGGGTTGCCCATACGGAGCATACTTTAGTTCTAATTCTTCTACATTACCAGCAGCTGAAGCTACAGGAAATATGACTTTAAAGACGAATTCCATTGTGCACTCAATTATATATGATGATGAAAAGAATAAAGCAACTGGGGTGAGGGTTCTTGACAGTGAAACTCTTGAGATGACAGAATATTATGCTAGAATAATATTTTTAAATGCTTCAACAATAAATTCTACACTGATCATGTTGAACTCAAAATCTAGAAGGTTTCCAAATGGATTTGGTAACGACAGTGGTGAGCTAGGACATAATATAATGGACCACCATTTCAAGGCTGGTGCAAGAGCTCAAGTAGATGGATATGAAGGTTATTATTATCATGGAAATAGACCAGCAAATGGATATCTCGCAAGATTTAGAAATTTAGGTGATGAAAAAATGAATTATTTAAGAGGTTTTGGGTATCAGGGAGGGGCAATAAGAGGTGGTTGGGCAAATTCAGGAGAAGGAGCATTTACTGGTGAAAATCTTCTTCAAAGTGCTTCTACTCCTGGAGGTTGGACAATGAATTTACTCGGATTTGGAGAAATTTTACCTTATCATGATAATAGAATGTACCTCGATAATAAAAAGCTAGATAAGTGGGGAATGCCTACTGTTGTTTTTGAGACGCAGATAAAAGAAAATGAAAAAAAGATGAGAGAGGATATGAAAAACTCAGCTGCAGAAATGTTAGAGCAGTGCGGATTTAAAAATATAAAAGGATATGACAATAAGTATAGTATGGGAAATGGGATTCATGAAATGGGTACAGCTAGGATGGGTAAAGATCCTAAAACGTCTATTCTAAATAAATGGAATCAAGTTCATTCAGTAAAAAATGTTTTTGTAACTGATGGTGCGTGTATGACATCAGCAAGTTGTGTTAACCCTTCAATAACATATATGGCTTTGACAGCGAGAGCAGCAAATTATGCTATAAGTGAACTGAAAAAAAGAAATTTATGATGAAAAGGAGAGAATCAATTAAAACTATATCATCATTTGTATGTGGAACTATTATTATCCCTAGCTCAACATTAATGATGAATTCCTGTTCTAGTCCGGGTCAAGAATTAAGCTGGTTACCAGAGTTTTTGGAAAATGAAAATGCATTTTTTTTAACAGAGTTATCCAACACTGTTTTACCAAATACTGAATTTCCTGGCGCTATTGCTCTTGGTGTTCCTCAAGAAATAGAGAAATATATTTTTAATGTATATGATGAGAAGGACATCACTAAATTTATAGAGGATCTAAATACCATTAAAAGTTATCTTATTGAAAATAATTTCTATGAATTAATTTTATCTGAGAAGACTATTCTTTTGAATAATCTTCAAAAGATGAAAAGAAATAAAAAAATTAGAAAAATATATATGTCATTTAAAAAATTAATAATTGAATCATATTTTCTTACCGAAGTCGGAGCTACTCAAGTACTTAGATATAATGGGCCATCTGTTGTATTGGGTGATTATAGAGGATGTGTTCCATTTGGTGAAATAGGAAAAACGTGGGCAATATAAAAAAAATTTAAATTATGAATAATTCCTTGAAAACACCAGTCGAAAATTTTCTTAACTGGGAGAAAAAGAAAAGTAATGAAACTTTCCTTGTTCAGCCTATAGATGGAAAATACGTTAATTTTTCATGGGGAAGGGTTGGTAGCGAAGCAAGAAAAATGTGCAACTATATAAATAGTCTCAAACTTCCAGACAAATCAAAAATTTCTATCTTATCAAAAAATTGTGCCCATTGGATCATTGCTGACCTAGCTATAATGATGAGCGGTAATATATCTGTTCCTATATATGCAAATATAAATGGGGAAACAGCAAAGTATATATTAGAACATAGCGAATCAGAGTTAATATTCATTGGTAAATTAGAGGAAAGTGATTGGAAGGATATAAAGAAAAATATTCCAAAAAAAATCAAAAAAATTGATTTTGGTTATTACGGCCTTGAATGTGATTTTCAAAAGTGGGATGACATTCTTATTGATCAAAAAGCTGAATTAAAACTTCCATCTATAGAGATTGAAGATATTATTACAATTATTTATACATCAGGAACAACAGGAATTCCAAAAGGTGTTGTATTAAATTATAAAGCTGCTGGAACAGCTACAAAAAACTTAGACTTGTTATTTCCATTAAGTGAAGACGATAGGTTCATATCATACCTCCCACTCTCACATATAGCTGAAAGAGCTTTAGTTGAGCATGGTGGAATATTATCTGGAGGTAAAATATTTTTTGTAGAAAGTTTAGATACATTCCCTAAAAATCTCAAATATTGTCAGCCAACAATTTTCTTTGGGGTGCCAAGAATTTACACAAAATTTATGAGCAAAATTCAATCTATTATACCTCAAAATATTATTAAATTAATATTAAGTACACCTGTAATTGGTTCATTATTCTCACGTCTAGTTAGAAAATTGCTTGGTCTTAATAAATCTAGGATTTGCATAACAGGAGCAGCATCAATTTCAGTTACAACTCTAAATTGGTTTAATGAATTAGGATTAAAATTATATGAGGCTTATGGAATGTCTGAAAATTCAGCTTGCTCACATGCAAACTTTCCTGGTAATATTAAATTTGGAACTGTTGGCAAAGTTATGCCTGATACAGAGGTTAAAATCACAGAAAAAGGTGAAATAATAATGAAGAATGATTGTGTAATGAATGGATATTATAAAGAAAAGAAACTTACCCAAGATACAATCAAAGATGGCTTCTTATATACTGGAGATAAAGGCCTAATAGATGAAGATGGTTTCTTGAAAATAACTGGGAGAATCAAAGATATTTTTAAAACATCAAAAGGTAAATACGTTGCGCCAAATCCTATAGAAATGAAATTGAGCAAAAGCAATATTATAGAACAAGTCTGTGTTGTTGGGGAAAATCTATCTCAACCAATAGCTCTAGTAATTCTAAGTGAAGGAAGAAAAATTGCTAATGAGGTTTCAACTAACTTTAATTCATTAATGGATTCAATTAATGACACATTAGAAAATCATGAAAGAATTAAAAAAATTATCATAATGAAAGATAATTGGTCAATTGAAAATAATATTTTAACTCCTACTCTTAAGATCAAAAGAGATTCAATTGAAAAAAAATATAAGGAATTTTATGATTATTGGTACAGTTCAGAGGAAAAAGTAATATTTCAATAAGACTAAGGTTTCAGAGACTGATAAGGATTGTAACCGTTTAACTTTTTTTCATAAAAACCTGACCCATCAAACTTTCTAAGATTTCCTGATTTCATGCACTTATTAGAACAACATCCGTTGTAAATCTTTGCTCCATCATCACTCAGTGGAAAATGCTTATTACAATCTGCATTTGCACAATTTACCATTTTATCAGCCTTTTTTGCAGTAACATAACACTTACCAATAATTTTAGGATTTACCTTATTAATATCCTTAACTATTCTATTATCAAATACATAGCATTTACCTTCAAAATCTTTTCCATTTTCTTCAATACCATATTTAATTATTCCACCATGTAATTGATAAACATTTTTATATCCTCTTTCATTAAGAAATGCACTTGCTTTCTCACATTTAACTCCTCCAGTGCAGTAAGTAATTATTTTTTTATTTTGATGAATCTTATCCTCAATTTCATCAATTGCATTAGGGAATTCTCTAAAATTATCAATATTTAAAGTTATTGCATTTTTAAACTTACCTATTTCATATTCATGCCTTGACCTAACATCAAGTATATATACATCATCTGGTTTATTTTCTAGGACAGATCTAAATTCTGAAGGTTCTATATAATCTCCTTTTCTATTAATTATTTTTTTATTTGTTATCCCTGAGTTAACAATCTCCTTTTTAACTCTTACATTAATCTTTTTAAAGACATTCTTTTCTATGTTATCTACCTTAAACTTTATACCATTAAATATCTTATAACTCTTAATTTTATTAATATACTTTTTACAGTCTTTTACCTTACCAGAAACCGTTCCATTAATCCCCTCATCAGATATTATTATTCTTCCTACAATATTATTTTCTATACAAAACCTTAAATGATTATCTCTAAATTTAATTGGATCTATAATTCTTGAATAGGAATAAAATAATAAAACTTGGTATTTAGAACTCATAAAATACCATTAGAAAATAATATCTCTTCCATCTGACTCTTTACCTTCATAGCAGATACTCTAACCGCTTGGTCAAAGTTTATAGAGCCATCACAATAAATAATACTTCTTGAAACATTGACCATTATTCCACAATTTTTGTTCATGCCTACATCACTGATTTTTTTTAGGTCACCTCCTTGGGCACCAACTCCAGGAATAAGCAAGAAGTTCTCTGGAATTATTTTTCTTATATTCAATAAATCATCTTCTCTATTTGCTCCTACCACATACATCATATTCTTTTTTGATGACCACTCCATTGAATTTTTTATTACAGACTCATATAACTTTTCGCCACCTGAGTTTTTAATTGACTGAATATCCTTAGCACTTTGGTTAGAGGTTAAAGCCAATATAATAGCCCACTTATCTTTAAATCCTAGAAACGGTTCGATACTGTCTCTACCCATATAAGGTGAGAGAGTTATAGCATCAAAATTAAACGTCTCAAAAAATGTTTTAGCATACATTGAAGAAGTATTACCTATATCTCCTCTTTTTGCATCTGCAATTTTAAAAATATTTTTAGGAATATAGTCTAGGGTTTTCTTTAGAGTTTCCATTCCCTTAGAACCATTAACTTCATAGAAGGCTAGATTTGGTTTATAGGCAATAACTAAATCTTTAGTATTATCAATAATAATCTTATTGAACTCAAATATAGGATCATCGTATTTTAAGAGGTGCTTAGGTATTTTTTTTGAATCAGAATCTAATCCTATACAGAGGTATGATCTTTTATTTTTAATTTCATTAAAAATTTGATCATAATCCATTTTATCTAAAATCTATCACTTCAATTTCTGGATAATTTTCAGTTACAAAAGTAAATAAAGTATTTTCAAGACTCTCTTCTTTGAAGTCATTTATCATGTAAATAAAAGTACTATTAGACTTATCAAATACTGAAAAACTACTAAGTAATCCATCATAATCAATTTTAAATAAAATCTTAAAATAGGATTTTTCCTGATCATCAGGATATATTTCTACTAACCTGAGATCTTTTTCAACACCTAAAAATTTAAAAGAAAATCCTGTCTTATATATTTCAAAAATATTATTTAAGGATATTTCCTGTTCTTCAGGATCAAATTCAGAAATGGTAACCTCATTTAAATCCTCTAGATATGTCCATATAGTTTTTGAATCATTGATAATTTTTTGACCTTCAATGAAAAGTACATACATCTCTTCCTTAACAGATATTTTTCCTTGAAAGGAATCAGCAATATTTTCTGATAAATTATTCATTATGTAAGTAAATGATGTTGTGAAACCTTCCATCTTCTTATACTTCTCACTCATCATATCTAATAGATCCACAGCCTTCTTATCGTCTTGTGAATAAGTATAGAAAGAAATTAAATAAATAAAAAAAAATAATTTGTACACTCTCATACTTCAATATTAATAAATTTATCCTAAATCATTTAGTAATTTTTCTAAACCGTACTCATCTTGAATCAAAACTTTTCTTGGTTTACTACCCTCAGAGGGCCCAACTATTCCTGCTACTTCTAGTTGGTCAGTTAACCTACCCGCTCTATTATACCCTAATTTTAATTTTCTTTGTAACAGTGAAGTACTTCCAGTTTGAGAACTAACTATTAACCTTGCCGCATCCTCAAAAAGAGGGTCTCTATCTGTCAAATCAATATCCGAAATTTGTTTCTCATTCTCATCAATATATTCTGGCAGTAAATAAGCAGAGACATATCCTCTCTGAGAACCCACATGATCACAAATTTTTTCAATTTCAGGGGTGTCAACGAATGGACATTGTAGTCTAATAATATCAGATCCTGGAGAATACAACATATCACCCATGCCTACAAGTTGCTCAGCACCTTTCGAATCTAGTATAGTTCTTGAATCCATATTTGAAGTAACCTTAAATGATATTCTAGTTGGAAAATTTGCTTTAATAACACCAGTAATGACATTAACTGAAGGTCTCTGAGTCGCCACTATTAAATGTATACCAATAGCTCTAGCGAGTTGAGCTAACCTTGCAATAGGGGTCTCTATTTCCTTACCAGCAGTCATCATTAAGTCAGCTAGCTCGTCAATTACTAAAACTATATATGGTAAATATCTATGACCCTCTTTTGGGTTTAGTTTCCTATTAATAAATTTTTTATTGTATTCTTTTAAGTTTCTTGCTTGTGCATCTTTAAGTAAATTATATCTAACATCCATTTCAGTACATAATGAATTCAAAGTATGAACAACCTTTTTAGTTTCTGTAATTATTGGCTCCTCGGCATCAGGAAGTTTGGCTAGAAAATGTCTCTCTATTTTATTAAATAAAGATAATTCTACTTTTTTAGGGTCAATTAAAACAAATTTTAAACTTGAGGGGTGTTTTTTAAATAGTAATGATGATAACATAACATTTAAACCAACAGATTTTCCCTGTCCAGTCGCCCCTGCTACAAGTACATGAGGCATCTTAGTAAGGTCTGCTAAGAAGACTTCATTTGATATAGTTTTGCCAAGAATTAAGGGCAACTCAAAATCATTCTTTATAAATTTCTCAGTTCTCATGACAGACCTTAGGCTTACAACCTCTCTATTTTTATTTGGGACCTCGATACCTATAGTCCCTTTTCCAGGAATTGGAGCAATTATCCTTATTCCTAATGCTGAAAGGCTAAGTGCTATGTCATCTTCTAAATTTTTAATTTTAGATATTTTCACACCAGCCTCAGGAACAATTTCATAAAGTGTAACCGTTGGGCCGATTGTTGCCTTGATTTTGGCTATATCTATCTTAAAGTTTTTTAGGGTCTCAATAATTCGATTTTTATTTGAGGTTAATTCGTCTTTAGTTACCTGTATCTTTTCTCTAGTTGACTCATTTAAAAGGTCAACTTTAGGGTATTTATAATTAGATAAATCTAACTCAGGATCATATACAGTTCCTATTTTAGCAGATGAGGTTTTTTCATCTAGAGTCTCTTCTACTTTGAGTTCTAAGTCATCTTCTTCGCTATCCTCTTTATTTATTTTTATATCTTTTATCTCCTCTATTTTTTTTACATTATCTATTTTAATTTCTTCCTCTTCAACTATATTTTTTCCTACCTCTTCTTCAAAATCATCTTCTATAATAGTATCCTCACTAGTCTCGGTATCAGTTGTATCAAAATCCTCGCTTGAATTTGATTTAGTAGATGACATGAAACTAAATGAGTATAAATCAAAATAAAAAACAACAAAAATAAATAATGATAGAAGTAATATTAATATGGAAGAATAACCTAATAAATTATCGAGAAGAATAGCTAAGCCATAACCTATTCCACCTGTGTAGTTTCTAAGAATAAAACTTTCAGGAAATAAATTTAAAAAAAATCCCATTGAAGTAGAAATCCAAATAATAAAAAAGATTGATAAGATAAAAGTCTTACTGAGAGAATATAACTTAATATTGAAGAGAAATTGAAATGAAATTATTAGAAGGAATGGAACTAAAATAAATGATGAAACACCAAATAAAACATATATAAAATAATGTCCAATAAATGCTCCAAAGACACCTAACCAATTTCTAGCTTCCTCTCCAAAAGTAGAAAAAGAGACACCAGAATTAATTAAACTTTGGTCATCAAACCCAGTAAAAAAATATGATAATAATGAGAAAAAAATAATGAATGAGAATACTAAGGACGTTGCCCCAATAACTAACTTTATTTTACTTAAAAATGATTTTTTATTTTGATCATCTTCATAGTAGTCAGAATTGAATGAACTTTCAACCATTTACTTTTTTTTATAATAATTTAATTTAATCATTCTATTTCTAAAATAGCTTTATTTATTTTCTTAATCATACCCGGACCCTCATATATCCAACCCGTATAAACTTGAACTAGATCAGCTCCAGAGTTTATTTTATTATGGTAATCATTAATATCAAATACACCACCTACCCCAATTATTTTTAATTTTGATAATTTTCTAATATGGCTAATTACCTTATTTGATTTAAGTGAAATTGGCCTACCACTTATGCCTCCATCTCCCATATGATTAATCTTTGTATTTTTAATATTATCACGAGAAGTAGTTGTATTTGTGGCTATTATGCCATTTATTTCATGGTTTTCACAAACCTTAATTATATCCTCAATCTGATTTAAATTAATGTCTGGAGCTATTTTAACAAAAACAGGAATTTTATTCTTTTTTCTGTTTTCCGATTGAATTTGACTTAGTAAGATATCAAGATTTGATTTTGATTGTAATTCTCTTAAGTCTGGGGTATTTGGAGAGCTGACATTTATAGTAAAATAGTCAACATAATCTCTTAACTTCTTAAAACAAAAGAGATAATCATCAACGGCCTTTTTGTTAGAGGTTTGCTTATTTTTTCCAATATTTGCTCCTATAACCATCTTCCCTCTATACTTCTTTAATCTTTTAATTACGTGGTCAACACCATCATTATTAAAACCCATTCTATTTAAAAGAGCACTATCCTCAGATAATCTAAATAATCTTGGTTTTTCATTTCCTGACTGAGGTTTAGGGGTTACTGTTCCAACCTCAACATGACCAAATCCAAAAGTTTCTAAAACATCTAAATGTTTTGCGTTTTTGTCAAATCCAGCAGCTAAACCTATTTTATTTTTGAATTTTATGTTTTCCAACTCAAATGTTAGCTTATCATCATCCAAACAAAATATTTTTTTAGAAATTAATTTAATTCCCGGTATGAAATACAAAAGTTCTACAAGAGATAGCGATATGTTATGTATGAATTCAGCATTAAAAATGAAAAATATAGGTCTAATGAGCAATTTATACATCTGGCAAATATAATAATAGAATTAACTCCTTGGATGAAATTTTTTAACTACTTCCTTTAAATAATTTCTATCTAAATGAGTATATATTTCAGTTGTAGTTATTGACTCGTGTCCTAACATTTCTTGAACCGCTCTTAAATCTGCTCCACCCTCAATGAGATGTGTAGCAAAAGAGTGTCTGAATGTGTGAGGGCTGATATTTTTATCAATACCAACTTTTTTCGCAAGATCTTTAACAATTATAAATATCATATTTCTTGTTAAATTTTTCCCTCTTCTATTTATAAATAAAAAGCCCTCGAAACCATTACTAATTTTAATTTTTAATCTAGAATCATTTATATAAGTATTAATATATTTGGAAGCTTTAGTACCTATTGGGACTAACCTCTCTTTCATTCCTTTTCCTAAAACTTTAATAAAACCAATATCCAAAAATAAATTTTGAACTTTTAAATTTACAAGTTCAGATACTCTTAGCCCACAGCTATAGAGCGTCTCAATTATTGCTCTATTTCTTATTCCCTCCTTAGTATCTAAATCTACACTTTCAATTAATAGTTCAATTTCATTTACATTTAATGTCTCAGGAAGTTTCCTTACTAATTTTGGAGCATCTATTAACTCCATAGGATTTGATTCAATTTTTCCCTCTAATAATAGATAACTAAAAAAAGATTTAAGTCCAGAAATTATTCTTGCTTGTGAATAAGTAGATTTTTTACCCTTAAAAAGATGTTTAATGAAGGACTCAATTACTGGTACATCTATATTATTAAGTTTAAATTCATCCCTGTAGTTATTGGAAAGAAAAGATGTGAGCTTTCTTATATCAAGAAGGTAAGCATCAATAGAATTAGATGATAATGACCTTTCTAATTTAAGATAGTGTTTAAATTCATTTACCTCATACTCCCACATAAAATCCTTTTTTTAGATTAAATTTATACAATCATGAAATTAATTATAGTCAACGGCCCAAATTTAAATTTACTCGGTATAAGAGAAAAAGAAATATATGGAGATACTTCTTTTGAGGAATATTTGAAATCAATTAAGGATAAATTTTCCAATGTTGATTTAGAATTTTTTCAATCTAATCATGAGGGAGAACTAATTGAGAAAATTCAGGAGATTGGATTTTCTTACGATGGAATTATTATTAATGCAGGAGGTTTTACTCACACATCGGTAGCACTAAGAGATGCAATAGCATCTGTAAAAACACCAGCTATTGAGGTGCACATCTCTAATATCTTGACAAGAGAAGAGTTCAGAAAAAAAAGTTATTTGAGTGATGTCTGCAAAGGAATAATTTCAGGATTAGGGCTCAAAGGATACGAGTTTGCTATTGACTATTTTCTATCTCAAAAATGATTGAAATCTATACTGACGGCTCTAGTAGGGGAAATCCTGGACCGGGAGGATACGGGGTTGTAATGATTCATAAGGATAAAAGAAAAGAATTAAGTCAAGGGTATAACTTAACAACTAACAATAGAATGGAATTGTTAGCTGTTATTAAAGCACTTGAAGAAGTAAAGACAGATAAACTAAAAATTATAATTTACTCTGACTCAAAGTATGTTGTAGAGTCTGTTGAAAAAGGGTGGATATGGAATTGGGAGAAAAAAAATTTCAATAAAAAACAAAATGTTGACTTATGGAAAAGATTTATTCCTCTATACAAAAAGTATAGTATTAAGTTTATATGGGTTAAGGGGCATGATGGGAATACAGAGAATGAGAGGTGTGATTTTCTTGCAAATGAATGCCAAGAAAAATCATTAAAAGACGATGTCGGATATAAAAATTAAACTACTTAAAGGATATTGCAGCACCAATTATACCCGCGTTATTTCTGTTTACAGCTGGAATTATTTTACAATTAGATTTTAATTCCGGTCCAAATTCATCAAAATATTTACTTATTCCACCACCAAAAATAATTTGACTGGGTGAAAATAAAAACTCAACATATGCTAAATATTCATTAAATCTTGCAGTCCACTCTTTCCATGTAAGGTTTAATTTTTTTCTTGCTAGGTTTGAAGCATATTTCTCTGCACAGTCACCGTACATTTTAAGATGTCCTAATTCAAAGTTTGGTATTAATTTACCATCAATAAACATAGACGTACCAAGACCTGTTCCAACAGTTATAACTAATACTGTACCTTTAATTTTTACTTTTTTATTTAATGCTATCTCAGATATTCCTGCGGCATCTGCATCGTTTAATGCTTTACACCTCAAATTGAATTTTTTATGAAATTTTTTTTCAATATTTAATCCAACCCATTTCTTCTCAATATTGGCAGCAGAGTAAACCTTATTTTTTTTAACAACACCAGGAAAGCCACACCCAATATCTCCTTCCCACTTCAATTCATCAATAATATTTAACTTAATTTCATCTAAAACTTTCTTTGGAGTAGGTTTATCTGGTGTTGGAAATCTAATTTTTTCAGAAATTAATAATCCTGATTCAGTGTCAACAATAGCACCTTTTACTCCAGATCCACCTATGTCAATTCCTAAAACATTCATTATAATACGATTTCTAATTTAGCAAAATTTAATAGTAAAGTCTTTTCTCCAACAGTTTTAAATTTTACAACTGCCTTGTTTTGATTATTATCGGTATCTATCTTCAAAATTTCTCCGTAACCAAAATTTGGATGTTTAACCTTTAAACCAACTTTTAAATCGCTCACAGAACTTGACTTAAATTCTGAGTTTTCCTTTACTGTAATTTTTTTTATAGGGGATAAATTTCTTGTCTTCTCTCTTATAACATTCTTAACAAAAGATTTATTTATATTCTTAATGTCTCCGTCTATGTAAATTGGACTAATCTCTTTAATGAATCTACTTTTTTCACAATCTTTTAAGATACCATATCTATACCTTGTTTTGGAATAAGTAATATATAATTTTTTCATCGCCCTAGTAATAGCAACATAAAACAACCTTCTCTCCTCCTCCAAGTCCTCCCTAGACGAAATCATCATTTGTGATGGAAATAAGTCCTCTTCAACTCCAACTATGAAAACTACTGGAAATTCAAGACCTTTTGCCATGTGTATTGTCATTAAGGAAACATATTCACCATCTTCATTTTCATCTTGATCTTGGTCTGTCATAAGAGATATTTCTTGTAAAAAATTATCTAAACTTTTTTCTTTGTTTTCTTCATTATCTACATATTCCTTAATAGAATTTAATAACTCTTGCACATTTTCATATCTGCTAATACCTTCAATACTTCTGTCATCCCATAACTCTTTTAGGAGACCTGAGTTAGAAGCTATATGAGAAGCTGAGGAGTAGGCATCTCTGCTTTTTGAAAAATTCTTAAATGAAGTAATGAGATCAACAAAAGAGGTTAATAAGTTTGATATCCTGTTATTTAAATATTTTTCAGAATTTGAAATGATCTCCCATAGGCTTTTTTCCTCTTTATTTGAAACAGTTATAATTTTATTAACTGAGGTAAGTCCAATACCTCTTCTTGGAAAGTTAATAATTCTTCTAAATGACTGCTCATCATTTTGGTTAATAGAAAATCTTAAATAAGCTAAAATATCTTTAACCTCTTTCCTCTGGTAGAAAGAAAGACCTCCAAATACTTTGTACTTAAGACCAATTCTCCTTAAAGATTCTTCAATTGATCTTGATTGGCTATTTGTTCTGTAAAGGACTGCAAACTTTGAATTTGATAACTGATTTTTATTTTTTTCTTCAAAAATTAAATTAGATACCATTTTTCCTTCATCATTATCAGAGAATGACTTTCTTAGTGAGATTAATTCTCCATCTTCATTTTCTGTCCATACCTCCTTGCTAATCTTAGACTTATTCTTTTCAATTACTGAGTTAGCAGCTTTTACAATTGTTTTAGTTGATCTATAATTTTGTTCAAGCTTTACAGTCTTCAATTCATCAAAATCATCTTCAAATTTTAAAATATTTCTAATCTCAGCACCCCTAAATGCATAAATAGATTGTGCGTCATCCCCAACAACAAAAATATTTCTATGGACAGCAGCTAATTTTTTTGTTATTAAATATTGACAATAATTAGTATCTTGAAATTCATCAATCAAAACATGTTGAAAAAGTTGTTGGTATTTATTTAGGACATCTATATGTTCTGAAAAAAGGATATTGGTATTAAAAAGCAGATCATCAAAATCCATTGCTTGTGATTTAAAACATCTCTGAACATATATTTTATATATCTCACAAATCTTTGGTCTAAGAGAGGAAGCATCCTCCTCCTGAAGTATCGGATTATTTACATAATCAGTGTAAGATATCAATCTATTTTTTGCATTAGATATTCTGTTATATATAAAGTTCTCCTTATATATTTTTGGATCAAGATTTAATTCTTTAACTATGGACTTAATAAGAGATTTAGAATCTTGAGTATCGTAAATTACAAAGTTTGGAGGGTATCCTAGTTTATAACCTTCAGATCGTAGAATTCTAGCAAAAATAGAATGGAAAGTTCCCATCCATAGACTTCTTGCCTCTGTACCAACAATCTTCTCAATTCTTTGCTTCATCTCCTTTGCAGCTTTATTTGTGAAGGTTAGTGCAAGAATTGAGAATGGATCGACACCACTACTTATTAGGTGAGCTATCCTATATGTAAGAACTCTTGTCTTTCCTGATCCTGCGCCAGCTATAACAAGACATGGACCATTATCATGAATAACTGCCTCTTTTTGATTTTGATTTAAATCCTCTAAATATTTCATGTAAAAAATAAGTAAGTCAATCTAATACTTAATTGATGAAAAAATTACTTAGTTTTGAAAAAAAATAATATGGAATATAATACTACTAGAACTGACCTAATCTTGAGGGAATATGGAAGAAATTTTCATAAGCTTGTTGATCATATAAATGGGGTAAAAGAAAAAGAAAAAAGAAATGAGTTATCAAAAACTTTAGTTGATATGATGAAAGTAACTCATCCGAGCTTAGGTGACCAAAGTGAGTTAGAAGCTAAGTTATGGGATGATTTATATATTATGTCAGACTACTCACTTGATATTGACAGCCCATACCCTAAACCAGCAAAAAAATTAAAAAGTGATGCATCTGATAGACTTCATTATCCCAAAAGTAAGATTCGATACAGACATTACGGTAAAAAAATTGAGCTATTAATTGAAGAGGCATGTAAGCTCAAGAAGGAAGAAGACAGAGAAGCAGCTGTAATTCATATTGGCAAGATCATGAAATCCTTCTTTGGGATGTGGAATAAAGAATCTATTGACAATAAAGTAATTGTTGAAAATATAAAGGAGCTGTCAAATAATAAACTTACCATAGACATAGAAAAGGTTAAGGAATTAAATCTTTTTCATAAAGTAACTAGAGAGAGAGGATCTAAAAGTTATCATTCTAAAAAGCATCACCATAAGTCTGGCCATCATAAGTCTGGCCATCATAAATCCAACCATTATAAATCAAATAGACCCTTTCGAAAAAAAAGGATGCAATGAGCACATTCAAAATATTAGGAGGAAAAAGCTTAAAAGGTGAGGTTATACCCCAAGGTGCCAAAAATGAAGCTCTTCAGATCTTATGTGCAGTATTGCTTACAGAAGAAGAGACTACTATTCAAAATGTTCCTGATATAAAAGATGTGAATCTTCTAATTGATCTATTGAAAGGAATGGGTGTTTCAGTAGAAAAAGTAAATGAGACAACATATAAATTCAAATCTCAAAATATTGACTTATCATATACTAGAACAGAAGATTTTTTTAAAAAATCGTCAAAAATAAGAGGCTCTATTATGCTGATGGGGCCAATGGTGGCAAGGTTTGGCTCTGCATATATTGCTAAACCCGGAGGAGATAAAATTGGAAGAAGAAGAGTTGATACACATTTTATTGGGCTGGAAGAATTAGGAGCCAAGTTTACAGTTGAAGAAAATAATTCGGTATTTAAAATATCATCTAAAAAGCTTAAAGGTAAGAGCATTTTACTCGATGAAGCATCAGTTACAGGTACTGCAAATATCGTTATGGCAGCTTCTCTTGCTGATGGAAAAACAACTATATACAACGCAGCATGTGAGCCCTATCTCCAACAACTCTGTAAAATGTTGAATTCTATGGGAGCAAATATAAGAGGAATAGGCTCCAACTATTTAAAGATTGAAGGGGTTTCGTCTCTTTCTGGAACTACCCATAAAATTCTACCAGATATGATTGAAATAGGTAGTTTCATTGGTTTGGCAGCAATGACAAAGTCTGATATTAAAATTAACAATGTTAGCATTGAAAATTTAGGTATCATACCTAAAACATTTCAAAGGCTTGGAATTAAGATGGATATTAGTAACGACTCTATTCATATTCCTCCACAGGATCATTATGAGATAGAATCATTTATTGACGGTTCAATAATGACAATAGCCGATGCAGTATGGCCAGGTTTCTCACCTGATTTACTGAGTATTGCACTAGTAACTTCTATACAGGCAAAGGGCACAGTACTTATCCATCAAAAAATGTTTGAGAGCAGATTATTTTTTGTAGATAAACTTATAGATATGGGAGCTCAAATAATTTTGTGTGACCCACATAGAGCAACAGTTATTGGACTAGACAGAAAGATACCTCTAAAGGGTATTCAAATGACCTCGCCAGATATAAGAGCTGGGGTTTCTTTACTTATAGCAGCACTTTCAGCAGAAGGAGAAAGTACAATTGATAATATCGAACAAATTGACAGAGGTTATAGTAATATTGACTCAAGACTCAGAGCACTGGGAGCTGATATAGAAAGAATTTAGAATTTCTCTCTTAATCTGGTCATCGAGTACATCGGACTATCTAAAATAAAAAGATCCATTATAAATGTCGGAATACCTTCTACTACAGCATAACTCTGTAAAGTAACTTTTGTATTAAAATTATCAATTTTTTCTAGATTCCATATAGATCTCGACTCAGAAATTCTCACCAACTTATTATTTTCGGGAATATAATCCGGTAATGAATGCATTTCGATTTTTATATTATTTAAATTTTTTATTATTAGGGCATCAGATACAAGGTCTCTATTTTTGAGAGGCCAGTTCATATCTACAACAAAATAAACATACATTAGAGTATCAGATTTTTGTAGAATTTTACTAGAATTCAGCTTGTACATCCACTTATATGAATTATCAAAGTCGGTAATTGTATTAAATATATTATCAATATCTGATCTAATTATTGTCTCAGCTAAATACTCTTTTGTAGATTCATCAACATTCCTTATGTATACTTTTATACTATCTTTATCTTTTTTCAATTCCCATTTATCATTAGCTAGATTTGTAAAGTTGATATATACCAAAGGAACAAATAGTGTAATAAAATTCAATATCATATTTTATAAATTTGCTAAATTGAAAAATAATTAAAAATAAAATTAGAAATGCTAGAGCTTCTAACACTAATTTTTCTTAATACATTAAATTTATCTCTATACTTGAGTGACAGCCTAACTACCGACTCGACGCTCAATAAAATAACTCTCAAAGATACTACGTCTTTAATGGATGATAGTTTAGTAATAGAGAAAATTGAAGAATCCAAGATAAAAATTATAAGTTTCAAGGTAAATAGCAAACAAATATTTAATTATGAAGGTGAGAATGACATCAGGATTAATGAGAGAGATACCTTGTCAATTGTTTTACAAGTAAATGATAAATCAGACAACATAATATTTAATTATTACTTTAATGAAAATCCGAATTTTAGAATCATAGAAAATGGAAAAATTCTATTCGATAAGACAAGCAAGAAAATATATTTTGATTTCATTCCAAATAATGACCAGGCTCTAAATAAGTTTTTAACATGGAATATTTTTATAAACTCAGAATCAAATAATTTATTAAGGTATGACTTATTTATAGAGATTACTAATCTTGAGTATCCTCCATTAATAATAAATAAACAAATTGATAAAATCATAAGAGAAAAATTTAGTTTCAGCTACTCGCCAATTATAAGTGATGGAGGAAATAACTTAATCTTTGACCTACAAACTAATGCGCCAATAGACTTTTTTAATCCTATCAGTGGACAAATTAATTGGGAAATTGATCCAAATAATATCAAAGAACTTGAAAAAACTTATGACTTTAAACTCAAAGTTTACAAACAGAATAAACCTGAACTATTTGATATTGATAGCTTTAAAATCATTTATTCTGAAAATAATTTCCCTCCAGTATTTGGTAAAATGTCAAAATGGATTGTTGAGGAAGGAAAGACATATGAATATAAGTTGCCCGTAGATGACCCAAATGTAAACGACTCAATACTAATTGAAAATATAGGAGCACAATTACCAAGAGGAATGAAGTTAGACAATATTAATAAAACTTTACTTTTTGATGTAGATTATGATCATGTTGAAAAAATAAATTCAACTCAAAACTATGACCTACAAATAAGAGCTAGCGACCTTTCGGGAATGTCATCACAGGTTTCAGTATCTGTTGTAGTCATGAGTACCCTCAATCCTCAGAAAGTTCAAGAAAAAGTATCTGAATTAATTTCAGAATTAGAGATTCAGCAAGATGGTCTCGAAGAAATTAATAGTAACTTAAAATGGATTGAGGCGACATCTAAGAATAATAGAAAATTAAGAACTCTAGGAGCAGCAGGTATAACATTTTTAGGATCCGTTATGGGAATTCTATCAACTAACGCTGAAATAACTAGAAAAGCAGGGGCGGCGATCGGTGCAAGTGGTGCAGTCTTATCTGTAATTAATGAAGTCC
>MDTC01037602.1_pt1 | contig 25988 bp, 32 predicted proteins | sample 811181 | NCBI WGS metagenome assembly MDTC01 (sample SAMN05326644, study PRJNA326480) | marine metagenome | isolation source: seawater | place: Pacific Ocean: North | collected 2011
CGGCCAGCCGGAGGAGCTGATCTCGACCGACCGCCGCCAAACCGCCGACGGCCTGCAAGGTCTGCCCGGCAGCTATGGCGACGTGCCGCCTCTCGGCCCGCCGCTGCCGGGCGATCTCGGCGGACCTGTGCTTCGGGCGCGCGAGGAAGGCCAGCCCATCCCCGCCACCCCGATGCCGGTTCCTGCGGCCGATCCCGAGGAACAGCGCCGGCTTGCCGAGCTTGAAGCCGCCCGCACCAGCGAGATCTTCTTCCAGATCAGGGCGGGTCAGAACGCCGGCTCAGCTGCGATCCCGTCCGTTCCCGGCATGACCGGGCTGACGGGCGCCGGAACGCAGGACCGGCACCTTGCCTTCCTCAACGCCGAGGTGGATCGGCGCACGGTCGCGCCCGATCGCGTCATGGCGCCGGCCTCGCCCTATATCCTGCAAGCCGGTGCGGTAATCTCGGCGGCGCTGATTACCGGCATCCGTTCGGATTTGCCGGGGCAGATAACGGCCCAGGTGACGCAGAACGTCTATGATTCTCCGACCGGGGCGCTTCTGCTCATCCCGCAGGGAAGCCGCCTCATTGGCGAATACGATTCTGGCGTCACCTTCGGCCAACGCCGCGTTCTCCTGGTGTGGAACCGCCTCATCCTGCCCAATGGCCGGTCAGTCGTGCTGGAGCGCCAGCGCGGCGCGGATGCCTCGGGCTATGCGGGCCTCGAAGATGGCGTCGACTACCACTGGTGGGATCTGATGAAGGCGGCCGGTCTCTCGACACTTCTCGCCGTCGGCGCGGAGCTGGCCACCAGCGACGAGGACCGCCTGATCCGCGCAATCCGCGACGGCGCTCAGGACACCGTGAACCAGGCCGGCCAGCAAATCGTCCAGCGTCAATTGCAGGTCGAGCCTACCCTGACCATTCGGCCCGGCTTCCCGGTCCGCGTAATCGTCGCCCGCGATCTGGTCCTCGAGCCCTATGGAGCCCACTGATGAGCAATCTCAAACTCGGCCCGCTGCCCAAGCGCGGCATCGTGCGCATGACTGTCCCGATGCCGGAGCCGCTGAAGGAAGAGCTCGACCTCTACGCCGCCGAATACGGCCGCCAGTATGGGGAGGTCGACACCGCCACGCTGATCCCGCACATGCTGGAAGCCTTCCTGCGTTCCGATCGCGGCTGGCGCAGCCGCAAGGCCAAGCTCGCTGGCGAGGCCGCAACTGCCGGCGTCGCCAAACTGGCCACCCCCGCAGCGGATCATTGATCGCGTCGTGAGCCCCGCCGTGTTGCCAGATCCCGCGCGAAACTCAGAAATCGGCGCAGCGCCGGATTGTCACTCGATGGCGACCACACCGCACTGAACGGCACGATGTCCTCGGCTGCGGTCAGTGGCCGCAGCGCGAGATCGGCATGCGCCATGCTGGTCCAGCCTTCCGAGACCAGCGTGATTCCTTCGCCGATGGCGACCATGTGCATCAGCGTCTCCACCGTCACATGGCGATAGGTCACATCTGGATAGGTGCTGTAGTCAGCGACGCGCCGCACAATATAGTCATGCACCTCCGGCCCCGGCTCCATGGTCGAGACGATGAAGTGTTCCTTGCTAAGCTGTGGCCAGTCCAGCGCGTTGCTACTTGCCAACGGATGCTTGACCGCCATCGCTACATGGACCCGCTCTTGCCAGAGCTCCTCGACGTCGCAGCCGGCAATCGGCGCGTTGCCGGTGAAAAAGGCTATGTCGAGCTGCCGCGCCCGGATCGCGCGCAGATGTTCGCGCCGCCCGCCATCCTGAATATCCAACTCGACGCCTGGATAGTAGCACCGGTAGGAGGTGATCAATTCTCGAAGGAAACCGCCTGCGAGCGTTGTGATGATGCCGACCCTGACCGTGCCTTCCTCGACCCGGCCGGCCGCGCCGGCGCGCTGCAGGACCACCTCCGCCATCTGGAGGATCGGGATGATGTCGTCGAGGAACCGGCTGCCGGCATCGGTCAGTCGGACGCCCGAGGTAGTGCGCTCGAACAGGGAAATGCCAAGATTGTCCTCGAAGTCGCGCACATGACGGCTGACGCTTGACACCTTCATCCCGAGCGCGCCGGCCGCACCCGAAAAACTCATCTGTTCAGCTGCTGCCAGCACATAGCGTAGTGCCCGCATGTCAAAAGGGAGCCCCTCGGCAGGCCAGCGTACGGGGCGTTCCCAAAGGGGCGAGTCCGATCCGTCCATCGCCGGTGATCGTTCCTCGTCACCTTTGAAGATGCTGCGTCGAGTGATGCTACCCCGCGCGAAGCGATCCTGTCCCCTCACATCGCATATCCGATACTCTGACTCGCGCTTTGGCAGAACCGACCAAACATTGTCGATGTAGGTGCGCCGATGCGAGGGGCTCGGAACTGTCCGGGGCGGCCTCTTTCAGGTTCTACTTGTAAAGTATCGGACCCGCGATCACCTTGCGCAGACGCATGTATCTCTAGGGCTTCTTCAATTGGAGAATCTGGTCCCAATTCTGCCACCATGCTGTCTATGTCATCTGATTTATTGAAGCCGAGAACGCCAAGCCGGCACACTCTGCGTTCATTCGCCCTACGACGACTCTCTATTGGCACCTCCGATCGCAGTCCTTATCAATGCCTTGGCATCGTCACTCGCCCATTCGGCTGGGCCGTTCATGTGTGCGAGAAGGCATCCCTCTTTACTGACGAGCAACGTAACTGGCAGTCCCAACGCCAGGCCCTGTCGCTTCAGGTTGTTGAATAAAACGAGCGTTGGTTCGCGATAAAAACCAAGACTGTCGATTCCAATTTCCTTGAGAAACGCCTTTGGCTTGTCATCTCCGCCGGTATCGACATTCACAGCAATAACCTGGAATTTATCGTCACCCATTTCAGCTTGAAGTTCGTTGAGTGCCGGCATTTCTTCACGACACGGCGCACACCACGTGGCCCATAGGTTGATCAGGAGTGTCTTTCCCGCCAGGTTCCCTACGCTTAATGGCGCTCCGTCAGCGTCACTGAATGTCAAATCGCGCATAGCTAGGGGCTTCTCGGTCGCAAGCATTGCCGCAACCTCACCCTGTGAAGCACTCTTTATCGCTATCATCTGTTCGGACGAAACAGGGCAGCTATCCGGTAAGCCCGCGGTAGCGACGCTCCCTTGATCCTCGTCGGAGAACCCGCCGAAGATAATAACCCCTCCTATTCCAGCAAGCATTCCCGCAAAAATTGCAAAAATGATCAGAAATCTGGTTGATCTATTGGCGTTTTCCTGTGTCAATTTCAGAATACTCCCGAATGTTCAGTCGACATTCTCCCAAATACTCAGAGATCATCCATCAACCTGTTCACGTATCAGGCGTTTCAACTTTGCAAGCATCACACTTGCTTCCTCTTCATAGTCCATCGTTCCGAAGAACCTTCCGTCGGCATCCATCAGGATGACGCTGGCCGTGTGATCCATCGTATAATCACCGCCCTCCAACGGAACTTTCGCATGGTAGATTTTGTAGGCCTTCGCCACGGCATCGATCTGTTCGGCAGTGCCGGTAAGCCCAATGATGCGGTCATCGAAAGCCTCCAGATACTGCTTCATTTCCGCAGGCCCATCGCGCTCGGAATCTACCGAGACGAAAACGAAATTGAGCTTGTCTGCTTCTGGGCCGAGTTGTTCCGCCAGAGTTGTCAGTTCGAACAGAGTGGTCGGACAGACGTCCGGGCAGTAGGTAAAGCCGAAGAATACAGCACTCGGCTTACCGAGGAGGTCCTTCTCCGAGACGGTCTGCCCTTCAGTTCCGGTTAGCCGGAAAGGCCCGCCTACCGTAGCGACGCCCGTGCTTCGAGACTGAACACCTGATTGCCTGTTCTCGGCAATGATAGTGACGGCAGCCAACGCCATCCCAACGGCGAGCACACCCGCTGAGAGCAATCCGATTGTACGCCCGCGCATCAATCTTCACCATCATGCGATAACGCAGAGCCGCCCTGATGATCCGATTGCGCCTGACCCAGGGCTCCTGCGACGAGCTCTACCTCTACCGAACCGGCCATCTCAAATTGAAGAGTGACCGGAACCATGTCGCCCTCCCTGATCGGCTCCGTCAGATCGATCAGCATGAGGTGATAGCCGCCTGGCGCGAGCTCAATCTTGTCGCCGCCAGCAATCGCCATCCCATCCGGCACCGGGCGCATCTTCATGATGCCGTCAGCCATTTCCATTTTATGGATCTCGACGCGAGATGCGGCAGGGGAACTGGCGCCGACAAGCCTGTCGTCGACTGTGCCGTTGTTGACCGCTTCAAAGTATCCACCGCCAACTTTTGCTGCCGGTGAAGTTGCACGGGTCCAAGGATGGTTGATGACGATGTCGCCTACGCTAAATTCGTGAGCAAACGCGGCGGAGGAATAAACAAGAGCAGCAGATGCCGCGAGGATACGGATATAATTGCGCATTGGTTTCTCCATGCAACAGAAGAGGCGCAGTGACACGCCGGGTCGTTTTTCTGTCAGACGGAGAACGTGGGTGGAGCTCGCGCTCCAAGCGCTGGCACGAAGGGGATTTTCGGAGGATCACTCTTTTCGAGCGGCTGCATCCGCTCGCTACGCAAAGTCTGCGGTATCAGCGAGAGCAAATCCACCGATACCGGCTCCAACGTCGGCCCCGATGAAGCCGCCGCCTTACAAAAGGCTGCGCAACAGTCCTTTCCGAGAAACTCCAGGCCGCCTTCTGGGCCGTTATAATCTGTCCCGGATGGGGCGCAGATGATGAAACCCGGATCGGACTCGCCGATCATCGTGATCGTCTTGGCGTAAGCGGAAGCGAGGCCCTGCAGCAAAAGGACGTAGGCAAGCAGACCGACGGCAAGGCCAGTTATCCGACATCCATTTCTGATCCTGCGTGCAAGCTGCATGATTGAATCGCTAAACGAACCGGGCGGCTTTGTCGATATGACAAGCCGCATTGAGCTTTCGGGTTATTCCACACATCAAACGATACGATAACAGGTGCAGAGAACCGCGGCTCTCATGTTTGCAGATCAGATCTGTCCTGCACCGGGATGGCAGCACCTCGCTTCTCCTAGGGCTGGCGCTACCATCCGGTTTTGGTCCGACGTCCAAACTCAGGCGGCCGGAACTGCATCCAGGAGCTCGTCAAAGAGCTTCTTTGCTTTCGGCGGATGCTTGACAGCCCGAGCTTCATCCATGTTACCTGGTGCGCCTACGGCAACAAGCATCACCATTCCCATGCCGTAGTGAGGCGTACATTTCACGCCGTAGACGCCTTCTTTCTCTATGGTGATGGTAATCTCTTCATTGAGTTTGCCCTTGAAGGGTTCCGCGCCTTCGGGCAGCATACCCTTAATGCTTTCGGCATTGTGGGACTTGTCGGTTGGAATGAACGTAACGGTATCGCCGATCGCTGCCGTGACGAAGTCCGGTTCATAGACCATCACGCCCTTCGTTCCCTTATTCAGCATCTGAACCTCATGATTGGTTCCGGTCTGCGCGCGCGCAGGCGATACAGAGACGACTGTCAGTGCGGTCGCACCGGCGAGCATCTCGCGTCTTGTGAACATATCAAACTCCTTAATGTTGTTGTTACTGATGAACCGGTTCCCCTTCCTGACTCGTCATGGTCAGGTTATTTCGATCTTCCGCCTGTCGTGCAGGCGAGGCCCGTTCAGCCGGCGTTCGTGATCGCGAATGCGATATCCGGTAGACCGATGCGGGCGGCATGTTCCGGAACACGGTTCCGAGCAATACTGCGTCCAATCCGGCTTTATGAAGGATGGCGTCCGGGACCGGACACCGCATGCCATAGGTGAATTGAAACAGACTGCTGCCCGGCTCAAGCCTGAGCGCCACGCCCCGGATGATACGATACACGGTCCGGGTTGGCATCGACAGAAGCGGGAGTCCGCTGATGATGGCATCATATCTGGCAGCCTTGCCGATCCCTGCCGCCGACAGCCGGGCAGCGCTGCCCCGGACGATCCGCGCGCCGGGGAAGCCGTTGGTAAGAAGCTCTGCGAAGCTTTCATCCAGTTCGACCAGTGTCAGTTGCTCCTCGGCAAGTCCCTGCGCCAGAAGCGCACGGGTGAAGACGCCTGTTCCCGGGCCGAGCTCGAGAACTTGCCCGGTGGTGTGATCGACGGCCTTTGTCATCAACCGGGCCAGCGAAGCTCCTGAAGGCAGGACCGCGCCCACCATCAGCGGGTTGGCGATCCACTGGCGAAGAAACGTCAGATGCTGCGGCGTCTGAACCACTACCGGGCGCTCCCTAGGTACGGATGCCTCGCCATGCGAGAAGGCGCATCGCATTGGCGGTGACGAGAACGGTCGCGCCGGTGTCGGCAAGAATCGCGGGCCAGAGCCCCGTAATCCCGAGAACGGTCGTTACGAGGAACACGGCTTTCAGTCCGAGCGAGATAACGATGTTCTGCCAGATGTTGTTCATCGTCAGCCGCGACAGGGAAACCATGTTCGCGACGTCCTTCACCCGGCCATGTAAGATCGCGGCATCCGCCGTTTCGAGCGCGACGTCGGTTCCACCGCCCATGGCAATGCCGATGTCGGCGGCGGCAAGTGCGGGCGCATCGTTGATGCCGTCGCCGACCTTCGCCACGAAGCGGCCTTCCTGCCGCATTTCCCTGATCATCCTCTGCTTGTCCTGCGGCATCAACTCGGCGCGGGCTTCCATTCCGAGCGAAGCGGCGATGGCTTTCGCGGTGCGGGTGTTGTCACCCGTGAGCATGACAGAGTCCGCGCCCAGTTCGCGAAGAAGCGCGATGCCCTCCTTTGCGTCCTCGCGCGGCTCGTCACGCATGGCGACCAGACCGGCGATCTCCTTGCCGGCAAGAAGCACTGAAACCGTCTTGCCTTCATCGTTGAGCGCAGCGATGCGGACGGAAAGCGTCTCGTCGATCTGAACCTCTTCCCCAGCAGCGCGCGGTGACGCGAGAAACAGCTTCACACCGTCGAGCGTTCCGACCACACCTTTGCCGCCGACCGCACCAGCCTCGGACGCGGCCGTCAGGGGAACGCCCTCGCTTTCCGCCCTCGCAAGAATCGCTACGGCAAGCGGATGGCTGGAGCCGACTTCAAGAGCGGCAGCGAGGCGCAACGTCTCGCGTTCGTCTCGTGCGACACCAACGATGTCAGTTACCTTCGGCTTGCCTTCCGTAAGGGTTCCCGTCTTGTCGAAGGCGACGCGGTTCACTTTGCCGAGATTCTCCAGCACCGAGCCGCCCTTCATCAGCAAGCCGCGTCGCGCGCCCGCCGAGAGGGCGGCGGCGATTGCCGCTGGCGTCGAGATGACCAGCGCGCACGGGCAACCGATCAGCAGGACGGCAAGGCCGCGATAGATCCACGTGCCCCATTCCGCGCCCGCCACCAGCGGCGGAATGATCGCAATCAGCGCAGCCACCACCATCACGCCGGGCGTGTAGTACCTGGAGAAGCGGTCGATGAAGCGCTCGGTTGGGGCCTTGGTCTCCTGAGCTTCCTCGACGAGGGTAATGATCCGCGCAATCGTATTGTCGGCGGCAGCAGCCGTCACCCTCACCCGAAGCACACCTTCCTGGTTGACGGTGCCGGCGAATACGTTGTCGCCTTCTTCCTTGCGTTTGGGCACCGACTCGCCCGTCACCGGCGCTTCGTCGACAGCGCTCTCACCTGACAACACCACACCGTCTGCCGGCACACGATCACCGGGACGCACCATCACGATAGCGTCGACCGCAAGGCTCTCGGCCGGGACGGTCTTCGTCGTCCCGTCTAACTCCAGCAGCGCCGTCTTGGGCATCAATGTCGCGAGAGCACGAATGGATGCTCGCGCGCGCCCGGTTGCAATGCCTTCGAGAAGTTCTCCCACGAGGAACAGGAAAACGACGACCGCCGCCTCCTCGGAAGCATTGATGATCACTGCGCCGACCGCAGCTACCGTCATCAACGTCTCAATGGTGAACGGGCTGCCGTTCATTGCTCCGAAGATGGCCCGGCGGGCGATGGGGATGAGCCCGACGGCCATAGCGACGATGAAGCCCCAAGGCTGCGTCTGGGGATAGATCTGCGCAAGTCCGAAAGCGATCGCCAGTGCGGCACCGCACAGTATGGTCAGTCGCGCCTTAGAGGTTTTCCACCACGGCCCGTCGGAAGGTCCGTGATCGTGCCCATGCAGGCCCGCCAAGGTATCCGTTTGGCCGGTCCTCTCGCTCGAATGATTGTGGGTTCCCTCAGCATGACCGTGGTTGCAATCGGGGCCGTGGCGATGACCTGCGCCTTCCTCGGCGACAGAAACATCTTTTGCTGCAATCGGGGTCGTCTTGTAGCCGAGGCTGCCGACCTTTTTGGCGAGTGCATCGATGTCAACGCGTTCGCCATGGGTAACGGTCATTGTCCCGGCGACAACCGAAACCTTGACGTCTGCGACGTTGTCTAGACGACGTACCGCAGTGTCGATCTTGGTGGCGCAGCTTGCGCAATCCATGCCCTCGACCCGGAACCGGGTCTGGCGTCCATCAGCACTCATGGCCGGCCTCCTGTCATACAGGAGCAAAGCTATAAAACCTCAGGTGGCTAGAGGGTCAAGCACGATTATCGATTTGGTGTGGCTTGTTGACTTTTGCGGGCAGGTCCGTGAACTGGCAGCCAATTTTATGAAAGCGCGGTGTCGTGTTGTCTTTTCTCCGCCGTCGCCATCTGGCCGACTTTACTGTTCCATTAATCACCATCGTGCAGCTTTTCTATATTGCGGCCCAGTTCGGCTCGCACCTTCTTGCCCGCGACCTGTGGGCAGCCGACATGGCGAACTTCATTCGCCCGCACCTTCTCGCTGCTGGAATTGCGCTGTTTGCAATCAGTCTCGTGCCGCGATCCCGGCTTACGCGAGCCGGCGCAGTGATCTCACTTTTTGCCGCCATTTTTCCATTCGTCTTCCTGCCTACCCCAGCCACCGGAGGCGGTGGCAGCCAGTTCACGATTATTTCGGCCAATGTCCTCTCGGACAATCGCAATCCCCGGCCCTTTCTCTCCATCCCGGAAGTCGCTTCAAGTGATATCGTCGTGCTACAGGAAATGCGCCCCGTCTGGCAGGATGCACTGGTCAAAAGCGGATTATGGCGCTTTGAAAGCAGCCGGGATCTACGGGCTAACACTGACATGAAGGTGTTCAGCCGCTTTCCGATCATCAGCGAACAGGTCGTTTCTCAAGCAAGCCGCGACACGGGAGGCCGGCACCCTCTCAGGCTCGAGCTCCTGATCGAAGACAGGCAGGTCATTCTCTATGCTGTTCACGCCCAGACACCACGGAGACCATCGATGTGGCGAGAGCGAGCAGCGTATTATCGCGATCTGACACAAGCGCTTCTGCAGGAAGATGGCGATGCAGCCGTAGTCATCGCTGGAGACTGGAATATGCCGCCTTGGTCGCCCTTCTTTCAGGACTTTCTCGCAGAAACTGGCTACCGAACTACGGAATCGGCGTGGTGGCCTTCACCCACGCGATTCAGCACCCGCTTCGGCAACATTCCGGCCTTGGGCACGCCGATCGACAGGATCGTCATCTCGCCGAATATGGGGCTTGCCAGCCTAGGTCTCGGACCGCGCTTTCAATCCAACCATCTTCCGGTTATCGCGCGTCTTACCCTGCCTTGAAGGATACATTTGCCTCCGATCAGATGCTCGAAAAGCCACGACATGCGACCAACCCCGAGGTCGCCGCAGCAGAACGACGTAGTGTCTTGGCGATCGCGACCAGCGTAAGAAAACTCCAGAAGGGTCCCCTCAGCACACCGGCCGCCACCGTCAATTGGGCAGCGAACAACGTCGGCAATCTTCCGGGTTTGTCGAGCGCCGGAGCAGCCGGCCGGAAGGCGTCTGCGCCCTTGAATAGCCAAGACCGGGCACGAACCAGAGCAAGACCAGACAGCCAAAACCCGGAAGCGTGGACAAGCGACATGAGGTTCAATGGGAGCCTGGATAAGCCTGCCGTGACATTGCGACGCGCAGTCGCAGTAGTGTTAACTTTCCATCAAGGTTAACAATCGATTCTCCTTCTGCGTGGGGCATCCGGAGAATGAGATATTGCAGTCCAAACCGAAAGCCACTTTCGAGCGACATTCATCGAACGGCCATCGGCGTGTGCTTGCGATTCTCGGCGCAAGTTGGTTCGTGTTCGGCTTCGCATCACCCACGGGGATCCAGGGCACCAAATCCGAGTTGGGAATCGCTCCCGGGCCTAATCGCTGGGCGGTATATGTCGAGCAGGCCGACACCTGCTCTCATCTGAAGGAGCTCCGGCTGCCCAGTGCCGCTATTCCTGGCGATGACGAAAACCTGGATCTGGTGCTCGGCGGTCAACGGGTCAACTTGCAGGCGGATCGAGAGGTTTCTTCCACGTCCCAGCGGGTGGTTGAAGAAGCGAAGAAACCACGTCTGATCAGCGTAGCGTATCGGAAAAACCTGGAGCCCCCTGTTGGAGAGCGGGCGTTGGCTTCACGGCTACTTTCGTCGGGGACCGACGCGTCATACTTTCTGCGGGGTTTTTCAAAACAGGCAGATCCCGAAATGGTGGCGGGCCTGTCTACGTTTCATAACCCAGCAGACGACCGTCTGGCCGGTGTGCCGGCGGCGCTTGCCGACCTGGTCAACAACGATGGCGCCGACATCCTGGCCACGGCCTACGCCCCAAAGGACGAATTCCATGCGTCTTCCAATGCCTTCGCGGCTTTACTCGGCGCCGACGAGACAGCCGGTCGCTTCGTTCCGCCCACGATCGAAGGTGACCACGATTGGATGAAACAGCCTCTACCGGGATCCGTCTTCTCGACAGCCGAGCAAAAGTGCCTTGCTACCGCAATTTATTTCGAGGCTCGGGGCGAGGAGGCGAGGGGGCAGGCCGCGGTCGCGCAAGTCATTCTCAATCGGGTGCGCAATCCTGCATATCCAGCAAGCGTCTGTGACGTAGTTTATCAAAATGACAACTGGATCAACAAATGCCAGTTTTCCTTTGCCTGCGACGGCGTTCCGGATGTCATTACAGATCGACGCGCGTATCGTCTGGCAAAGGACGTGGCCATGGCAGTTACCGGTGGGAAGATATTCTTACCCGAAGTGGCGTCATCGACCCATTACAACGCCACCTACGTCAGCCCGCGTTGGGCTCGCTCCATGGAGCGTATGACCCAGATCGGTTCACATATTTTTTACCGCACATTCGGCGGGGGGTGGAGTTAGATCATTGTTAGGGACAATTGGTACGAAATCCCCAGTCGAGCGCAAGAGGATTTTTGTAACGTGGCTGGTGGCACCAGCCTGGCTGGCGATGCTGATCGCAACGCAGCCGGAAGGCTTTGAAACGCTGGGCTACAGCCTGATTGAGTTTCTCGGATTCTTCCTGGTGTTTGTTGCCGTTCTCGGAAGGCTCTGGTGCACTCTATATATCGGAGGCCGGAAGGATCTGGATCTCTGCCAAAGCGGTCCGTATTCCCTTACCCGCAATCCTCTCTATTTCTTCTCCTTTCTCGGTCTCGTCGGCGTCTGCCTTGCGGCTCAAAACATTGTCTTGATGATCATAAGCGCGGTCGCATTCCTGGTTTACTATCGACCGGTAATCAGGAATGAGGAAAAGCGGCTGCTGTCCCTCTTTGGGCCGGACTACATGCTATACATGGCGAGAGTTCCTCGCTTCTTTCCTCGCCTCGATTTGCCGGAAAGCGAAGACACCGTCGTTGTCCACTCTCGGGCATTTGTACGGTCGTTGACGGAAGTCATGTGGTTCCTTGTCGCCATCGTCGGAATTGAAGTTCTTGAAGAACTGCGCCAAGCGGCGGTTATCTCTGGCTGGCAACTCCCATTGTAGGCTGGCCCGCTCCATGTAGTGCTGCGTCGGCGGTGCCACGCTTCACGCTAGGTCCGGCTAGATGCAAATGAGTATCAATTGCCCATCCAGCTGAATTAATTTGACTTTTTAGATCCGTGTTCCTATCTCCCGGCCAATCAGGGAGTAGTCACCGCGCCCGCGCGGGGCCGTGTCAACAGGCTTGCGCACATGCGCATGGCGCGGTCAGCCGATTTAACGGCCCGACGAGACTGTGGCGCCACTGCTCCTATGCGGACGAGCAGGGGTTGGCGCCCGGTAGATGTCCGTCGGGATCACTGTCCAATGTCGCCCTTCACCATTGCCGTACTCGCCCTGAGTATGTCCATCGATGCCTTTGCAGTCTCTGTTGGACGAGGGGCCGCCATCGGCTCGCCGCCCCTGAGAGATGCGTTGCGAACAGGTTTGATCTTCGGCATTGTCGAGGCGACAACGCCCATTCTCGGTTGGATCGCCGGCGTTGCAGCCAGCCGCTTTGTCCAGGCTGTCGATCATTGGATCGCCTTCGCCCTCCTCGCGGGCGTCGGCATTCATATGCTCTACGCGGCAATCTGGGGCTCTACGGATAACTCGCCCAAAGGAAGATCGCTCGCCGCCCTGATGGCGACGGCGGTAGGAACCAGCATCGACGCCATGGCGGTGGGTATCTCTCTCGCGTTTCTTCAGGTCAACATCGTCATCGTCGCGGTAGCAATAGGGTTTGCCACCTTCGTGATGTCCTCGGGCGGCATGCTTGTCGGGAGGCTGATAGGCCATCGCCTCGGCAAGCTAGCCGAACTGATTGCAGGTCTTGCACTTTGCGGCTTAGGGACGATGATCCTGCTCGAACACCTGTCACCGATGTGAAAAGACGCTTGAAATCGTGGCCGCGCAACAGTTTTGCGGCGTCGCTTTCCAAAGGGAGCTGCGACATTTGAACACTTGAACCTCAACCTGCTCGAGGTCCTACCTTTCCGTTAGCGGGGTGCATTGGTTTACTCAAATAGGTTGGATATCGCTATGTCAGGAACGCTTCTCAACTCGCTAGGATCGGGCGCCAAAGCCACCGGGACTCTTTGCCCACATTGCAGGGTCGACCTCGTTATGAGCGAGCGTCAGGGTATCGAAATCGACTACTGCCCGAAATGTCGCGGCGTGTGGCTGGATCGCGGCGAACTCGACAAGATAATCGAACGGAGCGCTGCGGAAGAGGTGCAGTACGCCCAGAGGCAATCTGTTAGCGGACGTACGCAAATGTCCTCACGCAATACATCTAATGACTGCCGCGAAGATCACCGCCGCGACTATCGCGACCATGATCGTCATGGCGGACACCATGGTCGAGGGCACGGTTCTTTCCTCGGCCGATTGTTCGACTGACACCCCGCCAGGAGCGGAACGATGAAAGCTGCGCGCATTGGTCGGCTAAGGTGGTACGCCATTGCCGTGTTGACAACGGCCTCGCCGGCCTATGCCCAATCGATCGATCGCGCGGAGGTCGAGAAGATCGTCCGCGAATACATCATGCAAAACCCGGAGATCATCGAGGAAGCACTTACGGAGCTTGAGAAGCGGAACCAAGCAGCTCAGGCCGAGGCTAGGTCACAAGCGATAGTGGCCGAGACTGATGCGTTGCTCCGAGCGAGCGACGATGTGATCTTGGGAAACCCGGACGGGGATGCTACGCTCGTCGAATTCTTCGACTTCAACTGCGGTTATTGCAAGCGGGCGGCGCCTGACGTCAAGGCGCTTGTCGCCGAGGATCCCAAGCTGCGGATCGTCTTGAAGGATTTTCCCATTCTTGGGCCGGGCTCGGTCGAGGCCGCGAAAGTGGCTCTGTCCGTGAAGCGCGTTGCCGGCGACGCCGTTGCGCGTGATTTCCATGTCAGATTGATGGAAATGCAAGGACAGATAAACGCTAGCCGGGCTTTGGATCTTACCGAAGAGATGGGACTCGACCGCAAGAAGCTGTCGGAAGAAATGGCTACTCCGGCGGTCGAGGCAATCATTGCGGCAAACCTCGCGCTGGCACAGCGGCTCGGCCTGACAGGAACGCCCTCGTTCGTCGTCGGAGATCAAATCATCGAGGGCGCCGTTGGAAAGGAACCGCTTGCCGATGCAATCGAAGCGGTCCGCCAGAAATGAGCTCTCCGAAGACCAATCCTCTGCCTCTTTGGACGGCAAACTTGGTATCCGTCTCGGCGAACTGATCGAAAAGCAGGTTCACGGGCTTCCGGGCCATTTCCGGCAGCCGATCCAGGTGCTCCTCCAATCGATCGACGTTCTGTACGCCCTTCGCCGCTATGATACCGAACTCCGTCATGTGGGCGCGGATCGCGTTGCCGATCTGCGCCCGTTGGCGAACCAGAAAGTCTCACGTGCGGTGAAGAACCAGAACCGATGAGAAGGCTTCGCTCTTGATGGCGACAAACCGCATCGAGGGACGCGTTACGGCCATCACAGATGGCGGCCGCATCCGCGGCGTTTGTCTCCCCGCGCTTCACGTAAGGCGTCACATAGGACGGCGGCATCAGCCGGACATCATGCCCTATCGCCTGAAGCTGGCGCCTTTCCGAAAATGACGCTCTCGGCGAGAAGGAGCCCTGCGCCGCACACGATGCCAACATCTGCCATGTTAAAAGCTGGCCAGTGCCATTCACCAAGGTAGAGGTCCAGAAAGTCCGTTACTCCGCCAAGGCGCAGTCGGTCGACCATGTTTCCAATCGCTCCGCCCGCGATTAAACCCAAGGCAAGCGCGACTATGCGCGACGTCGCTTGCGACATCCAGATCAGGAGCATAACGAGCACAGCCGAAGCGAGGGCGACCAACAACCATTGCGACATGCCGCCAAAAAGCCCAAAGCTCACACCCGTATTTCGTCCCAGGATGATGTTGAAAAAGTCGGTGACCGGAATGACGCGCGGCGGGACCATAACATGGTTCACGATCCACCATTTCGTAGCTTGGTCGACGATAAACCACGAAACCGCTGCAAGAAGGCCAAGACGGATCATACCTAAATCGTTTCTCCTTCGGCTGAGTTCGCGAATGATGCGTGGCCTCCTTGATATTGGGGGCGCTTTCCATGCGGCTGCTCACAAGTTCAAGCGTGCTCATCGCGATACGTTGTAACCCAAGCTCTCCACCGCCTTGAAGACAGCGTCCTGCGATGTCTTCAAGGGATTGAGCTTGACAAGCGCACTATTGTCGATGAGCGAGACCTTGGCAGCCTCAACGCTAGGCAGTGCGCGCACTGCTGACTCGATCTTGTCGACACAGCGTGCGCAATCCATGCCCTCAATCTTGAATTCAATGATCATTGATACTCCCGCTGTCACTGATATTTCCTCTGTATGAGGATGGTGACCAAGCTGGCATCTCTGGTAGCTAGAGGGTCAATAGCCATACCTCAGATTTTCTGCCTGACTTGACGCCTCTGGAGAATTGGCGTTTTCAAGCTTGCTCGTCTTTCCGTGCCTTCGGGCGATATGCGGGTGTAATCTAGACGGTCAGGAACGTCCTCATGCTCTCTCTGCGGCTTCGATCTCAGTTGGCCGGTATTGCTATCGTCCTTGTGGCGGAAGGCGCGGCGATAGCCATGCCCACCGGCGTCTTCTTGCTCCATCCCGGCAACACGGCCCCCAGCGGAGCCGATTGTCGCAGTCTATCGGCCCGCGTGCGACCCTCCGTCGAAAAGGCAGAAGCATGGTACTGGGGACGCGCGCCTTTCGGCTCGGAGATGGAGTTCTACCTGTTCCTTAGTAAAACCAGGATGGAAACGACATTTTCGGCCGAAGGCGACTACGACACCGGAGAGCTTCGCAATCTGCAGACGAGAGGCGACAAGACGACATTTGAGCTGGTGCCCGACGATCATCCGTCCCAAGTCGTAAGCGGATGGATCGAGCAGAGCCGCGACGGCTCAGTGCTTTCCGTTACGCTACATGACGTTCCCACGATCGCCGCCGAAACGGACCGCACTACCTATTACTGCAGCTTCGATGCGGGCACGCAAATCTGACCGTCAGTGTTCGGTCATGCAGAGATCGTGATTGGCAAGCGATCTGATGACGTAGCAATCCTTCATATGGCCGTCGTGACAGGTGCCGACCATCCGGGTGAGTTCGCGCTCGAGCTGCTGAAGTCGGCCGATCTTGTCACGAACCATCTTCAGCTGGCGCGCCGCAATCTGGTCGGCATCCTTGCACGGGCGTTCCGGATGAGCGCTAAGATCGAGGAGTTCGCGGATAGCCTCAATAGTAAAGCCGAGGTCGCGCGCATGCTTGATGAACGCGAGGCGCTCCCGGTCCGACGTTTCGAACCGGCGCTGGTTGCCCTCCGTCCGGTCTGCGGGCTTCATCAAGCCCATTTCCTCGTAGTACCGTATAGTCGGCACCTTTACCCCGGTCTGCTTCGACAGCTCTCCGATCGTCAGCAAAGCTAACACTCCTTGCTCCAAGTTTCTCTCTCCCCCCAGAGTCATGCTATCCCTATCTTCCTGCAACACGACAAATGGTCCTCCCAGTTGAACAATTTGTGATCACTTTCACTCAGCACGCACCTGTATCGTGAGCGTCATTCGGACAGGGATTCATGAAGCCAAAATTACATCTTTTCCTCTTGGCCGTGGTCGCGGTGCCCAGCATCACCTTTGAAGGCGGTGCACGGGAAATTCAGGTCTCGCACGAGAGTTCGGCGCAAATGCTCCAGATCGAGCATGCCGAGGTGCTCATCTCTCCTTCAAATACGTCGTTGCGGACGATGTATCTGACAATATGGAACGGGACGACCTCCTCAGAAAACCTGATCGGTGTTGAAAGCGACAGCTTTACCGGCGTCACGGTCTTCAGAAATACCTTCGGCCGTCGTGAGCGAATGAATAACGTCCTGATGATTCCGGCCCACGCCGAGCTCAAGATGGTGGAACCGGGAGTTCATCTGGCGCTTGACGGATTTGTCACCAATCCGCTTCAGCCGAACACCATGCCGCTCACATTACGGTTCGAGCGCAGCGGCTCCATCACGGTAAACGCAAAAATTGTGCAGGACAGGAGCGAGCTGACCCACCACCGTCATGGCGAACAAGACACTCCATCCGAGTGACACGCGATGACCGAAGCCGGTCGGTAAACACAAGACTAAACAACACAGGCAGATTTTCGAGGCATTTGAATTTAATTTATCGTATTGATTTTATTTGATTTTTCCCGGCGTCGCGTAGGTTCTCTCCATCAACAGTCGGGGAGACAGGACGATGAGGACTATCTGGGGCACGGCAATTGCCTTTCTCATGCTTTGCTCGGCGGCGGTGGCAAGTGCGGCGCATTACAACCCGACACAAGCCGATCGTCCCAACATGCGGACGTTCGGGACGACCTCAATGCCGTATGGCTATTATGATTATTGTCAGCGTTACAAGGATCGATGCGCGCGCCGGGCGGGAGGAACGATGGTCGAACTCACACGCTCCGCATGGAGCGACATCGTCCGCATCAATGCTGAAGTGAATGGCATTCCCGCCTTGACAGATATGGAAATCTACGGCGTTGAGGAGTTCTGGGAATACCCGACGAGCGCAGCAGATTGCGAAGATTACGCACTTCTCAAACGCCAGCGCCTAAACGAAATCGGCTATCCACTGGGCGCACTGCTGCTCACCACCGCACGAGATGCCAAAGGCGGCGGCCATGCGGTACTCACGGTCGTGACATCTCTGGGTGACTTCATCCTCGACAATCTCGAACAGAAAGTACTGCTCTGGAGCGATGCGAAGATTTACTTCCTGAAGCGTCAGTCCCAGCGGAACCTCAACCAGTGGGTAAGCCTACGCACCGACGAAGAATTTCTTATATCTTCCGGCAACAACCATGCGCCTTCAACCGCTGCCACGAGCGTGAACAGGTAAACCGCGAAGCCTCCGTAGATCATCTCCATGGTGTTATGGCCGAGGCCCAGACATACCAGCGCGAAAACCAGCGTCAGAACGGAGTAGGCGGCGGCACCCGCGGCGAAGAAGGAAAATATGAAAAGCGACATGAACTGGACCGCTGTCTCCCGAGACTGCGGTCCATTGTTTCACAGCAGAATGGAACCGGCCATTCAAGGCTGGGTGATACAGATGTTATCCTGGCGTCGATACCGCTGCGGGAAGGCGCGTCTCGGCCTGAATATGATACAGGCTGAAGCTGAACACCGCGGCAATGAAAAGGACGAGTCCCAGAAGCACGACCATGTTCATTTTTGATCGGCGGCGTGTGATTCGCAGCGTTTCTGCACTAGTCAGATGGTCCAATCTCTTCACCGTTCTAAATTATCTTCAGACCCACAAGCAGGGTTACTCCCTTTAAACCCCAACTGACGCGAGCAACAGGAGGGTCGATGCGGTGATGTGTCGCTCGCAAATTCGTCAGACGCAACCGGCCGTTAAATATGCTAGCAACAGAATAAGGATGGTGTTCTCCGCCGCTCCGAGGCTCGGATCTGGTTCTGTTTCATGTTCTACGCGTTAAAAGCAATTTCCGTCGGCCTTCTTGCCATTTCGCTCAGCGGTTGCGTCTCGAGTGTGCTGGATGTCGACAACAAGGCTTCCCAGCCTATTCCGGCCTTGCTGGTCGCCGAGATGTCGAGAAAGTTGATGTCTCCCTCTTCGCCGATCCTTGTTCGCATTTTCAAACAGGAGAGCGAGCTGGAAATATGGAAGCAGGATCGCACCGGCAAATATGCTCTCCTGAAAACATACCCGATGTGCCGATGGTCCGGGAAACTCGGCCCGAAGACCCGCGAAGGCGACCGTCAGGCGCCGGAAGGCTTCTACCACGTCAATGCGGGAATGCTGAACCCCACCTCCCAATATTACCTGTCTTTCAATCTCGGCTATCCGAACCGGCTTGAAGCGGCACTGGGGTATTCGGGCGACGCCCTGATGGTGCACGGCGCCTGCACCTCCTCCGGATGCTATGCGCTAACGGATGATGGGGTCGCCGAGATCTATGCCGTCGCGCGCGAGGCTTTGAAGGGCAGCCAACAGTCCTTTCAGGTTCAGGCTTTTCCCTTCCGCATGACGCCGCAAAATATGGCGAAGCATCGCGATGACCCCAACTTTGCGTTCTGGACCGACCTGAAGCGCGGCTATGACAGCTTCGAGGTAACGCGTCGCCAGCCCAGGATTTCGCATTGCGGCGGTCGATATGTTGTGGACACAGAGTTTGAGGCCGGGGAGCCGCGCAATCCGCTTGCTGCCTGTCCACCGGCCGTCAACCAGTCTCATCCGGCGATAGCCGGTCGTACGCAAACCGATTTACGACAGGCAGACCTGCTGGTTTCGAGCGGGAGTGCGCTGTCAGCTCATTCTTACGTAGACGGTGGGATGCATCCCAGCTTTCGCAGGCTACTGGAACGGAATGGTCAGGATGCACTTGCGAAGCGAACATCGCCGCGGTCTTCTGTGCCCGTCAGCCGGCCCGACGCAGCGCTCGCGGACCCGCATTCTCCGGACGAGTAACGGACATGTTGCGTGGTTTTCTGTCATTGCTGGTTGCCCTGTTATTGGCCCTGCATTTGAGCGCTGCAGCGTCCATCGCTGCGCCGGTGACAGACAGTCCCCACCTGGTTTCAGCGGATGTCCTAACGGATACAGAAGTCAGTTCGATAATTTCTGCCACCGGCGACAACAATTCCGTACCGGAGCACCTGCCCGTATCCTGTCACGATCATTGTTCCAATCTGATGGCCTGCACCGACCGTCCTTCAGATCCGTCCCCTGGTGAGCCGACCAGGACCTTCGGCCAGTTCAATATAGCTTCAGCCAGCCTCTCTCGCTTACTGCGCCCTCCCCGATAGCAAGGTGCAACGAGTGTGAATACGCGCGGGTTCATCATTGCCCGTCGAGCAGTATCGCACTTCGCCCTTCAGTACGCCCGCAAATCGAGGCGATATCACCAGCTATCAGGAGCGAAGCTTTGAGCTCGAATTATCTAGGCGGGATGCTGTCACGCCGCAAATTTTTCACTGTGGCTGCGGCCGCAACAGCAACCGCAGCCTTGCCTGGGTGCGCGACAACCGAGGATGCGCCCGTCAGTCCGGGTCCAAGCAAACCTGCCGTCGATGCTGGCTATGCACAAATGTACCGGGCAATGCCGGAAGAAGACTACCCGATCCCTGCTGTCGATCTCAGCAAAGTTAAGCGGCGCTTCTATCGCCAGCTTGTCAATGATCCGACAGGCGAGCGGCCAGGGACGATTGTGGTCGATACGTCGGCTTTCCATCTCTATCTGGTGCTGCCCGACGGGAAGGCAATGCGTTACGGCGTGGGGCTGGGACGTCAGGGATTCACTTGGTCGGGCGTTGGCGTCGTTCAATACAAACGGCGTTGGCCGCGGTGGACTCCTCCGGAGGAAATGATTGCGCGACAACCTGAACTGGAGAAATACAGCGCAGCCAATGGCGGCATGGATCCAGGGCTTAACAATCCGCTCGGTGCACGCGCACTCTATATTTTCCAGGATGGTGTGGACACACTTTACCGAATTCACGGCTCGCCAGAATACTGGACCATCGGCAAAGCGGTATCGAGCGGATGCGTCCGACTGATCAACCAGGACATCATCGACCTCTACAATCGTGTTTCGACGCCGGCGCCCGTGATCGTTCGGGGCAGTTCGACCGCATAGCGTTAGCACGAAAAATCACTTGAACCTCTAGCGGGCAGAGCTTGTAGCCTCCCGCTGTCGAAAGGATCAACTCATGAAACGTCGCACATTTCTTATCGGTGCGTCAGCCACGACCGTGGCTTGCGCACTATCGTCATCGGCCTTTGCACAACCAACCGAGCAAGAGCTCCTCGCGCCCGGCGCGCTACCAGACAAGGTGTTCGGTCCAGACGATGCGCCGGTGACAATCATCGAGTACGCGTCCCTGACCTGTCCGCATTGCCGGACGTTCCATGTCAACGTCTGGCCCGGCCTAAAGGAGAAATATGTCGATACTGGCAAGGTCCGCTTCATCATGCGCGAGTTCCCGTTCGACCCGCGCTCTACTGCCGGCTTCATGCTTGCGCGCTGCGCGGGAGACGAGAAGTGGTATCCAACCCTCGATCTGCTTTATCGGACCCAAGAAACATGGGCCCGCACCTCGGACGGCACGGGCGCAATGAAGTCTGTCATGGGCATGACCGGTATGGACGAAGCCGCGTTCGAAACGTGCCTTCAGAATGAAGAACTGATGCAGCAGGTGCAGGCAGTAGCCGAAACCGGGCGCGGTTTCGGTGTCGATTCCACGCCTACATTCTTCATCAATGGGCAAATGTACAAGGGTGCGCTGAGCGTCGCACAGTTCAGCGAAACCATCGATCCGCTGCTTGCAGCCTCGGGTCAGTAGGAACGCCATCAGATGACAATCTTATCTTCCACCCCGTCGAAAAGTCTGCGCCGGCTCGCCTTGGCCCTTCTGATGGCCACGGCATCCGGTTCTGCATTTGCACAGTCAGACGAGGTTGTCGCCCGCGTGAATGGTAGTGACATCACGCGTGCAGACGTCGCCGTCGCTGAGGAAATGTATAGTCCACAACTTGGAACCATGCCGGCTGATGCCAGGCTTTCCGTTATTGTCGATACGCTGATTGAAATGAAGATCATCTCCGATGCCGCGAAGAGTGCAGGTATCGAAGACCGCGACGACTACAAGCGCCAGCTGCAATTCTTCGAACAGCAGACGCTGCGGGCCATTTTCATGGAGCAGAAGGCCGCTAAGGCCGTTACCGACGACGCTATTCGTCAGATCTACGACCGACAGGTCGGTTCGATGCCGGTAGTTTCCGAGCGGCGTCTGCGTCATATCCTCGTGGCATCGGAAGACGAGGCAAAGGACATCATTACGGCTCTTGGAAAGGGTGGCTCGTTCGCCGAACTTGCAGCCGAACGCTCGCTTGATGCCGTGTCGAAGGTGAACGGCGGGGATTTGGGCTTCGTTGCCGAGGGACAGACAATTCCTGAAGTCGACAAGGCGGCCAGGGGGCTTGAGGCGGGCGACTACACCAAGGAGCCCGTGCGGTCCGCTTTTGGGTTTCACGTCATCCAGCTCGAGGAAAGCCGCGATAGGCCACCGCCTGCATTTGAGCTGGTCGAGCCGCAAATCCGTCAATCTCTGACGGCGGCCGAAGAACGTCGCATTTCGGGTGAGTTGCGGGCCACAGCCAGCGTTGAGAAGCTAGTTCCGGATGTCGCGCCTCCGCAGGAGGATGATGGCCATGACCATTGATCGTCGGGCGTTCGGCTTCGGTCTTCTGGTTGCGGCGGCCGCTTCCCTCACGCCGGTCAGCGCTTTCGCCAACGCTCGAGCTGTCAAAATCGAGCAGCGATTTCTGCCCCAACGGGTCAGACACAATTTCACTGAGCCTGTCGGTACCATCATCGTCGCGCCGCGTGAGCGGTTTCTTTACCTCCTGGAAAGCCCGATGCTGGCACGCCGCTACGGGATAGGGGTCGGCAAAGCCGGGCTGGCGTTCAAGGGCAGCGCAATTATCGAACGCAAGGCCAAGTGGCCCTCGTGGCGCCCGACACCCAACATGATCAAGCGAGACCCGCAACGCTATGCCAAACATGCAGGCGGCGTCGCGGGCGGCCCGAACAATCCCCTCGGCGCGCGCGCGCTCTACCTCTATCGAAACGGACGAGACACCTACTACCGCATCCATGGCACCAACGAGCCATGGACGATCGGCAAGGCGGTGTCGAACGGATGCATCCGCATGGTCAATGATCACGTCCGGGAACTCTATGAGTTAACGCCGATCGGGACGCGCGTCGTGGTGATGTGATGAACCGGAATATCCTCGTCATCGGGGCGGGGCAGGCCGGCCTTGCCGCCGGCTACCACCTGCGCGGAGAAGGCCTTCCCTTCATCATCGTGGAGGAGAGCAACCGCATCGGCGATGTCTGGCGTAACCGATATGACAGCCTCACACTGTTCACCACCCGTCAGTTCAGTGCGTTACCGGGAATGCAAATCCCAGGCAACCGGGACGGCTACGCCAGTCGCGACGAGTTCGCCGAGTATCTGGAAGCATATGCCCGGCGCTTTGCGCTTCCGGTCAAGCTTGGGTCGCTGGTAACGCGCCTGACCCGGTCTACTGACGGTTTCGAAGCGACGCTCTCAAATGGCAAGATCATCGCCGCAACCGATGTCATTATCGCCACCGGAGCATTTCAGGTTCCGATCGTTCCCCCCATCTCAGCGGAATTTGGTTACGAAGTCCTGCAGTTGACGGCAGCAACATTCCGCAACTGCAACCAGTTGCCCGATGGGCCCGTTTTGGTAGTCGGAGATGGAGCAAGCGGACGCGACATAGCGATCGAAGCCAGGAAACGTCAACCAGTCTTGCTCTCCGGCGGCAAATCGCGAAAGCTTCTGCCGGAACACATTCTGGGAAAGTCGATCTGGTGGTGGCTCAGCCTTGTTGGCGCATTAGAAGCACCGGCAACGTCTTTCCGCGGCCGCATAGTCAGAAAAACCGATGCTTTCCCGGACAGGGATATACGGGGCGAGGCATTGCAGAGACGTGGTATCCGGCTCATGAGCCGGCTCGTGGGGGCTGAAGCAGATGTCGTGAAGTTTTCAGACGGCAAACTCGCTCAGGTCCGCACGGTGATCTGGGCTGTCGGCTATCGTGACGAAACCGAATGGGTGGACATCGAAGACGCAGTCGATGCCAAGACCGGTTTCATCCACTCAGAAGGCGTCTCTCCGGTTAAGGGCCTCTACTTCCTGGGGAGGCCATGGCAGCGCAATCGCTCTTCCGCTCTGATCATGGGTGCAGGCCCCGATGCTGCGTCAGTGATCAGGAAATTGAGAACTGATCACGTGCAGGCGTAGCGACACCTCGTCGTTTCCTGACGTAGTCGTCGTCCAGTATACGACAAGAATGGTTTGGTGACAGCGTGCATGCCACACGACGGCACGGTTTCGAGGCCGAAGCTTTCCAAAACATCAGCAAAGCCGCACCCGTGACAAACCGCCTCGCGCGTCCGCTTGGCGGTTGATCCGCTTCGTATATCAACTTACATTCTTTTCAGAAATTTCTGAAATTAATGAAGCTACACACTATGAACCTCTCCCCGACCATTCAGGCCTTCGTCTTGCATTTCGGCGAAATGGGCAACCGCTGGGGCATCAACCGCACCGTCGGGCAGATCTATGCATTGCTCTACGTCTCCCCGAAACCGCTCTGCGCCGACGCCATCGTCGAGGCGCTCGGCATTTCGCGGTCCAACATCTCGATGAGCCTGCGCGAGCTTCAGGCGTGGAATCTCGTCATCCTGAAGCATGTCCCCGGCGACCGGCGTGATTTTTTCACCGCCCCCGACGATGTCTGGCAGATTTTCCGCACGCTCGCCGAGGAGCGGAAAAAGCGCGAAGTCGATCCGACCCTGTCGGTGTTGCGCGACCTTCTGATGCTCGAACCTGTCAATGACGACGAGCGCTATGCCCGCGCGCGTCTTTCCGAGATGCACGGTCTGATCGAACAGGTGACCAACTGGTACGACGACGTCAAGAAACTCGATACTGGGCGGCTTGCGTCACTCCTGTCGCTCGGATCGAAGGTCACGCGGCTTCTGGACGCACGGGACAGGATCATCTCGATAGGACGCGGGCGCAGGAAAGCAGACCGCTCTTGACCGGTTCGGGACCATGAGCGCGCAGGTCACAACCACGGCGCGCGCCGCTACCGATGCCGGTGATCCGTCTGTCCGCGCCGCCGCTCCTGCTGCGTCGACGACGAGGCGCGGCCTGCCCCGTTTCGCCGCCGCCCTTCAGATATCTGCCTCGCTTCTGTGGATACCGCAGGCGGCAGCCATCGCCTTCGCCATTGGCAACATCGCCGATGGCGCACCCGCGCAGGCGGCGATCCTGCCTGCTTTCTGCATCTTTCTGCTTGGAGTCCTGCGCGCGGGGCTCGACCGTGCCGGCACGACCCGCGCCTGGGACGATGCCCGCGTCCGCCTTTCCGCCCTGCGCGCCAATGCCGCCGCCGCCGTCGCAACCCGTTCTCCGCTCGATGCGTCCCGGCCTTCCTCCGGCCTCGTCGCCAGCACGCTCACCGAGCAGGCCGACGACATCGTACCCTGGATCGCGCGGTTTCTGCCGCTGCGCACCCGCGCTGCGGTCGTTCCGCCGATCATTCTAGGCTTCGTATTCGTCTTTTCGTGGGTCGCCGCCCTCGCCTTGCTGATGGCAGCGCCCGTCATACCCATCTTTATGGCGCTGATCGGCTGGCAGGCGAAAGCGGCCAGCGAAAGGCAGCTTACCCGTATGGGTAACATGAACGCCTTCCTTCTCGATCGGCTGCGCGGACTCGCCACCATCCGCGCCTTAGATGCGGTGGATAGTACCGCCCTCCGGCTGCGCGCAAACGCAGAAGAACTGCGAACCTCCACCATGGCGGTGCTGCGCATCGCCTTCCTGTCGTCGGCCGTACTGGAACTGTTCGCCGCCCTGGGTGTGGCGCTGGTGGCGGTCTATGTCGGGTTTCATTTCCTAGGAGAACTGAACTTCGGTGCTTGGGGCGAAAAGCTGACGCTGGCGCAGGGTCTCTTCATCCTGCTGCTCGCGCCCGCCTTCTTCGAGCCGCTACGTGATCTCTCGTCCGTCTGGCACGACCGCGCCGCCGGGCAAGCAGGACTGGAGGCGCTCGACCGCATTACGCGGGGCGGAACGAAAATCGTCGGCGGTCTGGAAAGTACAGCCGTCGAAGTATCCGGTGCGCTTTCGGTGTGGATCGACGGCCTCACCTTCCGCCATGCCGAATCGGCGACCGCGACCTTCAGCGATTTCGTCCTATCCATCCACCCCGGCGAACATGTCGCGGTGATGGCCCCTAGCGGCGGCGGAAAATCCACCTTGCTGGCGCTTGTTGCGGGCCTTTCGTCGCCCGATGCCGGCATCGTCCGGCTTGGCGGCGAACCGATGAACCATGCCAGTGCCGCCCACCTGCGCGCTCGCATCGCATGGCTCGGCCAGCCCCCGCATATCTTTTCAGGTACGCTCCGCAGCAACATCACACTCGGACGGCCAGGCATCGGCACGGGGGACGTCGCCCGCGCCATGGAAGCCGCCCATATCGCCCACCTTGCCGCGCAACGTGGCCATGCGATGATCGGCGA
>MDTC01104035.1_pt1 | contig 25971 bp, 29 predicted proteins | sample 811181 | NCBI WGS metagenome assembly MDTC01 (sample SAMN05326644, study PRJNA326480) | marine metagenome | isolation source: seawater | place: Pacific Ocean: North | collected 2011
GGCGACGCGGTGCGCTGGGCAACCAAGACCAAGCTGCGCGCGTCGGCCCGTGATCGATTTGATCGTGGCAACCTACAGCTATATGCGACTGGGGGGACTAAGCGGGCACGATTAGGACGCATCGCCATTCCGCCGCCTATGCCGCGCCGAACGCCCTCCGGGGCCGGCTGCATCATGTGGGCTACCATCTTGGCGGGATCAGAATCAGGTTCGGCAAGCCACCGCAGTGGAAGCGGGAAACGCGCTGGTCGACCAATAATACCAACTAACGTCGTTAGGAACCTATGGCGTTTGCCTCTGCCCCACCTTTCTCCGTGACGGGAAAAAGGTAAAACGATTTCGAAGCAAACCGGAACATTGTGCTCACGTCGACGCCACGAGATTGGCGCGATCTTGCATCCAGGTCAGTGTTTCGATCGTGCCATCGACTAGATCTTCCATGATCTTCGCGGCTGGACGCACTTCGCGGATGAGTCCCGCCCCTTGGCCCGCCGGGTTGCTGTGCAGATCGTAACGCCCCGCCGCTTCGGCGGCCGCGTTAAGATCGTCCATCAGGATCTTCTGGTAGGGCACGGGCAACGTGGCGAGACCAGCGTCGTCCCAGCCCTCGATAATCTGGTTCCTGAAACTCCGCATGGTCTTGCCGGTGTAGGTGTGGCGCACCTCAAAATCCTGCGAGCGACCGTCAACGAGCTGCTGCTTATTGTCCGCGTGGATAGCGCACTCCTCGGAGGCAAGGAAGGCAGTGCCGACCCACACCCCCACTGCGCCCAGGGCAATGGCGGCGGCGATACCACGGCCATCGCCGATGCCGCCGGCGGCCAGCACCGGCATCGGCGCCACCGCGTCAACGACCTGGGGAATCAGCGGAAAATTGGCGATTTTGCCAGTATGGCCGCCCGCTTCGTGGCCTTGGGCAACGATTATATCGACGCCTGCCTCCTTTTGCCGGACGGCATTGCGCGGCGAGCCTGCAAGCCCTATGACCTGCACGCCCCGCGCCTTCGCCAGCGGCACCACCCAGGACGGGTCGCCAAGCCCAGCAGCAAAGAGCTGGACATCCTCCTCCATGATTACATCGACTTGCTGTTGGATCATATTACGGTTTGTGTTGCCGGGCGTGCTGCCGCCCGGACCCGAGGTGTCCGCGACGACAAACTCGTCGTCGACCGGCGCTGGTTCAAGTCCGTATTTAGTCAGCAAGCCCTCGACGAAGGCGACCTGTTCGGGGAACTGCGCGCTCAGCTTCTGGCGCACTGCTGAACGAGTCAGCCCGGCATCCTGCGCGACCTTGCCCGGCAGGATGAGATCGACCCCGATCGGCCGGTCGGTCAATTTCCGCGTCTCGCGGATCTGTTTGCGCAACACTTCGGGCGGCAACCCGGAGCCGCCCACTATGCCCAATCCACCCGCCTCCGAAACGGCGGCGACAAGGGCTGGTGGCGTTGCCTTGCCGCGGGCGCCCATCCCCGCCAGCAGGATCGGATATTCGATGCTGAGTTGCTGGCAAATTGCTGTCTTCAGTACCGGCCTTGCCATGAATGCGTCCTCAATAGACTTTTCCTAGATATTCTTCAGACTACTACAATTGCAACCAATCTCCATCGCTATCTGATTTACAACGGGTGGAATAGGCATCGTAACTCGCTATGTTGAGGCTCTCTAGCGCAAGGTTGGGGTAATGGTTACGCTTCTATGAGGATGCCGAACGGATCACGAGGGCGGTATCGCCCAGGCTGTTCAGCAAGAACTTCAGTCACGCGATCGGGACTGCGCGGCGATAGAAGTGAAATCCATTACAGCTCACTGGGGTCCTTCATGCTAATAGAAACACCTTATATAAAGAGTCGTGCTAACTTTAAGGCCCAACCGAGATGTCCAAATATCTGACGAAATTACGGAGATGCGACCAATGAGCGTGACCCTCGAACGGAACCAGGTAGTTGAGCTTCTGGATAAACTAGGCAGCGAACAGGATGCGGATGTGCTCGCCGCGGCGCGGATGCTTCACAGTCAGGTTACCGAATCTGGAATGGGTTGGGACGACTTGTTGGTTGGAGATGAACCAGAAGTCGAGGAGGAAGCGCAAGTTGGTTCCCTGCCTGACGAGGGTGACGAGAATGACGACATTGAAGAGGACATTGTCGAACCTGATACAAGGTTCATTGGTGATGAAACACAAACACTTTCTCTAATTGAAGAACTTCTGGCGCGTGACGGTATTTCTTCTGAATTCCGTGAGGAGCTAGAAGAATATAAAACGGATATTGCTGACGGAATATTCGACTCCAGTGATCACCGCTACGTCCACGCCGTTTACGCGCGCCTAATAAAAAACTGAAAACATTGGAACCGGCGTTCGAAAAGGTCTGTAGCGGGTCCTTCTGCGCATAATTAATTGCGGGAAACGCGCGACCCCGAATGATTTCTAGTGACAGAATTTTGGACGAGGGGTTAATGCTCGAATCAACTGACCGATACACGGCAACGCGACTGTCCGCCGAACTTGGTCTCTATAACCGGAAGATGCGGGACATCCTACTGACCTGAGGGGAGAACGAACGAGCGAGCAGCATCTTCCCCATGTTTTGAGGGGAGTTCATGGGGTGTTCACGGTTTTGGTGTCTTTTGGCGTTCCGCCAGGCCGCTTATTTTTGGCAGTATTTAAAGGCAAAAATGGTGCCCACAGAAAGATTCGAACTTTCGACCTCTCCCTTACCAAGGGAGTGCTCTACCTCTGAGCTATGTGGGCGGGGTGCCGCCAGTACCTGTTGCAGCTTGCCGCCGTGCGACGGTCCGGCAAACTGCCACAAGTGCCCTTGTCAGGGCAAGCGAGATATGGCACCGATCACCCATGAAGAGAAAAAAGTCACAACGGACCGCAAATAGCCCAAATCAGGCGGCCGAGCAGCGGAAATCCCGTCTGGCCCAGGCATTGCGCGATAATTTGCGCCGGCGTAAGAAGCAAAAGCCAACGGGCGAGACGGCCGTGGATGCCGCCGTGCCTGGACTAGCTGGCAGCGCCGCCACTGGAACCGGGGAATAAAATCTTATCTTGCCATCTCGGCGCCGCAATTCGGGCGCTTGTTGGGGGCAACTAATGACCTTATTGGGAATCTGGCGGTTTGCAGGCGCGGTGCAATAGGATAAAAACCCGGCAACCGTGGATGTTATAGCGAGTTTCGGCGCGGCCATTGCGGCCATCGCCGGTGCCGCCAGGAATTGACCAGAACTTGAATGGATAAGATACGCATACGTGGAGGACGGCCCCTGCGGGGAAAGATCCCCATCAGCAGTGCCAAGAACGCCGCCCTGCCTCTCTTGGCGGCCAGTTTGCTGAGCGATGAAACCCTGGTTTTGCGCAATCTGCCACATTTGGCGGATATCGCCACCATGACCCATCTGCTGGCCCAGCATGGCGCCGAGATCTCCATGGCCGGTGAACATCCTGGCGGCGGCCATATGGGTCACGTCTTGAAACTGCGGGCCCGCGAGATCACCTCGACTGAGGCGCCTTATGACATCGTTCGGAAAATGCGTGCCTCCGTTTTGGTTCTGGGTCCGTTGCTGGCGCGATGCGGCCGGGCCAGAGTCTCGCTTCCGGGGGGCTGCGCCATCGGCACCCGCCCGGTGGATATGCATATCCGCGGCCTGGAAGCCCTGGGCGCCGAGATTGAACTGGATGATGGCTATATTATCGCCGAGGCGCCCCATGGTTTGCAGGGGGGCGTGGTTGTGTTTCCCCGGGTTTCGGTCGGTGCAACGGAGAACCTGTTGATGGCCGCCAGCCTGGCCAAGGGCGAAGTGGTGCTGGAGAATGCCGCCCGCGAGCCTGAGGTCGGTGATCTGGCCAATTGTCTAAATCGCATGGGCGCGCGAATCGAGGGCATCGACGGTGACACTTTGCGGATCCAGGGCGTGGATAGACTGGGCGCCGCCGATTATGCCGTCCTGCCCGACCGGATCGAGGCGGCGACCTATGCCATCGCCGCCGCCATCACGGGCGGCGAGGTGGAGCTGATAGGCGCCCAAACGGAGACGATGGAGGCGGTGCTGGCCGCCTTGGGCGAAGCCAATGTGAACGTGCAACGTACGGAATGCGGCATACGTGTTGGGGTCGATGCGGGCGCGAAGGGCGGCGTCAGGGGTATCGATGTCACCACGGCGCCGTATCCGGGATTTCCGACCGACTTGCAGGCCCAGATTATGGCCTTGATGTCGGTGGCCGATGGCGCGGCGATGATCACCGAGACGATATTTGAGAACCGCTTTCAGCATGTGCCCGAGTTGATGCGCATGGGGGCCGATATCGCCGTCAAGAGCGCGACCGCCGTGGTGCGCGGCAGTGGCGGCCCTGGCGGCGGCGGCCTGCATGGGGCGCCGGTCATGGCGACGGACTTGCGCGCCTCGGTTTCACTGGTCCTGGCTGGCCTGGCCTCGGCGGGGGAAACCATGGTTAATCGGGTCTATCATCTGGACCGCGGATACGAGCGCCTGGAGGAAAAGCTTTCCGCCTGTGGCGCCGATATCGTGCGGCTGACGGAGTAGGAGGCCAATGGCAGAGGCTATGGTCAATTCACTGTTGCGCTTGCGGGCGGAGGAAGCGGACGACTTGGCCGTGATCTCCAGCTGTCTGCAGGATGCCATCGCCCGCATCGGCGATATGTCCTACAACGCGCGCCTGCGCTGTTTCGCGTTGGTTTTGACCCGCTTCCGCTGGGAGCTGGCTGATGAATTAGGCAGCGAAGGCGGCGTGCGGGTGCGCTGCGGCGTGCATTTTGATGATGTGCTGCGGGTTCAGGCACAAGGTATCGACATGGGCGACCAGACTGGCCTATTGCCATTGTTGGCGGTTACATGCGAGGACGCGGATTATGGTGTCGCCATACTGTTACAATTTGCCGGTGGCGGTAGTCTGCGCCTGGAGGCGGAAGCGATCAGCTGCCGCATGAGTGATATCGACCAGGGCTGGCCAACGCCGAGCCGGCCTGACCACAACCTTAAGCTATAGCTGGCTTTAGCAATTGGCCGCGGGGCCACGGGAAATTTGGAAATGTCGCAGAAACTGGTGATTGCCTTGCCCAAGGGGCGCATTTTGAAGGAAGCCATGCCCCTGTTGCGCAGTGCCGGGATCGAGCCGGAAGCGGCCTTCGATGATCCGACTTCGCGGTTGCTGCGCTTCAAGACAAATATTCCGGATTTGGAAATCGTCCGTGTGCGCAGTTTTGATGTGGCCACGTTCGTGGCCTTCGGCGCGGCACAGATCGGTATCGCGGGCAACGATGTTCTGATGGAGTTTCAGTATCCGGAAATCTATGCGCCCTTGGATCTGGGCATTGGCGGCTGTTACATGGCGGTAGCAGAGCCGGCGGAAATGCTGGCCAAGGATGATCCGGGCCGCTGGAGCCATATTCGCGTGGCCACGAAGTATCCCGGCATAACCCGACGCCATTTCGCCGCCCGTGGGGTCCAGGCTGAATGTATTCACCTGAACGGCGCCATGGAATTGGCGCCCAGCCTTGGGCTTTGCCGCCGTATTGTCGATTTGGTCAGCAGTGGCGAAACCTTGCGCGCCAACGGTCTGGTTGAGGTCGAACGTATCGCCGATGTGACCTCGCGCCTGATTATCAACCGGGCCGCGGCCAAGACCCGGCCGGACCATCTGAGCGGCTGGACCGAGCGTTTTCAGGAGGCCCTCAATGCCGCTTAGACTGGACAGCGGCACTGCTGATTTTCAGGCGCGTTTTGCCGCCTTTCTGGCTGACAAGCGCGAGACCGCTGTGGACGTCAACCAGGCCGTGGCCGATATTTTGGCCCAGGTGCATAGCCGGGGTGATGACGCAGTCCTGGAATACACCCGAAAATTCGACCGGATCGACTACAGCGCCGCGGAAATGCGCCTGACCGGGGCCGAGTTGGACCGGGCCTTTGAAAGTGTGCCCGAAGAACAGGTTCAGGCCCTGCGCCATGCCCATGACCGCATCGCGGCCTATCATGGCCGGCAATTGCCTCAGGACGATCGTTATAAGGACGAGTATGGTATTGAACTGGGGCACCGCTGGACGGCTATAGCGGCGGTGGGGCTGTATGTGCCTGGTGGCCTGGCGGCTTATCCATCGTCGGTATTGATGAACGCGGTCCCGGCCAAGGTCGCGGGCGTGCCGCGTCTTGCCATGGCAGTGCCCAGCCCGGATGGGCAGATCAACCCGCTGGTGTTGGCGGCGGCACGGATCGCGGGCGTGGATGAGATCCATCGCATGGGCGGAGCCCAGGCCATTGCCGCCCTGGCTTATGGCACGGCGTCCATCGCGCCGGTGGACAAGATTGTTGGTCCTGGCAATGCCTATGTGGCGGCGGCCAAACGGCAGGTTTTTGGCACCGTTGGCATTGAAATGATCGCCGGCCCGTCGGAAATTTTGGTGCTGGCCGATAGGGATAACAATGCGTCATGGATTGCCGCCGATCTACTCTCCCAGGCCGAACATGACGCCGCCGCGCAATCGATCCTGATCACCGATGATGGGGCTTTCGCCGATCAAGTCGTCGCTGCCGTGGCCGACCATTTGATAAGCTTGCCGCGGGCCGAGATTGCGCGCGCCAGTTGGGACCGTTACGGCAGTATCATAATCGTGCGGGACTGGCACGAAGCGGTGGATTTTGTGGACCGCATCGCGCCGGAACATCTGGCCATTGCGCTGGCGGATGCCGAAGGCATGCTGACGCGGGTACGCAATGCGGGTTCGATCTTTCTAGGCGCCTATACACCCGAGCCAATTGGTGACTATATCGCCGGGCCGAACCATGTCCTGCCTACGGCGCGGGGCGCGCGCTTTAGTTCCGGCCTGTCGGTGCTTGATTTCATGAAGCGCAGCTCGATCATTCGTTGCGATGGCGATGGTCTGAGCCATCTTGGCCCCGATGCGATGATCCTGGCCGAGGCCGAGGGCCTGTCCGCCCACACCCGCGCCATCTCCGTGCGTCTGCAGTCTAACCAACGCAGACCCTAGGCTCGGGCCATGTCCGAGACGCAGCGTATCGCCCGGATCAGCTTGGATGAGCGCACGGTTATCCGCCGCTCCGCCGATATCGAGCATGAACGCAGAGTGGCTATTTTCGATTTGCTGGAGGGCAACAGCTTCCGCCCCATTGGTGATTTCCAAGGGCCGTACCACGTATTGATGGGTATGGAGGAAAACCGTCTGGCGCTCGATATCCATGACGAAAGCGATGCGCCGTTGATCCGTGTGTTGCTGCCCCTGACGCCGTTTCGCCGCATCATCAAGGACTATTTCACGATTTGTGAAAGCTATTTTCAGGCCATCAAATCGGCCTCTCCCTCGAAAATCGAGGCCATCGACATGGGCCGGCGCGGCCTGCACAACGACGGCTCGGACCTGCTGCGCGAGCGCCTGGAGGGCAAGATTGAGATCGACAACGAAACCGCCCGGCGCCTCTTTACCCTGCTCTGTATTCTGCAGATCAGGAGCTAGTCATGGACGCGCTCCGGCGGCCCACCAGTGTGTTGTTTGCCTGTAATTTTAATTCCGTTCGGTCGCCCATGGCCGAGGGCCTGGGTAAGCAGCTGTTTGGCGAGACGATCTATTTCGATTCCGTCGGCGTGCGTCAGGGTAGCGTCGATGGCTTTGCTATCGCAGCCATGGCGGAAGTCGATATCGATATTTCCCATTATGACGCCAAGACTTTCGATGATCTGGAAGATACCTCGTTTGATCTGGTAGTCAGCCTGACGCCAGAGGCTCAGCACAAGGCGGTGGAGCTAACGCGGACCATGGCCGTTGAACTGGAATATTGGCCTAGTCTGGATCCCACCGGCATTGATGGCAGCCGCGAAGTCATGCTTGACGCTTTCCGCAAGGTTCGTGACGATCTGCAGCGGCGCATTGAAGAACGCTTTAGCGAGCGTTAGTATCGATAGGCAGGCCGCGCATAACCCGACCATGGGGGCAATCCGGAGGATCACGCATGCATGAGAAATTCATGGCCCGTGCCATTGAGATCGCCGCTGAAAGCATCAATGCGCCCGGTACCTTGCCTTACGGCGCCGTTGTCGTCATGGATGGCGAGATTGTCGGCGAGGGATTGAACCGGGCCGGCGCCACCTGCGATCCGACTTCCCATGGCGAGGTAGAGGCGATCCGCGATGCCTGCACCAGGCTTTCCGTTATCTCCCTCAAGGGCGCCGATCTTTATACTTCCGGCGAGCCGTGCTCCATGTGCGTAGCGACCATGTATCAGGTCGGCCTCGCGCGCATGTTTTATGCCGGGGCCGCCAGCGACAGCAACAATTTCTTTGGGCGCCTGACCGAGCACGACCCTAAATGGGCCCGCGCCATGTCCAATCAGGAGCTGCGCGAACAGGTTGGCCTGCCTATCGAGCAACGCAGCATGCCAGCGACCCAGATGATGGTGACGGATATGGCCGCGGTCTTCGAGGCCTTCATCGTCCGCAATACGTAAAGCCTTATTTACATAGGGCTAGATTTTTTCAGCAGCGTATCGAGGGCGCGGGAGTAGATGCCGTAAACCACGTCGTATTCAATGCCGCCGCCGCGAATGGCGTTCTCGAACATGACGCCGCTGTTGACCTCAAGGATCTTCAGCTGGCCATCTATTTCAACAATATCAATAGCGCCGAAATTCAGTCCCATGGCGGCGGCGGTTGCCTTGGCAAGCTGAATCTCCCGCTCATGCGCCGTGACACTCAAGGCGCGGAGTTTGCTGCCCTGGCCCAGGTTGTGCTTCCAACCAAGTGGAACATCAACTCCAGCCGCCGGTATGCGCGATAGAAATTCCTGGCGCCGATCCGAGGGGCGGTCCTGAACAAGACCGCTCAAGGCATCGGCTCCAAACTTCTTCCAGGCCAGCTCGGCCGTCTGGCTGGCGCCATCGCCGGTGATGAAGGGCCGTACTTTTTCATACAACAGCGGCACTTCGTCGAAGGCGACATAGGCACGAACCTCGCGCTCGATAGATAGATACGGCGACAGCGCGACGCTACGCTCTCGCGATAAGACCTCGTGCACAGCGCCTTCCAGTTCATCGGCGCCATGGACGAGAAAGACATCCAAACCACCGGTGCCTTCGTTGGGTTTGACGACGCTGGCGAGGTTATTCCGCTCATGGCAGTCAATGATACGCTGCCAGTTTCCGCTCTGTTCGATATGTTTCAGGAAGCGGGGTGCGAGGAACATCTTGTGCTCCACCGCCGAAATGCCCAGGGCGCCCAGGACGTCAAACGTCGCGGCTTTGTCCCGCGCCGTCGAGAGGACGGAGGATGAATTGAGGCCAAGGTCATAGCCGAAGATGATCTTGTTTCCCGAGGCCCCCCGCAAAACGAATATCCAGTCATGAGACAGGGAGATGATCTCAATCTTGTTCTGCTCGCAATATGTCTTGATGATGGAGACAAACTGCCGTGCGGAATTCTTCATGCCGGATCTCCAAATTCCATCACCAGCAAAAGTTTCCGATAAATGTTGATGACGGTCTGCCTCTCGCGCTCTCCCGTGGCGCTATAGTTGTTTAATCCCGGCGCCGCGTTGACCTCAAGCACAGCATAGGCATCATCAAAACGATCGATTGCCTGACAGAGAACATCGATGCCCGCGAACCGCAAACCGACGGCCCCGGCGGCATCCGTGGCAACACGTTCGTACCCGGCATCAATCGTATTGGTCACATCAATCACATCGCCACCCGAAGATAGATTGGCATTCGCCAGCAGGCGCACGGATAGGCCATCTTCGACAACGTCGTGAATATCCAGGCCCTGGCCGCGCAGGTGCTGCAGAATTCTCGGGTCGCCGGGCGCAATCGAAGATGGCCGCCCCATGTGAGCTATTTCACCGCGCCGTTTAAAGAGTAATTGCTCGATTGTGTCCATACCATTGCCCAGGACGCCAAGAGGTCGACGCAGATAGGCCGCGGCCACTTCGCCATCCAATACGATGATGCGGTAATCGTTGCCGGCAATGGGTTTTTGCAGCAGCACCCGGTCATGGGCCTGGTACAGGCAATTTAGATGGGTTTGTAATTCGTCCATGGCATGGACCAGTTGGACGCCCTTGCCTTCGGCGCCTTCGTTGGGTTTGACAAAGAGGGGGAAGCCGAATTCGGTTGCCACTTTCATGGCATCGGAATTGGCCGCCAACTGCCGGCCCAAGGACGGGTTCTTCAAGCTGAATGCCTCTATCGCTTTGGGCGCGAAAACAATCCGGCTGGCCGGCGTGTTTATGCCGGCTTCATCGAGGAACTTGGCGCAGTAGTCCTTGTCCTTGGTAATCTGGGCCGCGCCCATGCCGTTGATGTCAAAGCAGGCGTTCTTGAAAAAACAGCGCCGGCCATTCTTGAACGTCACGAACCCGGCGCGGCCATGGGCGGCTTCCAGGCTAAGTTCCGCGCCCATGTCCGCACATAAATCCGCAAGGATGGTCGCGAGGAATGTTTCATCGTTGGCCATTCGGCGGCTATCCTTGGCTTCGGCCTAGTGTCCCGAGCCTAAATCTTCTTCGACCTCGGCCGCGAAGTCGCCAATGGGTTCGGCGGTTCTGTTGCGCCAGTGGGCATATTCGCGCACGAAGGTCGCGTGTATCTGCTCCAAGGGCGGTTCGGCGAATTCGCCGCGGAAGTTCAAATACTCCATATGCCGGCTGCCTGAAACATCAAATGGGTGATAAATAGAATCTTCTCTGCCGTTGAATTCAAGGGGCCGCAAACCGAATTTCTCGCACAGTTCAATATTGAAGGCGGGCGTCGCCTTGACCCATTTGCCGTCCAAATGGATATCGGTGTAGCCATGCCAATAGAATCGGTCGGTCTGCATGCGCTGGCGCATTTTTTCCGTGGATAGATGATTGCGCACATCGGCGAAACCAAGGCGCGCCGGTATGCCCTTGGCCCGGCAGACCGCCGCCAGCAGTATCGCCTTGGCCACGCAATAGCCCTCTTTGTCGGCCAGTGTTTTTGTGGCGCGGAACGCCTCTATCTCGATCGCCGAGATATAGGGATTGTAGCGGATCTGGTCCCGCACCGCGTAATACAACGCCATGGCGGTTTCCCTTGGCGTCGCGGCATTGCCGGCGGCGGAGGCGAACGCGACGATGTCGGGATGGTTGCTCTCGACCGTGGCGCCGGGCTCAAGATAGGCGGCAAAGTCGTCGGCTTCATTTTTGGTCATGAGTTTTCCCGTACTGCTATCGTTTTGCCTGTGCCGCCGCTTCCAGGGCCGCGTAATCAATCGGCGGTTCATGGATTTGCCGGATCATGTTGGCGTTGCGAGCCTTGATCATCATGGTAAGGGCGTGGTTGTACGGCGTGGGGATGCCCAAAGCCGCGCCCTCGCGCACCACGGCGCCGTTCAGGCTATCGATCTCCGTTTGCTGGCCCGCCTCCATATGTTGCAGCATCGATGGCTTGTTAAAGGCCCGGCCTAAAATGCGCTTTATGGACGCCTTGGGGTCCGGGTCCATCAAGACAATGCCCTTTGCCGCGATGACGGCCAGGGTTTCGTCCAGGATCAGTTCCTGCATCTCGGCTGCCGCCTCATCGGTACCGACCTCACCCGAGCGCAGGCCGCTGATGGCGCACAGAGGATTGACGGCGCAGTTCAGCATAAACTTGGTCCAGATCACCGATTGGATATTGTCGGCGATGTGCGGGTCGAAATTAGCTTCCGCCAGCAGGCCGCGCAATTGTTCCACCCTGTCACTGCCGCCGCCCGGCAATTCGCCAATCCAAGTTTTGTTGGCATTGGTATGGGTGGCGTGACCCGCCTTGGGCGAGGCGGCGGAATGATAACTGATGCCGCCCAGCACGCGCTCGGCGCCCAGAACATCGCATAGGGCCTCTACATTGCCGACGCCGTTTTGAAAGGTTACGGCCCAACCGTCGGGCTTTAGCACCGCCTTGGCGTGCTCGCCCGCCGCGCGGGTATTATTAGTGTCCGTATGGATGAAGGCGATATCGGCGGGAGGCAGGCCGTCGGCGGTGGCCGCGGCGGGCGCTTTCAGGCGGTGCTCGCCATCAATACCGTCAAAGATGTAACTGCCGTTATTCAAGGCATCAACCGCTGTCTGGCGGATTTCGATGAATTGGACATCCTTGCCGGCCAGTAGCAAATGACCGCCATACAGACCGCCCATGGCGCCAGCGCCAATGATACAAATTTTCATGCTTAACTCTCGCCTCCTTGATGGTTTGCCCTATGCTAAGCGCAAAATGCGGGGGAGGCGATAGCATGAGTGGATCTAGTGGCGGCTACACGCGGCCGGAATTTCTGGTGGAAACGGATTGGTTGGCGGATCACCTGGATGATCCAAACCTAAGGATATTCGATTGCACCACGCATCTGGTGCCGAATTCTGATGGCACGTTGCGGGCTGAAAGTGCCCTGGCGGACTATTGGACGGGGCATATTTCGGGCGCTGGTTACCTGGATCTACAGGCGGAATTGTCGGACCCCGGCGGTGCGTTCCGATTTACCACGCCTAGCGCTGAAGACTTTGCGGCGGCTGTCGGCGCTAGGGGCATCGGTGAGGACAGCCGGGTTGTCTTGTACAGCACGGGTGCGGTGTCCTGGGCCACGCGTGTGTGGTGGATGCTGTATGCCTTCGGCTTCGAGAATGCGGCCATACTGAATGGCGGCTGGCGGAAGTGGCGGGCGGAGGCGCGCGCCGTCAGCACGGACGACGATTGCAGTTATCCGCCAGGCCGTTTCAATGCACAAGCGCGTCCCGGCCTGATCGTGGACAGTGGTGCGGTCTTGGCGGCGCTGGATGACGGCAATGCCGTGGTGGTCAACGCCCTGGCGCGGGATCAGCATGACGGGACATCGGAGCGGGATTATGGCCGGCCCGGCGGGATCACGGGCAGTGTCTGCCTGCCGGCTCTCGATCTGCTGAATCCGGACGACGGCAGATTTCTTGATGCCAGCGGTTTGCGCGAAAAATTTTCCCAGAACGGTATCGGCATGGAGCAGAAGGTCCTGGCCTATTGCGGCGGTGGCGTCGCGGCCACTGTGGATACCTTCGCCCTGACCCTGCTGGGCCATAACAATGCCGGCATCTATGACAATTCCCTGTCCGAATGGGCCAACAATCATGAACTGCCCATGCGGGCGGGAGGATAACCATGCCAGAACTGAAGACAGGTACACACAATCTGAACTATGAAATTATCGATCTCACGGTGCCCTGGGCCGAACCGTTGGAAACCATCCTTTTTCACCATGGCGTGGGCGCCAATTGGCGTTGCTGGCTGGGTTGGGCGGCGGCTTTGCAGGACCGCTACCGCCTGGTGGCATTCGATCTACCCGGCCATGGGCAATCACAGCCCGGCGATGACGGGATAACAATTGAGGCGATGGTGCAAGATGCCTTGGCCCTGGCGGATGCTCTTGATTGCGCGAAGTTTCATCTGGTGGGCGGGTCTGTCGGCGGTACCGTGGCCCTGCAAACCGCGATTGAGCATCCGGACCGTCTGTTGAGCCTGACAGTTAGCAACGGCTCGCACGTAGGCGGTGGTATCCAGAACCTGGATTTCTGGCAGGATATGATTGGCTGCCAAGATGGGGAGGGCGAGGGCATGGGCGCCTGGTCCGAGCGCATGATGGAGCATCGTTTCTTCCCTGGCACCCTGTCCGAGGATATGGCGGCCTGGTATCGGGCCCAGCAGGCCAGTGCCGATCCGGAAACGGTATTGGCGCTATTGGCCACGCTGGTTGGCACGGATCTAAGCGTGCAATTGCCTGATATGGCGGTGCCAACCTTGTTGATGCATCCGGATTCCTCTCCCTTTATCGATGTGCCCACCATGGCCAATCTGCATGCCCGGTTGCCCAATTCCCAGCTGCGAATCTTCCCCCACGCCAAGCACGGCCTGCCATTCTCTCATGCGGGGGAATGTAGCCAAACCATGCGGACGTTCCTGGATGGCCTGAACGGCTAGGCGGTTAGGTGGCGCAGTTCGGCGTTTCTCGCTCTCTTTGTCTCCCTGCGCCTACTCCCGGCCTTTCGCCCACTGCCGGTACATATCCATCAGCGCGACGATGTCCTGGCCCTTGTAGCCCTCGGCCACTGCCAGGGCGTACATCTCACGGGCCAGGGAGGCGGCGGGGGTGGGCATTTTCATGGCCCGGCCCAGATCGACGCCAAGGGAGAGGTCTTTTTCGCCCAACTCCATCTTGAAACCGGGGGCGAAGTCCTCGGCGAGGGCATTGGGGAAACGCTTGGTGAAATGATGCGAGCGCCCGCCGCTGACGGATATCACGTCGAACAGTTTTTGCGGCTCGACGCCGGCGGCCACGCCAAGAGCGAAGGCTTCGGATGCCACCAGGACGTTTCCCATGGACATCATGTTGTTGACCAGCTTGACCACTTTGGCCGTGCCGACGCCGCCCGTATGCTGCCAGGTCTGGCCCAGCAGGTTGAACAACGGTTCGGCCCGTTCCAGGGTTGGCGCCTCGCCGCCCACCAAAAGCACCAGCTTGCCGGTGTTGGCCTCGTTCGGACTGCCGCTAACCGGGCAATCCAATACCGCCAGGCCTTTGGCCGTGGCGGCCGCGCCTACCTCTTTCATGCAGTCTGGATCAATGGTGCTCAATTCGATCAGCATGCTGCCCGGTTCCGCCAGGGCGATGATGCCGCCATCCCCCAGCCAGGCGCCTTTCACGGTGTTTGGATCTGGCAACGATGTGAGAACGGTCGTTCGGTCCGCCAGGGCGGCGGCCAGGCTATCTGCCATGTTGACGCCCTGTGCCTCCAGGGCCTGGCGCGTGGCTTCGTTGATGTCATAGCCCATGACGTCGTACTGGGCCTGGCTTAGCCGGCCGGCCATGGCGGAGCCCATCTGCCCCATGCCGATGACGGCGATACGCTCGGTCATTGTTTCTTCCTACTCTATTTTCTTAATTAGGCCTCGATGCGGTAAACCCGCGTTGCCGTGTCGTGGAACAACGCGGCTTTCTCACTGTCGGAACAGCCCGATGCAATGCGCTTGAAGGTGTTCCACAGCGCATGATAGCTGCAGGTCCGCTTGTCGACGGGAAAATTGGATTCGAACATACAGCGCTCGACCCCGAACTGTTCGATGCAATGGTCGTAATAGACCCGCGTTGCCGCCGCCAGTTCTTTGCTCGACGGCGGTTTGTCGTTTAGATCCCAGTCATAGCCGTTGATCTTCATATTGATGCCGCCCAACTTGGCCACCACATTGGGGCATTTGGCCAGTTCGGCGATGTCCAGTTTCCATTGCGCCAAAATCGCATCCCGTTTGCCCGCATAGGGCCCGGTGCCGATGGGGCCGCCGAAATGGTTCAGGATCATGGTGGTCTCGGGGAAGGCGCCGGCCAGATCCGTGACCTCTGAAATCTGCGGGTGATAGCACCAGGCTTCATAGCTCATGTTCAAGGGTGCCAGTTGGGCAAAGCCTTCGCGGAAAGTCGCATCCGCCATCATGTGCTGGGTGGGTTTGGTATGGGAATTGCGGATCTCGTCGCTGGCATCCCAGGATGTCGCGTGGCGGATGCCGCGAAAGCGTCCAGCCCCACAGGCAATGTGTGCTTCCAGCACCTCTTTCACGCCGGCGCCCAGGTTCAGATCGGCCAAGCCGACAATGCCGGCGGCGATGCGGCAATCACCATACTGGCCCGAGGCGCTCATGGCGGCGATGCCGTTGACGAATTCGGTCTCACCCACCGGTTTCATACACCGTGGTCCATCGTCTCGGTACATGGAGCCGCATTCGATGAACACGGTGGAGGTCACGTTATGGCCGCTGTTCACCTCTGCCAGCATCTCGTGAAACAGATAGCGCGTTTCCACCTGCTCGTTGCGGAACTTGGCGGCAGGATCGAAACCGGCGTCCCACAAATGGTGATGCGGATCGCAGATCTCCACCTCCGGCTCCAGCGTCTCTTCCGACGTCAATGCTAACCAGTCGTCCGTATGCCCCATGTGCCCATCCTCCGAATTTTGTCGCTGGCCATAGTATGCCATCGAATTTGGATTTTGCCATATAGTGGCTTAAATCATGGAAGGGGAGGCGGTACATGCGTGAAGCGATCATCGATATCACCACCAAGGACGGCGCCATGGAGACCTTTGTCTGCCATCCGGAGCGCGGCGAGCCTTATCCGGCAGTATTCATGCTGATGGATGCGCCGGGTATTCGCGAGGAGCTGTACGACATGGCACGGCGCCTGGCCACGGTGGGATATTATGTGCTGCTGCCGAACCTGTATTACCGAGCGGGGCGCAATACCAAGTATGGCCCGGATGTGCTGGTTGCTGGCAGCGCCGATCATACCGCTATGCGCGCCATCCGCACCAAAATGACTATTCCCCCTATCATGGAAGACGTGGGCACCATGATCGAGTACGTGGATGGCCAGGACATGGCGAAATCGGGCGCGGTGGGCACCCATGGCTATTGCATGAGCGGACCATATTCCTTGGCTGCCGCCGCCCGCTACCCCGACCGGGTCAAGGCGGCGGCCTCGTTCTACGGCACCTGGTTGGTCAACGATGCGGAGGAAAGCCCCCATCTGACGTTTGGCCAAGTCAAGGGCGAGGTCTATATCTCCTGCGCCGAACACGATGAACTAGCACCTCTGGACATGGTCGACGAACTGCGCCGGCTGTTCGAGGCGGCGGGATCACCCGGTGAGTTGGAGGTGCACCCGGACGTGTATCACGGTTTTGCCTTTCCGGGACGCAAGGTCTATGACAAGCCTGCTGCCGAGCGTCATTGGGAGCGTTTGTTAGCGCTGTATGGCAGGCAGTTGTGACGCTGCCCAGAGTTCTCACTGAATTACATTCAACCGCTTGATGTTCGACAGTTTGCCGTCTGACGAAATTAATGGTGCGTTGTGACAAATTGCCGTCGCGGCGATCAACCTGTCAGCAGGGTCTTTGTGGTGGGAAAAATCTGTTTGGGATAGTCCGGCGATTTCCGCGCTGATGGGCAGGACTGTGAGCGAGAGCGTAAGAGACAGATCGTTGGTGTATTGGCCTGCATCGACGTCGCTACGCAAACGCCCGCCTCGAATGAGCGTGGCGATTTCCTATAAGGAGATATCTGGACAGGCCAGGTTTTTGCTCTTCAAGCCCTCTTCCATGGCAATTCTGGCCTTGTCATTTAGACGGTGTGGGTCGTCCTGCCAGAAAATCAGGACATGGGTGTCACAGATTGTCAGCATCGCCGCCCCATTCGGCATCAATAGGATCAACGACATTTCCGGTAATCATGGTGCGGCGCAACTTCAAAAGCCGCGCGCTGGCCTTTTTGACTTCATCCTGCTCCGGCACCAGCCGGGCAGGCTTTTACCATGGCTTGTTATCTGCAATTCGACCCCCGTCTTTACCTTTTGCAGGCACAAAGGCAAATTGCTGCGAAGTTCAGTGATGTTGACCCGCTCCATGGTCATCTCCAACAAAGGATATATTCTGTACAAAAAATACATACAGAATATAAATATTGTCCTCTCTCGAGCCAAGGAAACACAACCCGGAGGCCCCATTGTGTGCAGTTGTTAGCGCCCCATGGCGAAGAATTCATCATTGGGCCGCATGGAGGTAAAGCTAGCCATGCGGTTGGAAAGGCCGAAAAAGCCGGTGACGGCGGCAATGTCCCAGATGTCTTCGTCCGAGAAACCGTGGCCGCGTAGGGTCTCGAAATCTTCGTCACAAATGGATTTGCTGTCGTTGGAGACCTTCATGGCGAAATCCAGCATGGCCATCTGCCGCGGCGTGATATCCGCCTTGCGGTAGTTGACCGCGACCTGATCGGCGATCAGAGGATTCTTAGCCCTGATCCGCAGAATGGCACCATGCGCCATGACGCAGTATTGGCAGCCGTTGTCGGCGGAGGTGGCGACCACGATCATCTCGCGGTCCGCCTTGGAAACACCGCTGTCCTTCTCCATCAGGGCATCGTGATAGGCGAAAAAGGCGCGGAATTCTTCCGGCCGGTGGGCCAGGGCCAGAAAGACGTTGGGCACGAAGCCGACCTTCTCTTGAATTGCCAGGGCCATTTCCTTGATATCATCGGGCAGGTCATTGATCTCGGGAACCGGATAGCGGCTGATGGGCTTGCTCATGATGATTTCCTATGCTGCGAAATTTTGCCTGACACTTCCCAGACCGAGGCCCATGAGTCCAGCATTTCTTTGGTTATACCGGTCTTTAAAAATTGGCTTTATAAAATATTATCTAATGAAGAATAGATGAGGCCAATTTTTAATCATCCTTAATTTCTGGCGATTTATCTAAAAGGCTCGCGCCATGAGCACCGAACTACCGAGCATTTGTCCCTTCGATTGCCCCGGTCAGGCCGCGTCAAAGGTTTTGATGTTGCTTTCTACCGTCGTCCCGTATTTGAAACAGATGCGATAATACTCGTTAATGCGTATGCTGAATATTAGGTAATTACCATGAGGAGACCCGCTAGCATGGGCGTGGGCGATATTGATCAAGATCTGACGGATACCCTTCAGGTGCGCATGCCTTTGGTGGGGACCCTTGGCATTGATTTTTATGCCGCCGCACCCGACGGTATCCGGGCCCGCATGGCCTGGGCGCCGGAACGCTGCACCGCCGCAGGCATATTGCATGGCGGCGCGATCATGGCCCTGGCGGATAGCCTGGGCGGTTTCTTGGCGTTCATGAATCTGCCCAAGGGGGCGACGGCGACCTCCACCATCGAAAGCAAGACGAATTTTTTTCGTGCGGTTCGTGAAGGCTATATATTCGCCACGGCGACGCCTTTGCATGTTGGCCGCAGCACCATCGTGATCGATACGGAGCTGACCGACGATGCTGGCAAACGGGTGGCGCGCGTCACCCAGACACAAGCGGTCTTGGGCGGCTAGAAGCGTTGGCGGCTAGGCCGCGCAGTCTTTCCGGATTGATCTGGTTACCGCAATCGACACATTCGCGGTAGCTACCGGCATCAATACGCTCAATCGCGGCCTTGATCTTTTGCGCCTGCAACATCGCCGTATATTCCAGGGCGGAGGTGACTTCGCTGCTCTCCATCTGCGTTGCCTATTCAGCGAAATCGGCTTCCAAGGGCTCCCTCAGATCATGCTCGAAGTCATCAACGCGATGGCCAGCTCCCCTAACTGTTCAACAAGATCCTGCCGTAATAGGACCAGATCCCATATTACCTTTCTCCCGTCTTGCCACACCTTCACATATAGGGTGGATATGCAAAAATTCTGCCGCCAAATTGCTGCAGGTGCCCTGACCAGGATCAAGTATCCCTGATATTTTTGCCGAATGCCCAGATCGTGCGTCTGGACCGCTGCGATACTTTGTGTCATAAGCAGCGATCAAATTAATCTGGACCGCTGCTCCGGTGTGGACCTGCAAAGGTGACCGCATCCGCCCGAGCCTGTCCCGCATGGATATGGAGACCGGATCATGGCTCGTAAGAAACCCAAGGGTAAAAGTGCCGCCTACATGATGTTCAATGTCACGTACGAAGATGGCTCCGTGACCTCGAACCGGCGGATTTCCAACGATCTGCTGGACCAATCCTTTGGCGATAGCATTCAGGATCTGGCCCGCACGGCTATAGAGGATCAGGATAACGAGATTGCCCAACGCTCCGGCCAGCGCCGGGCTAAAATCACCGATATCGCCCGCGCGTAAGGGGCCGGCAAAAAATCGCTGATAACGAAATTACTTGACTTCACGGCCCCGTTCGGGCCTTTGGGCGCCAGCGACACTACCTTTTAGGTCGAAATTCGATCGCTTGCCGGTCCGATAGGCGCTTTTAGTTAAGTAGCCCCTTCGGGTTAGTTCACTGGGATGATCCCGAGAAGAACTTGCGGCCGGCTTTTATTTTACGGCACATTTGGGCGTTTCGATAGACGAGCCATTGTCTTTGGCGCAGCCGTTTGGCGCGACCAAGGCATGGACTGCGTCGGCATGGCGTATGCCGTGCTTGAGCACCCGCCAATCTGTTTTGGAGTGGCGGGCAATGATGAATTGATCAAGAAAGATACAGACTATATGACTGATTTTGCGGGCCTTGACTTGGCCCAACCCATCCTTCGCGCCATTGCCGATGAAGGTTACACAACACCCACCCCGATCCAGGGCAAGTCCATTCCGCCGCTTTTGGACGGACGCGATCTGCTTGGCGTGGCCCAGACCGGTACCGGCAAGACCGCTGCCTTCGCTCTGCCTATACTGGATTACCTCTCCGAAGAGCCCGGCAAGGCCGTCCCGAACAAGCCGCTGGCGCTGATCCTGGCACCGACCCGTGAATTGGCGGGACAGATCAACGACAGTTTTCGCAACTATGGACGTTACCTGCCGCTTCGTTCGACCGTGATTTTCGGCGGAGTATCGGCCCGCCCCCAGATCCAGGCCATGAATCGGGGTGTCCACGTTCTGGTCGCCACGCCGGGCCGCTTGCTCGACCTGATGAACCAGGGCCGGGTGCGCCTTGATGAGGTGGAGATTTTCGTTCTGGACGAGGCTGACCGCATGCTCGACATGGGCTTTGTCCGCGATGTGAAAAAAATCATCGCCGCCCTGCCCAAGGAACGTCAAACCCTACTTTTTTCTGCCACCATGCCTAAATCGGTGCAAAGCCTGGCCGATGGTCTGCTGGATGATCCGGTTCGGGTTGAAGTGGCGCCGGCGGCGACCACGGTGGAAAAGGTTGAACAGCAAGTCCTGTTTGTACCTAAGGACAAGAAACGCGCGTTGCTGGGTGAGCTGCTGCTGGACGAGGATATCGCCCGCGTGCTGATATTTACCCGCACTAAACACGGCGCCAACCGCGTCGCCAGGCATCTGCATCAATGCGGTATCGAGGCGGATGCCATTCATGGCAACAAGACCCAGAATGCCCGGCAGCGGGCCCTGAAGGGTTTCCGCTTGGGCCAGGTCCGGGCCCTGGTGGCGACGGATATCGCGGCCCGGGGCATCGACGTGGATGGCGTCACTCACGTGATTAATTTCGATCTGCCCAACGAGCCTGAGAGCTATGTGCACCGCATTGGCCGCACAGCGCGGGCCGGCGCCAACGGCATGGCGATCTCGTTTTGCGACCATGACGAACGGGCCTATCTGCGTGATATCGAAAAGACCATCCGCCAAAGCGTGCCGGTGATGGAGGATCATCCCTATCATGCGGTCGAGATTGCAAATGATCCCGGCACGGCAAAACGCCCGCAGCAACAGAAGAAACGGCAAGGTCAGAAGCAGGGCCAGCCCCGGCGCAACTCTGGCCGCTGGGGCCGCTCCGGCCGGGGGGTACGCAAGGCAGCATAGCCGGCAACGCTACGACCACGGTAGCAGATCCGTAAAGGGCTTGCTACAGTCGCCCCTTGTATGGAGGTGGCGATAGTGGGATCGATTAGGTGGCTATGATTTCTGCGCCCTTGGCGCGGGTGCATGGTCAGGTCCTGGCCGGGCGCATGCTCGTCGCCACGTCATTTCCCGTCGGCGCGGCCATAACCCATGGGCTGGAGCCCGAGCTGCTGACGATGGTACGGTTCGCTCTGGCCAGCCTGCTGTTCCTGCCCTACATCATCTGGCGTCACGGCTTTGTCATCCCCTCCGCCGGGACACTGGCTGGCTATGCGGCGATCGGAGGCTGCCTGGTCACCTTTTTCTGGTGCATGTTCGCGGCCCTGCGCCTGACCTCGGCCTTGAACGCAGCGGCACTGTTCACCATTCTGCCCTGCATCGCGGCCCTGTACGCGGCCATCCTGGTCCGTGAGAGGTTGGGTGCGCGGCGTCTGGTGGCGTTGATACTGGGTGCGGTCGGCGCTTTGTGGGTAGTATTTCGCGGAGATATGCAGCTGTTTTTGAGCCTGGCCTTCAACAAGGGCGATCTGATTTTCCTCGCCGGCTTGTTCGCCATGGGCCTCTACACACCATTGGTCCAGCGCTTCAACAAATCCGAGCCCGCCGCTGTGATGACCTTCTGGACCATGGCGACGGGGGCGGGTTGGCTGTTGTTGCTGAACAATTTCGAGGTTTTCCGGACCGAGTGGAGCACCGTGGAATTTCATGTTCTGGCCGGGATCGCCTATCTGGCAGTATTCACGACGATCATAAGCTTCTTCATTCTACAGCACGCCACCCTGCGCCTCGGCCCGACCCGCGCCATGAGCTATGGCTATCTGACCCCCACCTTCGTTGTCATGATCGAATGGGCTCTGGGCCACGGCCTGCCAAGTGCAATGACCTTGCCGGGGATCGCCGTAATTATGGCCGCCATGCTGGTACTGCAAAGCGGTGCCCCCCGAACCGAGTTGCGCTGAACTGGGCCTTGCCAAGCCAGCCAACCCATTCCAACATTGCACAACGTCAGATGAAATGGAGAACGCAATGGAAGCGGGCAAACAAGTACCGGGAAGAGTGCAGGGAAAAGTGGCCATCGTAACGGGCGGGGCATCGGGCATTGGCGCCGAGACTGCCAAGGTGCTGGCCGCCGAGGGCGCCGCCGTGGTTGTCTGCGATGTCAATGACGCATTGGGGCAGGTGATTGTTTACGAGATCAAGGCGGCGGGCGGCACGGCGGTCTACCGCAACCTTGATGTTGCTTCCGAAGCGCAATGGGCCGCCCTTGTGGCGGAGACGGAAGAGGCTTACGGCAGGCTGGGTATCCTGACTAATATCGCCGGTATTTCCGGCCGCGATCCGGCGCAGAATATCCAGACCGGCCTGACCGCCGGTGGGCTGTTGGAGGATCAGACCCTGGAGAAATGGAACCAGATCATGGAGGTCAACGCCACGGGGACTTTTCTGGGCACGAAAGCGGTGATCGCGCCCATGCGTCGCGCGGGCGGCGGCTCGGTGATTAACATTTCCTCGATCTGCGGTATTGTCGGCTCGTTCGCGAATGTGGCCTATCACGCCTCGAAAGGCGCGGTTCGGATATTCTCGAAAGCGGCGGCGATCCAACATGCACCCGACAGGATCAGAGTGAATTCCATCCATCCCGGGTTTGTCGATACACCCATGACACAGCCGGGCCATGCCAACCCGGAGGTCGCGAAGCAGCGCATGGATGCAACACCGCTGGGCCGCTTCGGTACGCCCAATGATATCGCCATGGGTTGTCTTTACTTGGCCTCCGATGAAGCCTCGTGGGTCACCGGTTCGGAGCTGGTGATTGATGGCGGCATGACGGCGAACTGACCGCCAGCGCTACGTGGATTTGGGTGGTGGTTTGCGCCAGGCGAGCTCTTCTTCACGCGCCTGCACGAAATCGGCGGGGACATGTCGGCAACATTGAAAAAATTGAGCTTCCAATCCAGAATGTCGTCACAACGTTCGCGTAGTTGTACCGTTGTGAAGGGTGCCGGTGAGCTCCAGCGCGGCTTCTTTCGAGTCCACATCGCCGGGCCATCCTACTGGGCAGCCCAGAGCAAATCCCCCTGGTTTGACTGAAGTCGCTGGGGATGTTCTCTACGTCTCAGGCAATGTTCATAGCGCTGACGGAGGACGTGAGGTTGTGGAACCTGTCGTTGAGGGATACCGTGAACGGACCCTTCGCTGGTATTTCTGAGGGGTGCGACCTTTGCCTCATACGGCGTCAATGAGTGTCTGGCCATGCGCCCAAAACCCAACAAGGCTCTCCAAGAAATTCACTTTTCTAATAGCAGAGTTGGATATGGCCAGGAGGCTTGTTCCCAAAAATTCTGACCTTGATCGATGATCTACGACGAAGCCCATCCCAGCGCCTCTCGAGGAAATAAACGGTGCGGTGAAAATGACAACAGTAAGTATGTTTGGATCCTCAGAATTGTAGGGGTGGGGCTTCCAAACACGTAAAAATCAATAAATCTGGACTGTGGGAGGGGTGCCAAACTAGATTCCCTTTATCAACGAGGGAATTAGCCTATTATTGGCTTCGAGACGATGATTATTTGGGAAATTTTGATTAAGTTATTGGCGCCGTCTGATCTGCGATCCATGAGATGCACCGTGGATCGATGGCGGCGGGTTTGGTGGCAAGAGGGAGGCAGCCATGGACCAAGGCAAGTGGAATAGGACCGGGAGCGTGACGACGCAAGAGGCCGGCTTCACCCTCATCGAGTTGCTGGTAGTAACCGTCATCGTCGGCATCCTGGCTGCGATCGCCTTGCCGAATTTCCGCGGTTACTTGCTCGAAGGCCGGCTTAACGAAGCCAAGCCGATACTATTGGAAATCGCCGCCAAGCAACGCATGCGGTTCAACGAACGGGGCAGCTACTACAGCCCCGGCGGCTTAACCATGAGCGAACAGAACCTGATCGACAATCTCGGCGTGCCCCTGAAGGAAGTCGGCAATTTTTGTTTTGTCTTCATCTGCCGCTCTTCCTCTGCATGCCTGACAGACACCGGTGCCAACGGCAGCACCTCGGCGAAATTCATCGCCACTCAGGAAACTGCCGATGCTGATATTGAGTTCGAGGTCTGGGCCGTCCTGCGCAAAAACGCAGCCGATACTTCGATCGATGCGCCAGGCAGCGTCAACTGCAATCCGGACATTGACGGCAGCGGCAGCGACAAGTACCCGCCGACCGACTGGGTCGCCGCCGCTAACAGCGGCGAAACCGGCCAGGAAGGCAGCGTCGTGGTCTACCGCTATCCGCCGCCACCTAATGGCTTGGACTCCTCTGTCGGTACGGATTCCATCACCTATGACTGGATCGAGGGCATGACGACGTCCCATGCGATGCTTTACGAAAAATAGGGCCCACCGATTGCCCAAGGCTGATGGCAGTGCGCCGACCGAGGTCGGCATGACCCTGATCGAGGTGCTAGTGGGCATCGTCATGACCGCAATCCTGGTGCTAGGCCTTACCGGCGTGTGGACGACGGTGGGCAGCGAATTTTTGTTCCTGACCGTCAAGCAAAAGACGATCTTTGTCCTAAATGGAGAGATGGAGCGGCTGACCAGCTTGTTCCGCTATACCGATTTTACTCTGAACGGGGACTATGGCCAGGTCACCTATAGCAGCAACTCCCAGGGTGACGAGTTTTCCGGCACGGTTGATCAGACCCGATACATCTACATTGAGTCGCCCGCCCTGGCTGTGGCGCGGGAAATCGTCAATGCCAACAACAACGCCAACGCCGACTTCTCCTGCGGTGGGGCCGGCGGTTTTGATCCGAATTGCGCTGGCGTTGTTCTGGTCGATACCAACGGCGTCGGCTCCGACGACGATCGGAACTATGTCTGGATAGACATGAAGCGCGGCATCACCGGCCGCCTCAGTTGGGAATTGTCCGCCATCCCCAACAATGCCGGCACTTGTTACAACCCGGCCATCGACGCCAACGGCTCCTGTGCCGATCTATGCTACAACGGCGCTTGCCAACTTCTGACCCTGTTCCTGCAGTACCCGTTCCGATATGGCGACAATACCGATCCGGACAGGGACGCGGGCTTCAATCGGACTCAGTCTCTGATCCTGAAGACGATCGTGGGGAGGAGGTGATGAAGCAACCTATTGCGCCATCAAGGAAACTGGGCGTCGTTACGTTGTCGGAGAGTGATGGCGCAGCTGGTTTCACCCTGCTGGAATTGCTAATGGCCTCATTGTTAGCCTTGATCTTGTTGTTGACAACGATAACCTTTTTCTTCCAATCGGTCGAGTTTGCCGATCAGCAGCGGGTGCGTAGCGTGCTGAACGCTCAGGCCCGGGCCACCTTCGACATGTTGGGCGACGGCGCGGTGTCGGACCCGACCGACGCCAGCACCTATGTCCACGGCTTTCGAAACAGCGCCAATACATTGGACGAAGACAACGGCGACAATCTGCGCCGACATGATCACGACGGCAATGGCTCGCTGGATGATGTCCATTATTTGTCGTTTGCCCAGGATTTCGACAGCGCTGAAGTCGCCAATCGCATCGTTGGCGATCGGTTCTCGCCACATACCGTGAATTGCGATGGCATTGATGATCCGGTCGTCGGCTGCATAATTGGTGGCACC